>Ga0207695_10000216_pt1 | contig 155193 bp, 134 predicted proteins | sample KBSC54metaG_FD_184354 | JGI IMG/M metagenome (GOLD analysis project Ga0207695, IMG submission 184354) | Corn rhizosphere microbial communities from Kellogg Biological Station, Michigan, USA - KBS C5-4 metaG (SPAdes) (version 2) | ecosystem: Host-associated > Plants > Roots > Rhizosphere >...
ACATCGAGTGCAGCATCTGGACGATCGGATGCATCATGCTGCACAAAATAACCGCCAGCCCGCCCAAAGCATTCGCCGCTGTCTTGGACCTGTCGGAATCCGTGGCGCCAAACTGGGGATGACTCAGGAGCTTGATCTATTGATTTCGCCCCAGCCCATTCGTAGAGTACGACGAGAAACGTGACGGGCGATTAGCTCAGTTGGCTAGAGCGCAGGTATCACACACCTGAGGTCACAGGTTCGAGCCCTGTATCGCCCATTTTCCTTAACTCATTTCAGGAACGCCGCTCGTGACCGTGTTCGCGTTGGACATGGGATGGCTAATTTCCGCTGCCAAACCGGTAGAAACCGGTTTGCGAATTTGGCGGAGATGTCATGCCCAAGCTCCTGCATCGGAATCCGGCATATCGAAAGCACCGTGCCTCTGGACAAGCGATCGTAACAATCGACGGACACGATCATTACCTTGGACCATATGGCACCCGCGCCAGCCGGGGTGAATATGACCGCGTCATCGCAGAATGGCTGGCCGCTGGCCGCCATTCCCCTGTCCCGATCTCCGATTTGACAATCGCTGAGTTGATGGTTCTCTACCTCGAGCATTGCCGGACGTATTATCGCCGGCCCGACGGCACCCCGACAAATGAAACGGATTGTATCATTCAGGCTTTGCGTCCGCTCAAAGAGCTATACAGCCGAACCCGCGCTGCCGACTTCGGACCGCTGGCGCTGAAAACCGTTCGCCAGCGGATGATCGAAAAGAATTGGGCGCGGACTCGCATCAATATGAACGTCGGGAGAATCAAACGATTCTTCCGATGGGCCACTGAAAACGAAAAAGTGCCGGCATCGGTACTCCACGGCCTACAAGCGGTCCAAGGTCTTCGCGCCGGGCGATCGGAAGCTAAAGAATCTGAGCCAGTCACCGCCGTGGCGGAAAGTTCCGTCGGCTCCGTGATCCCATTCATGCATAAGCCGATCGATAGCATGGTTCGGCTGCAGCTCCTGACCGGCATGCGGCCGGGCGAGATCTGCGGCATGCGCGGATGCGATTTGGACACGACCGGCAGCCTCTGGCTCTATAAGCCTGGTGATCACAAGACTCGCCATCATGGCCATGAGAGGATCGTATATCTGGGCGCCAAGGCTCAGGCGCTGATCAATGATTTCCTAAAAACCGATCTGAATGCCTATCTCTTTTCGCCTTCTGAAGCTCAAGCTGATCGGCTGGAGGCTATGCATGCAGCGCGCAGGACGCCTATCAGTTGCGGCAATCGGCCAGGCTCAAATCGGAAGCGCCGACCGAAGCGCCGACCCGGGGACCGCTATGAAGTCACTGCATACAACCGGGCTGTGAGTCGCGCATGCGAGAAGGCGTTCCCACCGCCTGAAGACCTTGGTGCTGGCCTCGATGAAACTGAGAAAGAGGCCAAGCTCCGGGACTGGCGCGCGGCTCACCATTTCCACGTTCATCAACTAAGACATACCGCCGCGACGATGATGAGGAAATCGTGGGGCCTCGAAGCGGCTCAAGTGCTCCTTGGTCACCGTAACGTCCGCATCACGGAAACTTATGCGGAAAAAAATATTGAACTAGCCAAACGATTCATGTCGGAATTTGGATGAGCTGGTGAATAGGTTGTCCCTAACGATGCGACCGTGCGCGCATCACCAATAACCCTGCTATGACATAGGAATGTGTAAGAAGAAACTCTAAACAAAAGGAGATCAAAAATGGATGCAGAACTCACCCATGACGACATTGACCAATATGTCCAAACCTCGATTGATTGGACCGAGCGGCTGTTGAAGCGACGGCTGACGTTAGAAGAGCGTCAATGCCTTGAACCTCACGTTAGAAACAATGGAGATGTTGTAATTATCTTCAGTGAACCGCTCATCAGCAGGTTGATCGCCCAGAAGCCGGACAGGTCCATTAGCCCAAAAGATGGAAAGTGGACGGTCCGCGTTTCGGAACTCAATTGAGCATCCTTATGACTGCCATCGACCATGCCGTTATCGATCAAACGGATTCCAAGTCCGATCATATCGAAGCTTTGTTATTGGATTTGCAAACGGCCCAAATCGACGGCGACGCCGAGGCAGCCGCCCAGGCACATAGGATGCTTGGGCGGCTGGGCATTGTCGCGCGCTACCGCCGACTCCGCATTCCGGCCGGCAGTGTTCAATCCGAGCAATGATCGGTTCCCGATCGCCGCGACATTCCACGAACATGCTCCCCCTTTAGGCTGGCATTGACCGTTGCATCTCCGTCCTTATCAATGTAACGTGGCGTTATTATGTAATGTGGCGTTATATTGCTGCTCAGCGTGGTTCCAAAAATCACACATCTTCAGTTCCTCGTGATTCGCATCCTGGGCGCCAAGCCGCGGCTCGGCCGGGAGATTCGGGAAATGCTAGCGGCTGAAGGCGAGTCCAGGAGCCTGCCAGGCTTCTATCAGATGATGGGCCGGCTGGAAAAGGATGGCTTGGTCGAAGGATCTGATCGCATCGCGATCGAAGGCCAGACGGCCACCGAACGGCGATACCGGGCAACCGAGACCGGCATCAAGCAAGCTAACGAAGCATTTGATTTTTACGCATCGCGCCCCAGCAATATAACGCGGCATTATCAGCGTCGTAAATCACGTCCAGATAAAGAGTCGCATCCAAGCCTCTACAATTCTCAAGACTGATTTTGCACTGCACCTCTTGGCGCAATCGCGCGCTCATTCTCTCCAAAAATCAGGCTCGTTCACTTTCATCCTGTCTATATACGCGACCGTTCGTCATTAACGGCGAACACTCGCAAAGGAGAAATAGATGAGCGCGCCAGCTTCCGCAGTTTTGGACCCGGCCAACACACGATTCATCAAACTCAAAGAGTGGATGACAAGATGGGGCGTGTCGCGGACATATCTCTACGAACATCAGCGCGACGCCGGCTTCCCGAAAATTGTTCGTCTGGGCAAATGCGCCAGGGTGAGGATCGAAGAGATTGAAGCCTACGAGCGCACCCAGGCTGGTTTCACCGATCAACCACGTCAATAAAAACGCGCTGTATGCCCATGGTTTTCCAGACAGTGGGCAGCCAGCGCGATGGAGGGAACGTGCGCGATCATAATAAAGACGGAACATCATCGAACACGGGCGCTGAGAATAAATTCAAACTTCATTCGGTGATGGTGCGCGGCGGTCGCTTCGCGCGTTTGTCCAGAACCGAGATGATTGTTTGGCAAGCCTACTGGGACCACGCAGATACAACTCTGCTGTCTTGGCCCAGCCCGAAGACAATCGCAGGCTATTTGGGCCATTCAAACGATTGCCATGTTCGACAGGCGATCAAGTCGCTTGAAGACGCGGGGCTGCTGGAGCGTCTTCCCGGCGCCGGCGGCAACCACGACAACACCCTGCGTGTCAGGCTGCTATTCCCGGGTCAAAAATCGCCGACCCACAACGCTACTCAAGATCGGAGTACACCACTCGAAATCAGAGTACCGTTAGACGCTACTCCAGTTCAGAGTACGGTGCTCGGAAGTGGAATGACACACTACTCCGAATCGGATGCCGACACTACTCCAGTTCAGATGAGCATATATAAGGAAGAACAGATCAATGAAGAGATCAATGATGAACAGATCATAAATCCCCCCATTGCCCCCCAGGGGGCCCAGGTCGAGAACGAGCGAAGTTTAAAAGAGCCATCTTTCCCAGGCTTCGATCGATTCTGGGACTCGTGGCCCAAGCATCGACGGAAATACAACCGTGATGGGTGTTTGAAGATCTGGAAGAATAAGAATCTCGAGGCACTAGCGGACGAAATTCTAGCATCGCTTGAAAGATCGAAGACATGCCACGACTGGCAAAAGGAGGCTGGAAATTACATCCCCGCTCCAGCGGTTTGGCTCAATCAAAAGCGATGGGAAGCGCCATTAACTGACGATATTCCAGTCGGCGCAAGAGTCTACGGAGCCGAAGCGGGCCGCCACGCAGGCGAGTTCAAATCAACACAGCGCGGACCCATCCCTTGCGAAAAGTTCGGTCCGGACGAAATGGAAGCATCTCCTCATTCGGACGAAGATGAGATCCCGGAATCTCTTCGGACCGAGCCATTCATTTCAACATGGCCAAAGTGGAAAAAGTATCACGAGGAGATGGGACGTCCGTTGAGGACATCGACGATTAAAGCACAGCTCGTCCAGCTTGAAAAGGTGGGCGTTTCGTCTGCGGTGCAAACCATCGAGAACTCAATTTGCCAAGGATATACAGGGCTCGTTCCACCAACACTCAAAGGGAAAGATGATAAATACGACCACCGTGCCGCAAAGCGCGCTCGTGAATATCCTCAGACCTGCAACGTCGAAGTCTTCCGATGCTGAACCTCAAGTTCCACCGTCGCCAGCAGCTCCGTGCGCTCGCAGTTGCACATCGCAATGAAACTGCGGCTGCCCGAGTTCTGCCGTCTACAGGATACATCTTCATCCACGGCACTCCCAATTACACGCCGTGGCGCATTCTCCGGCCCGCCAGACCACCCGTACTGGCGGGCTTTTTATTTGCCAATATTCTTGAATCGCATGCACTGCTCATAAAACGCCAAGACGATCTCTCCAGTAGAGCCGTTTCGCTGTTTTATGAGCGTGACGTTGGCTAAATGATCGGGCTCGTATCTTGGCTCATGGCTACGATAGCCATCGTCACGATGGAGCAAAATGACGACGTCCGCATCCTCTTCTATTGCGCCTGAGCCTCTCAAATCGCATATCCTCGGTCTCAAACCATTGCTTCCATCGCTAGCCCGATTGAGTTGCGAGAGGCAAACAATTGGTATGTCTAGTTCCCGCGCCAGGGCTTTAATGTTGCGGGATATATCAGCGAGTTCCTCTTCCCGGTTATCGCGCGGCACTGGACTAACCATGAGCTGAATATAGTCAATCACCAGAAGCTTGATGTCATGCTCCTTTTTTAGCTTCTTGGCTCTGAGGCACAGCTCATTGATCGTGAGGCCCGGGGAATCATCAATCCAAATCTGAGCCTTGGCTAAACTTGCGATGGTATTGGCCAAGTGAGCGAATTCATGCGACAAGAGCAACCCTTTGCGCATTTTGTAAAACGCAATTTCTGCGCGGCTGCCTAGAATGCGCTCCATCAGAGTTGTCGCCTTTGTTTCAAGCGAAAAAACAGCACATGGTTGATGATCATCGACTGAAACATGCTCGATGATGTTCATAGCAAAGGCGGTCTTCCCCATTGATGGCCTGCCCGCAACGACAATCACCTCTCCATTCTGCAGACCACCAGCGAGAATCGCATCGAGTTCAACGAATCCGGTATCCATCCCTTTCGACTCGCAGTTATCAATTATCTCAAATACCTTGTGCAGCACAGCGTTTGAATCAATCGGATCATTCTTCTTCCAACCGATTTCGGAATTGTCTGAATCCATTGGTTATCGCCTTATCAATCCATCTACCCAGCCATGACAACCGCCGTGCCCGTCATAGGTTTCGATTTCGGCATTTCCTCTGACATGGGCAGCATGACCGGTACGCTAAACTTCACTCGTGAAACGGTTTGATTTTGTTGCTCCTTCTGCCTGGAGTGCCCAACTCCCACCACCGCAGCCACGGTGAGCGCCCCGCCAGTTTTGTTATTGGTGCCTTCGGTGACCGTGACAGCAATGTCGAATTCCACGACCTGCACCGGCTGGTCATTTAAAGCTGAATAGGATGTTTCCTTTGAGTAATTGCGCAGCGGTGGACAGATCGTTGCTCTTTGGCGCTTCATCGATTCCTGAGCGGCTTCGACGCCGGATACTATTTTCCGCAATGTCTGATGAATGAATTGCTCAACATCCATGTTCCGACCTCACGTTTCCTTGGGCTGACTTCCCGGACTTGGTTCGCGCTCTCTACTCCGCGAGCATGCTCTCCATTTGATTCTACCGCGTCTGGCTTATTTGTCCGAGATGCACCGAGCAGCCTCAGTCTCGTCTAAAGCTCACCCCCACTCGACCGGCTTTGCGCTGTCGATGAGTCGCGGCGTTGAAACGATGAGTAAGCGAAAGACCAATCTTCGGGAAATGACCGGTCGATGGTGGCTGATTCAGACCCGGCCGCAGTTTGAGCGACGATTCGCCACTGATCTTGAGCAGGCCAATGTTGACCACTTCCTGCCTCTGACCAAAGTTCGATGCACGCGGCAGGACCGCGGCAGGACTCGATCCATCGTGCAGGTCAAGCCGCTGTTCCCAACGTACCTGTTTGTGAATTTCCCGAAAGGTGATCGGCCAAGCGCCATCACCGCACGATCAATCGCCAATCCCAAGCTGATTAACGTTGCCGATCAGCAGGGACTCGCGATGGACCTGGCCAATCTCCAAATCGCCCTTGACAGCGATAACACGCTAACCGCCCGCCCCACCATCCAGCATGGCCAACGCGTCCGAGTAATCGAAGGCGCATGCATGGGCATGGAAGGGGAAGCGGTCCGGCAGGACGATCACCACATCCGCATACAGCTATCTGTCTGCATGTTGGGCCAAGCAGTCGATGTAGATGTTCCCATTGAAAAGGTCGAAGCCTGCTGATGCAACGAAATGACGCATGCCAAATCGGCAGGATTTTTCGGGTGAAAAGCACTTTGAGCGAGGTTGTACGTGATCATCGATCCATTGGGCGGGTCCCTTCTGCGGTCTTGAAGTTTCCTGACCGCAACGGGAACAGCCCAAATACGCAGCACACTAGCGCAACCGCTGTGATTCAGGCTCTTAAAAATATTTAGGCCCAATCCTTCCCATGTCGAGTGTTTCCCCCAATACGCGAATTCAGCTCTCAGCCGCCTCAGGGCTGACCCTGTACGGCTTTGTGATTACGCCGATGGGAAGCTTGCCGGCATCTGATGCGTGGGCTAGCTCTGCGCTGGCGCTGCAGGAAACAATCCCCAACAGCTCCGAGTATTTCGGCACGTTCCCCAATGAATCACAGGCCGGCCTCTATCTGCTACCGATTTTCGTTCAGAGCGGAGTCGCCCCAGCCAATACCGATTTGCAGCTTGGTGTGTGGCAGCCGCAAGCAACCGATGGAAACACACCGCCGCCATTGCCGTGCAATGGGGCCGTAACGCTGGCGATCGACTGGGACACGACCTGCGGCATCCGAAGTTTGAGCAGGCTTGGCGCCGCACCAGGTGGGCCGCGTCCCGAAGTGTTACCGCAGCCTCAGAACAGCGCACTTACCGCACAGCGGATCGTCTCAGAGCTCTACAAGGCGCGTGAGCAAATCGCGAGCGGCGGCAGCTTTGCCACGGTGAATATCGACGGCCAGGCGTTCAGCTACACCAGCGTAGCGCAGCTCGATCAGACGATCCTGTTCTGGGAGCGAAAAGTTGCCCGCCTCACTGGGCGCCGCCCGCGCGTCACGACCCTACGCCTCGACCGCTTCTAAGCCATCAATCAACGTGAGTCGATTACAAGCCATTAAAAACGGACTGCGAACGATGTTCGCACCGCTGCCGAAGTCGACACCCGGAAATAAGCCGGGCAGACAGGGCAACTATGAAGCGCCACCGCATGTTGGAATCGGCTATGACGCGATCAAGCGCCGTGGCCGCCGCGCTTCTCCGCCAGCGAACACGTTCTCAGAAGATCTGCAGTTGCGCGACTTGGCCCGCCGGCAGTTGCTAAGCAACCTGCGCGACCTCGACCGCAATTTCAGTTTGGCCGGCTGGATGGTCCGCCGCCACCTCGATTATGTCGCGACGTTCAATTTCCGCTCCAAGACGGGAATCAAGGACCTCGATGACGACATCAACCGCTTCCATCGCTGGTGGAGCCTGCCAAACAACTGTGATCCGGCCAGCCGTCACAGCTTGCAGGGTCTGACTCGCTTGTGGGAAGCGCGGCGCGTCCTCGATGGTGACATCCTTACCAACCGGCTGGCAGACGGGCGAGTGCAGACGATCGAAGGCGACCGAATCATGACGTTCGGGGGGCCAGCGATTCCATTCGATGAGTTGGGCATCAAGGATCCGGAAAACGTCATCAACGGCGTGTATGTCAACCAGAACGGCCGGCCCAAGGCCTACATGGTGTTTAAGCGCCACCCGCTGTGGACGGGCTTGCGGTGGGATAAGGCAGTACCGGCGAAATTCGCTGACCTGCTTGGAACCTTTGGCCGCTATGACCAGGTGCGCGGCATCGCACAACTGGCCAGCGCCGCCAACTCGATGCGCGATGTTTATGAATCGCTCGATTATGCGGCCGTCAAGGGGAAGATCGCTCAGTTCTTTGCGTTGGCGGTTACGCGCGCTGCTTCTGATCGATACGAAGGGGAAGAGGAACGCGAGGGAGAAAGCAATCCCGACGCCGATCCAGACAAGCCACGCTATGACCTCGATATCAGCGGACCCGGCGCGATCGTTGATATGGACCCTGGCGACAAGATGGAGGTTATCGAGTCGAACACGCCCAGCACGGAATTTCAGGCCTTCACTAAACTCGAAATTGCACTCGCACTGAAGGCCCTCGACATCCCGTATTCGTTTTTCGATGAGTCCAACGCCAACTACAGCAGCAGCCGCATGGCGGGGATGCAATACCTTGAAGCGTGCAAAGCACCGCAGCACGAGATTCGGCTTTTGTTGGACAAAATTACCCGCTGGCGACTGGGGCTTGCTGTGGTGGATGGGGATATCACCCTGCCGGGCAAAATGACCGTCCGCGATTTGCAGTTTGAATACACCCACGCCGGCGCGCCGCTTTATGACCCGATGCGAGAGATCGGCGCCAGCGTCATCGCGATCAACGCGGGACTGTCCAGCGAAATTCGAGAAGCCAAAAAACTTGGCGTCGATGTATTCGAGCTGATCGACGAGCGAGCCGCCGTTAAGGAATACGCCAATAAGAAAGGCGTCATCCTATCCACCGCCCTGCCGTCCAACGCACTGTTGGATCCGAATAACGAGACCGCCCAAAAGCAGCACGCCAACGAGCAACAGAGCCAGAACAACTGAGGAAAACTATGTCCGATCAATTCCAGAGCGCAAAACCTGAACTCGACAGCCCGGCAAGCGGCGCATTTGCCGTCACCCCGGACGACGACAACGACCTGCCTTTTGTGACGCGAGCCATCTACGTGGGCGGTGCAGGTGACATCGTCATGATCATGGCCGGCGATTCTGCCCCGGTTACTCGAAAGAACGTGCCCGCGGGCGGTGAGTATCCGTGGCGCATTAAGCGAATCCTCCAATCCGGGACAACGGCCACTCTCATTGTTGGCGATTACTAGGACCCTCAGGCTATGGAAATGCAATCCTTTACCGCTGTCGCCGCGCTTTCACAGATCTTCTCTGATCGTGCGGTTCTCTTGTCCGAGGCGCACGCCAGGTCACTCTTGACCAAGGCCGCCCAGGCAATTCGCATCGGTGCGCACAAGGCAGAGAACAACAACGGCGATCCAGTCGACGGGGCCGGAGCCGTCGAAACCGTCAGTGAAATCGCGGTGATTCCTGTCAACGGGATCCTGACCAAAACCCCGACGTGGGCAGATGAGTATTTTGGCCTTTGCCCCGCTTATGGCGTCATGGACCAATTGGCCAGCGCGATGGGCGACGGGAACGTGAAGGCCATTGTCCTCGACATCGATACGCCCGGTGGATTCGTCAACGGAACTGTGGAGCTGGCCGACTACATCGCCACCGCCAGGGAAACCAAGCCAATTATGGCCGTGATCCGCGGCCTTTGCTGCTCCGGCGGTTATTGGCTCGCTTCGCAATGCACCAAGATCATCGCCAGGCCAGAATCCGAAGTGGGCAACATCGGTGTGTATTCCGTTCTCACGGATGTATCGAAGTTCTACAGCGAAATCGGCATTGACCTCACCTTGATTGCTTCTGGCCAGTTCAAAGGGCTGGGGGCCGATGGCAAGGTGAGCGAGGATTACGTTTCCGACACACGCCGCATCATCACCGGCCTCTATCAGCAATTCGTTTCAGCCGTGGCCAAAGGGCGCGGCCTTTCTCCCGAGGAAGCCCAGACCGTTTCGGACGGCAAGGCCTATCTCGGTCCACAAGCATTGAAACTCGGTCTGATCGACGAGGTTGCGACATCGTTTGACGCAGCGATTCAGACCGTATCCACCGCGGCGACCGCCGCAAAAAGGAGCTCGACCATGAGCAAGTCCGCAAGCACGGCGGTGAAAGCCGCGACCGAAGAAACCACCGGCACATCTGCCGACGACCTCAAGTCCGAAATGAATTCCACCATCAGCAGCGCCAACGATCATAAGGATCAATCGCGAAAGATGCTGGATGCGTACACCGCCAAGACGGACGATCTTGACGACGACACCAAGTCGTTGGCCAAGCAGACGGTGACCGCGCTGCGCGCCGCCAGCGAAGAGGCCGAACGATGTGCCGATGCCATCGACGGCGATACTGACGACGATGAGGACGAAAACGATACGTCCGATACAGGCGAGGACCAGGGCGACGAAGAATCAGCCAATAAGGGCAAAGGGGGCAAGCCACAGGCCTTTAAGGCATCGGATTACATCGCCGCATTCGGCGACACCGGTGCGCGCTGGTTCTACGAAAGGAAGCCCTTTACCGTCGCAACCGCCGAGTACGTCACGCAACTGAAGGCTGAGCACAAGAGCCAGATCGACGCGCTGACTGCGGAGCGCGATTCTCTCAAGCAAAAGCTCGAGTCCATGGATCGTGGCAACGAGGCGGCCAGCTTTTCGGTCAGTGGCGCGGACCAAACCGCCGCCAAAGGCAAGCAGAAGCTCAATGGCATGACGCCGGGCGTACAGAGCTACGCCAACAGCATCAAGCTGCCGACCGCTCCACCCGCCTTGCCCGCCACCAAGTAACCCGACAGTCAACTGAATTGATTTGCCTCACGACGGGAACCGCGCTCGCGCTTCCAAGCTGCCAAATGGCGATTAGAAGCGCGAGCGCCCGTCTAATTCCGCGAAGCAGTCTCTAATTCTGCAAAGGAGTCTCTGAACCATGTTAACGATGCTCGATATCATCAAGCAGAACGGGGCCGATCCCGTGACAGGCTTGATCGACGAAACCGTACTGGCTCACCCAGAAATCACGAGCATCGCAGCTCGCACGATCAAGGGGGAGAAGTACAAGACCATGGTGCGCACCGCGCTGCCGGTCACCGGTTTCCGCAGTGCCAACCAGGGCATGGACCTCAACTCTTCGAAGTATGAAGAGCGAGAAGTGGAGACGTTCATCTACAACGCTCCGATCCAGGCCGACAAGGCTGTTGCGGACAAGAGTGAGGACGGTGCAACCGCTTTCATCGCGCGTGAAGCCAAGGGTGTTTTGGAATCCTGTTTCCAGACCCTCTCCCGATGCTTTTATTACGGCAGGAATGTGACGTACGGCGGCGACGCCAAGGCATATGGCGGGCTGCTGGATTTCTACGATCCGGTCAACTACGTCGTGGACGCCGGCGGGACCAGCGCTAACACCAGCACATCGGTCTGGGCCATCCGCACCGATCCGGAGCACGTGCAGTGGGTCATGGGCGTCGATGGTCAATTCCAGATCAGCGACCTCACGCTGCAGCGCGTGCTGGACAGCAACAACAAGCCTTACATGGCTTACTACCAGGAACTGCTGTCCTATCCCGGTGTGCAGCACGGCAGCGTCAGGGGTGTCAGCCGCATCAAGAAAATCACCAATGATGCGGGCCACACGCTCAATGACGACCTGTTGGCACAGCTCGTGGCGCTTCACCCACTCAGCGATCAGCCCAACATGATCCTGATGAATCGCCGTGGCCGCGCTCAGCTCCAGCGCTCGCGCACTGTCACCTTGTTCGGCAACGCCGCCAACCAGGTGAATGGCATGATTGCCAACGTGGCGCCGCTGCCGACCGAGCACAACGGGATCCCGATCTTCGTCACGGACGGAATCTCCAACGTGGAATCACTCACGCTGTAATTCCCGGCCGCCAAATCGTGGCCGTTCAACCGCGTTTCCCGCTCCCGCAACAATCAACGGAGTTTCCGATGTCCGCACCCAGCGTGAAAAAGGGCAGCAAAGTGAATTTGGTTCTGGCCAATGGTGAGCGCGCCGAGGCCAAAATCATTTCGGATGGTGCCGACGACGCCGGCCGCGTCGACCTCTCGGTGGCAAAGCACCCAAAGCACGGTGATTTCACCATCACCCGCGCTCCGCACGATCCGACGGGAGCCAAGGCCGATTCGTGGCATCTTCCGAACAAGGCGCCCGCCCAGGAGGCCGCCGCAACGACGTGCGAAACCCCTGCCGACCCAGATCAAGAAAAATAACGGCCAGTGGCCGGTGGAGCGTCCTTTCAACTCCATTCATTGAACGAGGAATTCAGCCATGCGACCAAACCTCAGCGATGCATCCCTTTCCGTGTCTGGCGCGCTTCCCAACGGCGCGACTAGCTCGACGATTGTCTTCGACACCGCCAACTCCAATCGCGCGGATCAACCCGGCCGAATGGAGTACGAGATTCAGGCCCCCGCTCTCACGACCGGCCAGCTTGCTGACGCCGCAACGATGACCTACGCCGTGCTGATGTCGGCCAACGCGGACGGCTCAAGCCCCACGCTCATCTATGACAAGGTTCTTGTGCAGACGGGTGCAGGCGGCGCTGGCGCCGGCGCAAACACCGCTCGGTTCCGGCTGCCCTACCAGCCGGGCGGCGCGAATGCCAACCTGCGCTACCTCGTCATTCGTGCGACCAATAGCGGCGCTGGCAATGCCAGTCCCGTGAACATGACCCTGCAACCCTACTTCTAACCGTGATTGGCCAGCAGCTACAGCGCGCCGCGCAAGCGCTGCAAAGCGCTATGCAGAAGGTTTCCGGCGCTTCCGTGACTTACACGCGAGGCAACCTGTCGGCAACCATCGACGCGGTGCGAGCGCGATCGACGTTCGTCACGGATGACCAGGCGTCGGGCATGCAGGTCCAGGCGTCGAGCCAGGACTTTATCATTGAAGTTGATGCGCTGGTTTTAGGGGACGTGTACAACAGGCCACAAGCCGGGGACAGGATCAGCTTGCAGATCGACCAGCCGGTGATCGGCAGCAATTCCTGCCAGCTCGTTACTCAGATCTTCGAAGTAATCGACCCGCCTTATAGCCCTGCAGATTCAGTTGGCCAGCGTTATCGCGTTCACACTAAGCAGGTTGCCTGATGCCGGTTATCGCCAGCCAATTGCGCGACGCGATCGTGCAACAGATCAATAGCGCCGGCTTGCAGCCGAGCATCAAGGCGCTCGCGACCTACGACCTTGCCGCCGACATCAAGGATCTGACGGGCGGCCGAATACTGGTCATTCCGCAGACGCGAACCATTGAAGCGATCCGACGGCAGGGTGATCAAAAAGCTTCCTTTTCGATCGATGTAGGAACGCAATTCAAAGGCAAAGACATTCTGCCGGCCACGCTCGATCCGTACCTGTCGCTGTCCGAGCAGATCGCCGTGATGTTCTTGGGGCAGTCGATCAATTCAAAGACTGTCCCAGCCGCAACCTGCGTCGAAGCGTCTTGGCCACATGGATTGTTCATCCAGCAGCACATGAGTGAGTTTCGGACCCTCACGTCCGTCGTCACTCTCAAATTTCTCGTCAATTAGGAGGTCTGTCATGATTCAGATTGGCTTCAATTGCCACGCGTACTACCTGAACACCACACGTGCATCGTGGTCTGGTAGCGCAACAAACGGCATCTACGTTGGAGCCGCGCCGGGCGGCCTCATTGAACTGTCGTCGATCCGCAATGCAACCGCGACGATCGACAACGGCGAAGCGGATGTGAGCACGCGCGCCAGCAAGGGATTTGAGCTGTCGGCTCAGGCTCTATTCAAGTGGTCGGTTGACCTTGAAATCCCGTGGGATCCAACCGATTCATCTTTCACGGCGCTGCTTGGCGCATATCTGCAGCGCCAATCGTTGGCGGCTGTTCTGCTGGATGGTGACAAGGCCACCAGTGGTTCACAAGGTCCGTGGGCCGACTGGGCCGTGATGAAATTTGCTCGCGACGAGAACTTGGACAAGGAAGTTATTGCCCAGGTGACTCTGAAACCCACGCAAAGCGCTGTTCCGCCTCAGTGGGTCAAGGTCGGGTAATCGGCTGGGAATCCGATGAGCTACCGCAGGGGCGATGAGGAACTTGCGGCCCAGCCCATCCATCTTGAAGCAGACGAGGATTTTGCAAACATGTTGAATAACACGACATTCTCGGCTTCGCTCCAATCGGGCGAAACAAACTCGTTTGGCGCAGTGACCGCCACGGCCAATTTCACGCATCAATCGGCATCGATTGCCGCGCCCATCACCGATGGAACCGGCAGCGGCCAGGCCAATCACGCAATGGAAGTGACCGGCAACGCCGGGACCGGCGGTGTCACCATTGATTTGTCCGCCGTTACCGGCGGCCTTGATGGGAAAACGAGGGACTTCACAAACGGCGGCGCTGGCGGCGCGATCAAGGACTTCATCATCGAGAACCTTGATCCAACCAATACCATCACTATCACCCAGCCTGTTTCCAATGGCTGGACTGGCTTCAGTGGAGCCGCCACCGGTTTCGATTACCCGATTGAGCCAGGCGGAGTGCTGGCGCTGCATTCGCCAGTGAACGGCCGCGCTGTCGGTTCTACCAATAAGCTTTTCACGCTCACCGGATCGGCCGGTTCACCTCAGTACAAGATGAGCATCGCCGGTATCGGTGCCTGATTCCCATGCCCGCCGGCTTCCAAGTCAAAAGTCTTTTCTTCGACCGCCGGCCCATCATCGAATCGCTGGGCCGCGCAACCGCTGCCGCCCTATCCAAAGCCGGCGCCTTTGTTCGAACGCGTGGCCGATCCAAGCTCCGCAAGCGCCGGGCCAGCGCCGCGGCCAACCAGCCGCCGTCATCGCATGTTGGCTCACTCAAAAACAAAACGTTTTTCTCATTCGATCCCAGCACGCGATCGGTGGTGGTCGGGCCCGAGAAATTCAACAAGGGTGCCGCTGACACGATCGAAAAAGGCGGAGAAGAAACATTGACCGACAAGCACGGTCATAGCCGGCGAGTGACCTATCCGCCCCACCCGTGGATGGGTCCAGCTTTGGCTGAGGAAATCCGGGCCGGGACGATTCCGGGCCCATGGCACGATTCCGTCAAATAGGACGCAGACCCATGAAGATTTTTAAGGACGCAAACGGACGCGATTGGGCGCTCGATATCAATCTGGATGCTCGCAACCAGGTCAAGGAGCGAGTGAAGATCGAGATCGACGGCCAGGAGGTCCCTTTTGACCTGCTGGACGTGAAGGCCGCGCAGCGCATCGCCGTGATCGGCGATATGCAGGAGGCGGCCACAGTTGGTCAGGTGCTATGGGCTCTGTGCCGAGAACAGGCTGAAAAAGCCAACATCGACGAACGGAGCTTCTACAAGGCGATCAAGGGCGACGTCTGGGACGCGGCCTGTGATGCACTTAAGAGGGAGCTTGTCGATTTTTTCCCGAAAGATCGTCGCACGTTGCTGGCCAGTGCGATGGAAAAGGCGGAGCAGATAAGGGCCATGCTGATCGAACAATCGACCGCGCGATTGAGCAGCGGGGAAATCGAAACGCAGGTCAAAGCGGAAATGGAGCGGATGTTGAGCGAGCTATCTATAAGCTCGCAGGGCTCATCGGAGTAGATCCGGGCCCGCTCACACCGCGCAAGCTGGCATGGATGGCCGAGGGCATGCGCGAAGAGTGGTGGAACCACACCAGCCACTTGATGGCCGCGCTTCACAATTCCAACCCCTATCGAAAAGGCGACGTCAAGGCTTCAGATTTCAATCCGACGCTTCGAAGCAGCCGCAGTGAGCCCGACATCATGCTGCCGCTGTCACAACTGTCTGGCCTGATCGTCAAAGAGCATCGTACGCCCGGGAAACTCATTGGCGGCGGGACTCAGCCGATCATTCCACCAAAGAAGTAAGCCATGTCATCCCAAGCCATTCGAGCCGGCGGCGCATTCGTCGAAATCTTTGCCGACGATTCAAAACTCATGCGCTCGCTGGCCAAGAACCAGGTTGCCTTGAAGAAATGGGGCAAGACTGCATCGGCCGCCGGTACCAAGCTCATTGCCGCCGGAACGGCGATGCTCGCCCCCTTGCTGGCGGCCACGCGGGCCTATGCGTCTATGGGAGCCGAGATGGCGCGTGGTGCACAAAAAACCGGTATGGCCGTCGAGTCGCTGTCGCAACTCAAATATGCCGCCAATCAGAGCGGCGTGGAGTTCGAAAAGCTCGAGACCGGCATCGCTAGGATGAATCGATCGATACTCAATGCCGCACAGGGCAGCCAGCAATCGCAGGAAGCCTTTGCCCATTTGGGCCTGTCGGTCGCTCAGCTTTCGCGCATGAAGCCCGAGGAACAATTCCGCGCGATCGCCGAGGCTCTGTCGAAGATCAAAAACCCCACGCTCCGCAGCGGGCTTGTGCAGCAGATCTTTGGACGCAGCGGCACAGAGCTATTGCCATTGCTCAACCAGGGAGCCGCCGGCATCGACAAGATGATGAAGCGCGCCGATGAACTGGGCTTGACCATGAGCACCAGCGCAGCAAACGGGGCGCTGGCGTTCGACCAAAAGCTCAATGACCTGTGGCAAGTGGTCAAAATGGGCGTGTTCCAGATCGGCGGCGCGCTTGCCCCGGTGCTCGATACGGTCACCGGTTACATGATCAAGGGCATCGGCGTGGTGCGCGATTTCATCAGCCAGCACCAGGGCCTGATCATCGCCGCGGCCGGATCTGGCGCTGCACTACTCGCTGGCGGAATAATTCTTAAAGGCGTTGGCGCGGTGCTCAGCATCGCGTCGGGAGCTGTCGGCATCTTCAGCACCGGGCTGGCCATTGCCGGTGCCGTGATGGGTGCCGCGCTGTCGCCACTGGGGCTTATGACGGTCGGGCTGCTGGGCGGCGCCGCTGCATTCCTGTATCTCACGAAGGCCGGTGCAGCCACGCGAGAGTACCTGTCGGGTGTATTTAGCGACCTGCGCGACGAGACCGTGACAGCCTTCCAAGGCATCCGCAATGCCATGGCCGCCGGCGATTGGGGCCTGGCTGCAAAAATCCTCTGGACCTACGTCAAGCTCGAATCGCTCAAGGGCAAGACTTTCCTGCGCTCGACATGGATCAGCATCAAAGCGGAGACATTGGACATTTGGTCCAGCACCGTCGAAGGCATCGAAAAGCTCTGGTCCTATGCCAAGGAATATCTGTCCAACTGGGATGGTGTGCGGACAGCGATAACGAAGGTCACCAATTGGTTCAAATCCACTTGGGAAAACGTCATCGACTACGTTGCCGACAAGTTTGCCAATCTCATGATCGAGCGCGACTTCGCCAAGCGCGAGAAGGAGATCAGAGCTCAGGGCAAACGACGTGGATTGTCTGAGACCGACATTCAAAAGCAGGTGGACGACGAACGGAAGTTTCAACTTCAGCAGCGGGATTCAAATCGCGCCGATAGGGACCGGCAGAAGGAAGCTGAATACAACGCAAAGCAGCGCGCTGCAGATGATGCCTACAAGGCCGCACATCCCGAGCTCGTTCAGCAGGAAGAAGCCGCTCGCAAACGCATTGAGGATGAGCAGAAGGCCCGCCGCGGTGCCAATGACGATGAAGCCGCGAAGGCACGTCAGGACGCGATCGACCAGGCATCACAGGAGCTTTCCGATCTGAAGAAGCAGCTCGCGGCCGGCGCCCAGCAGGCCCAGGCCGAAGCCGGCAAGAGCCGCACATTCAATACACCAACGTTCGATCAGAACGCCGCCGCCGATGGGCTTGAAGGGATGATGAAGTCCACCGTCGCCGGCACCTTCAGTGCCGCGGGCGCTTTTGGTCTGGGCAGCGGCAATACAACCGAGCGCATCGCCAAGGCGACTGAGAAAACCGCCCAATTCGTCGAGATGATTCTGAAAGAGGGCAAAGGCGGCGCGAAAAGTGCCGCTGGCCTCAGCTTTGGGAGTTAGCCAATGCTCTTCATCGAAGAATTATGGAAATCGGGTGAGGGCTCGCTTGGGCGCAGCAGCAACGACGTGTATCGCGCGATCGTGTCTGGCGACCCGGACGCAGACAATGCGGATGATCCAGCAACTGTGATGTTGTTCGCCATGCCGCATTTCAGCGGCGCGTCAGCTCTCGGAAACATCATCCACACCTTTGATCGAGAGCGCATCGCTCCGGGCAAATGGATCATTACCGCCAATTATCAAAGCCCAACACTCGACAGGCAGACGAACGATTCGGCATTTTCGTTTTCGACCGGGGGCGGGACTCAGCACATCACCCATAGCCGAAAGACTGTGGGCAGCTATTCCGCTTCACAGGATCAGAAACCGCCCGACCATCAGGGCGCGATTGGCGTGACGGACACCGGCATCGACGGTGTCGATATCAAGGTGCCCGCCGCGCAGTACAGGACCACGTTCTACCTGCCGACCATTTCCCAGGCCTACGTGCAGCAACTGCACAGCCTTACAGCCAACGTCAACTCCGACACTGTCAACATGAATATTGACGGGGTGAAATTCACCTTCAAATCCGGCGAACTGATGCTTGAAGGTGCCGAGGGATCGAAGCGAAACGGTTTTAGCGATTGGGAACTGACGCTCAATTGGGCTGCCCAGGCCAACGCGATTGACCTCAGCGTAGGGCCCATCACAGGGATCATCAAAAACGGCTGGGACTATATGTGGGTCCGGTACCAGACCACGGCCGACGACGACACCAGCGCATTGATTCAGACACCGGCATTTGTGTACGTCGAACAGGTTTACGCCTACTCGCCGCTTGGCGGACTTATTCCAGCCAGCGCCTTCACGGTGCCATGGCTGTCTCCCAGCGCTGGCGGCGCACCTATTTAATAGAAGAGGACGAACATGGCCAATCGTTACATTCGTTACGACGACGTTGCAATCAACGGTGACAATGCCGCCACGCCCGTTACGGTGATGGAGCGAGACAACACCGGCAGCTCTGCCGCCGTCAGCTTTACCGCCACCAATCTGACTGCTTTGGCATCGCTCTTTCTGGGAGGCGGAACCAAGTCCACCAGCGCGACAATCGACACGTCGGCGGTGATTTGGAAGATCAACGCGGCCAGCGGCGCTCTCACCGAAACCCTTCCGCCCGCCAGCACGGTTCCGAATCTGGTGTACGCGTACATCAAAACCGACAACAGCACGAACGCCGTGACGATCAAGGGCAGCGGCTCAGAGAACATCAACGGTGCCAACACTTTCAATCTCACCGCTCAGTACAAGGTGGTGATCATTTGGAGTGATGGGACGCAGTGGTACATCCTGTTTAGCAACTAACTTGCCCCTCCAACTTTCCGTCAATCCGCTGCTCCATGCCACCGGCGCGGGATCGATCGAAGATCAATTGCGCCGCCTGCCTCACCTGCAGGGCGATCGCCAGCAGGTCATACACCGCGTCCGGCGCGATTTTCGCGATGTGCGCAAGGCGAAAGACGCGGCCGAGGCCATCGGCCATATCCCAAGACCCGACGAAGCGATTCATTTGGCAGTATCAGGCCGCTTCGCCCTTTGGCATGTTGTGCCGGCCGTGCTGAAACTATCCGGCCAGCCGATCGACGAGCTGATCATCGCCACGCTTGGATTCAGCAAACGCAATATCTCTGCCGTATGCGAGCTGCTTGATGCGGGCCAGATAGGTAGCGTCCACCTTCTGGCCTCGCATTATTTCAAGGGTACTTCGAACGAGATCTACACCCACGCCGAGAAGCTTTTCGCCGATCGACCGGACAAGGCCCATTTCCGCAGTCTCAGGACGCATGCCAAGGTACTGCTCTTTCGCCTGTCGGACCAGCGCACCATCACTGTTGAATCGTCCGCGAATCTCCGATCCTGCAAAAACATTGAGCAAATGACACTGATCGGTGATCCAGGCCTGCATGCCTTTCATCGTGGCTGGATTCTCGACCTGTTTAACAGCAAATGAAAAAGTCCACCGCACTAGCCATCGCCGCGCTGTCGCCCGAGCAGGTCAATCAGGTATTCAACTGGATCGTTGCCGGTGGTTCCGAGCACGATATTACCGAAGCGATTGCCCTGAATTATGAAGGCGCGCAGCCCAAACCCCTGATCGTGGCAGCGATGCAGCGCATCGCAAAATCGGCCGACGCAGAACCGGACGTCATTCGTGGCTGGTGCATCGAAGCGACCCGACACGTCTACCAGAGAGCAATCGAGCTTGGCGACTTGGCCACGGCGCTAAGAGCCGTCAAGCAGCTTCATTCCATGGCGACATGATGTTCTCCGTCAAAACCAAGCGAGGACAGAAGGAACGGCAGCGCAAAGCCGCCTACGCCGCTAAAAGAGCGCGGGGAATTCGCGACGTAGCGGATTCTCGGCCAGATTGTGCCGATCCCGACCGCCGCGCCGCTGCTCAAGACCTCGAGTGCTTTTTGCGTACCTATCTGCCTCGCACTTTCAACCTGCCATGGTCGGCAGATCATCGGACGGTCATTCAAAAGCTCGAAACCGTGATGCACGAAGGCGGCCAGTCCGCCTATGCTATGCCCCGCGGCAGTGGCAAGACTTCGATCGTCGAAGGTGCGGTGCTGTTTGCCATCCTGCATGGTTTGCGTCGTTTTGTGTCTCTGATTGGAAGTGAAGAAACAGCGGCGGTAGAGATGCTCAAGAGCATTAAAACCGAGCTCGAGACCAACGATCTGCTGGACGAGGACTTTCACTTCACATGCGGACCCATCCGCGCGCTGGAAGGCATCTCAAATCGGTGTAACGGGCAGCTTTGGAACGCAAAGCGGACGCGAATTGTTTGGACAGAGAAAAGAATCGTTCTGCCTACCGTCGATGGGAGCCTGTCCAGTGGCATCGTTCTTGATGTAGCTGGCCTCACAGGTCGGATCCGCGGCAGGAAAGCCAAGCTCGCAAATGGCCAGTCGATTCGCCCAGATCTGGCGTTGCTGGACGATCCACAGACCGATGAATCGGCGCGCAGTCCATCCCAGGTTGCCCAGCGCGAACGGCTCGTAACCGGTGCCGTGTTGGGGCTCGCAGGGCCCGGCAAAAAGATAGCGGCTGTGATGCCATGCACCGTCATCGCGCCCGATGACTTGGCCGATCGGATGCTCAACCGGAAGAAGCACCCGGAGTGGCAAGGCGAGCGGGCCAAGCTCATGAAGAGCATGCCGACCGATACCCAGATGTGGGATCAATACGCGCAGCTCCGCGCCGACAGCTTGCGCGCTGGCAACAAGGGCCAGGAGGCCACGGAGTTTTATCGAGCCAATCGAGAGGCGATGGACGCGGGCGCTGAGCCATCATGGCCAGCCCGATTCAACCATGATGAGCTCTCCGCGATTCAGCACGCAATGAATTTGCGGATTGACCACGGCGAAGCAGTATTTGCCGCGGAGTATCAGAACGAGCCCCTTGCCGAGCAGCTTGGCGAGCAGCAACTAACCGCCGATGAAATCTGCGCCAAGGTGAACAACCTTGAGCGCCGGGCCGTTCCAATCGGCTGCGAACACATCACATGCTTTATCGATGTGCAAGGCAGCATCCTCTTTTATCTTGTCGCAGCGTGGGCCGACGGATTCACGGGATACATCATCGACCGCGGCACTTATCCAGATCAGAAGCGCGACTATTTCACGCTGAACGATATCCAGTACACTCTTGCAAAAGAATTCCCAGGTGGGGAAGAGGCACAGATTTACGCGGGACTCGGCAAACTTACCGATCAGCTTTTGGGACGGACGTGGTTGCGCAATGACACCGAAATGAAAATCGGCAAGTTGTTAATCGACGCGGGCTATAAGACCGACACCATCTACCAATTCTGCCGCCAGTCGAAGCACGCCGCTATCGTGATGCCGAGCCACGGCCGCTACGTCGGTGCCAGCGGGACGCCATGGGAACAGTTTAAAGCCGCCCCAGGTGAGAAGATCGGCCATCACTGGCTTACCAAGCCGAGCGAACGGGGAATCAGGCATATCGCGTACGACACTAACTTTTTCAAATCGTTCGTCCAAGGGCGCCTGCGCGTGCCCATGGGCGATAAAAGTTGCCTGTCTCTTTTTGGAAAAGCGCCGGCAGCCCATCGAATGCTTGCCGACCACTTCGCCGCAGAATATGGCGTGAAGACCGAAGGACGCGGCCGAACCGTCATCGAGTTTAAATGCCTGCCCGGCCGTGACAATCACTACTTCGACTGCATGGTAGGAGCCACCGCCGCCGCATCGTTGCTTGGCGTGACACTCGACACCGACAAGCCCCTGAAGTCCAAACCCATCCGACGCAGGTATCCACGAGTCAGCCAGATGAAGGGCTGGTGATCAATGCCCGGCGATGTGATGAAAACCGTCGCGAACGGTTCGCCCGTTCGACCCTCAGCCCAGTGGCAGAACCGCGCAAACCGAGCCATCAAAAAGAGCGAGGCAGATGGAAACTCGCTGAGTGCTGGCCAGCCCGGCGTCCGCCAGCCACTCATCACGATCTATGTCCAGAACAACAGCGGAGAGGACCGCAAACGCTTCGAAGTTTTGGGGATCGACGGAATTTTGTATGGGCCGGACGACAACAAGGCAGAGTTTGAGAACAACGCAGCTCTCACCGGTGTGACACCGGTCGAAAGTCAGCATTTCGGCAACTTCGTTATCTGCGCCGAGCCTATCGCCGATGGCGCCGTTGGCCGCGCTTGGATCATTGGCGTTTGTTCAGTCCAGATCGATATTCAGAACGTCGGTGATGGATTTGCCGACGTGGAGGATAACGAGCCTGGCCAGCTCAAGAGCGGGCAGCAAGGTGCCGCACAGATCCTATGGACCGAGAACGACGAAAACGGGACAGACGACACCGGCATTATGTGGGCGCTGGTGAGATTGACCGGGCCCGGCCCGCTCATCTGCATCACCGCGGAACTTACCGGCAAATCGGGCACGCGCTACAGCTGGGAGCAAGCCGCGCCGGACAGTGGCACGGGCGCATGGAGTGTGGTCACCGACGGCAAGACCGGATCATTTACAGACAAGCCCGCGATCGATCTCGACGCGTCCGATACCACCGATCTTACGGGTAAATTTGTCGCGCTTGTCCCAGTCACCGGCAGTGACGGAAAACTCTGCTATGTCATCGCGGGCGGGCCCGGCGCTGGCGGCGGCATCACCAATGAATTCACCGTGCTCACCAACTTCGTGATCAGTGGAACAACCGTAGTTGCTTCGACACTGACTGTGACCGTTACGAATGGCCGCATCACCGCCATTGCCGAAGGCGATGAGATCGACCTGGCGGGCAAAGACTGCACTGGCCTTACCTGATCGGGGGGAGCATGGCATTCAAACTTGCGTTCTCCGGTGGGAAGCTGGTCTTTAAAGACGGCGTTCTTGGGATGACAGAGGCGGCCGATACGAACGGTTTGTGTTATTGCTGCTCCTGTCCCCCAACCATCAATTGCCTCTATCCGGACGGTTCCCCACAGACCTGTTCCAACGGCAAGAACATCGCGTTGCCGAGCTTTCTAAAAGTGAGCTTGAGCGGAATTGTCGTGCAGGCATGCGTGACAAACTTTCCAGATTGGGCTTCGATCAATGATGGTTGCACATGCCCGCGCGCCTCTGGCGCTGGAACATGTGGCGCTTCCTACCAATGGTATAACACGGATTTGGATTTCTCGGATTTAACGCCCAATCCGATCAACGATTCACCTTGCAACTACACGATTGACTTCGATTATAGAACGCCGGGAACCATCGCCATGGCGCTGGGGGATAAATGCTGCACAATCCAGGACGAAGGTATCTTCCCGGTCGGCTTTAGCTGGCGGGCATCATACGACGCATCAACCCAACTTCTGACGGTCATCGTAATTGCCGGTGACCACGCAGAGACGACCCAAGTCGGTGGGACGATTGATGTCATTCCGATTTTCTTTGCCGGTAGGGCAACCGTCCCTTGTGGCACATGGAAGCCGACAGACGTTATCACCATCACCAACTCGCTGACTGTCGGACAGGAAATCACCAGCGGGTGGCCTTTGGCCGGCGGTGGCGTGGAACTGTGGGCCATGGCCAGCGGCGGGACTTGCACAATTCAATGTCTCAAAAACGACCCCGGAACTTATGCCCCTTGAACTTCGCCAACGTCAGATGATTTGCTGGAAGTGCGCCCAGCGCGACCGCACAAGCCCCAACCGCGATTCATGCAGGGCCGGCGGCTTGTCCAGCGAGCATGCGCAGAAAGATACTTGCCCGCTTGGCTTGCATGTTCCACCACCGCCGCCAGCGCCGGAACTGGTGTGGAATCACATCAAGGGGCCGTGGAAAAGATTAAAAGTATATTGGGCGCAATACCCGGAAGTGCAGGCAGTATATCGCCGGGCCATGGCCGACGCCGCCAACGCGATTCCAGCCTACCACGACGACGCCCAGGGCCGCGGCATTCTGATTTGCGGGGGCGGATCTTATGCTTTCTCCGCGCTGATAACGCTGGCCATGATCCGACACACCGGCTGTACGTTGCCGGTTGAGATTTGGGGATTCGATGCCAGCGAGTTTCCCGACTGGTTTGCGCAGGAAACAGCGAAGCTTGGCGCCACGCTCCATCGAGCAGACGAATTTTATTCAATCGATCCGGTGCGCGGCATCTATGACCGCGACAAGGGCTGGACGCTCAAAGCCTACGCCATCCTTCATTCCCGCTTCCGCGAGATTCTTTACCTTGACGCCGACTCTTACCCCGTCCGCGATCCGTCTGACTTGTTTGAGCGCCCCGAGTATATAGAGCACGGCGCGATCTTCTGGCCCGACACCCCAGACACCGGCGGGACCGACTTCCCCGAATCAGTGTGGCAGACGATCGGCATCACGCCCAGGTCGGAGCCGGAGTTTGAGGCCGGCCAATTCATCATCGATAAGGCGCGCTGCTGGACGGCGCTGCGCCTCTTGAACTGGATGAACCAGCACAGCGACTTTTACTATTGGTTCGATCGGCAACACGCCTACGGAGATAAATCGGTCACACATTTAGCTTGGCGATATTTGGGCATGGATTATGGAATGCCCGCGAAGCGCCCCGATTATCTTGAACCCGCGATGGTTCAGTACGACTTTGCCGACAAGCCCATTTTCGTTCACCGAGTCAAAGGAAAATTCACGCCGATCGAGAGTCTCGACCAATACGCAGTTTTCAAAACGACGCACCAATTGCCCGACCGATACAACTCCGCTCTACCACTTGAGGAAGTGGCTTGGGAGATTGAAGGGCGATATCTGCCGCTGGTGCCCAAGCCCGAGCCGAAAAAGAAAGTAGTCCTGCCGCCCTCATCATCGTGGGGAACAGCGCTCTGGGATATGCTTCACCGCCGGCCGATCAGTTGCGACGACTTGGCCAGGGAGAAAACTTGGCTCAGGTTGTTTGCCCGAAAGATTCCGTGCGGCGACTGCCAGGGGCATTGGAATAAGATCGTTGAGGCGCACCCGCCCGACCTTTCCAGCCACTTCGCTTATGCCCACTGGACGCACGATCGGCAAAACGATGTGAATACCAGCATCGGCAAACCGATTAAGAACTGGTTTGACGCCGCGATGGAGCGCGAGTGGTGGAAGGTCACAGATGGGATGCCCACGCGCCTTGCGATTGCCACGCTTTGGACCGAAAGCATTGTTGACGTTACACGCATCACCTTGCCCACCAAGCGCCGCTATGCCGTCAAATGGGGCTTGCCCTACATCGAGCACTATGGCGTGATCCGATTGGAACGCCCGCCGGCATGGAGCAAGCTGTCGCTGCTGATCAACCACTTGCCGAAATATGACTGGATTTTCTGGACGGACGCCGATGCTCTGTTTATGCAGGATCAAACCGACCTGCGCGACATGCTGGACGACAGCGCGGACCTGATTTGGACTGAGGACCACAACGGGCCGAACACCGGTGCATTTTACATCCGAAATACGCCAGCCAGCATCGACCTGTTGACGCGAGCGGATGCGCTATTCAATCAGCTTTCACAGACCGACCGCCAGGGACGTTTCCGGGGCTTGTGGGAACAAGGAGCCATCCGCTATGTGATTGAGGAACAGCTTGCGGCCGTGAAGGTCAAGACGCTGCCGAAGCGATCTATCAACGCCTACGAAGTGGACTACGAAACCGGGGACTTGATTGTGCATTTCCCGGCACACGACAAGATGGAACGCATTAAGAAATTTCTTGATGCCCGCGCAGCCGCTGCCTAATCTGCCACTTCTTGCGTTCGATAAATCAATCGATAGTATTCGTGCGTCGGCGGTTCCCCGGTGAAGTTCCCCCCCCTTCTTCACCACCCGCCGACTTTTTTATTGCGCCTCAGAAACACGTCTAAAGGCGCGCCTAGCTTAAAAATGTCGATCGCTCTGGAAAAAGTTTGCCCATGGGATGCGATGCTTCCCGTTTGGACTAATGAGTCCCCGGTGGAGCTCTTCGCGCTCTTCCAGCGCCATCAAGCTCGCACCCTCGACGGCCCAGGCCTTGAACGATACAGCCAGCTCCTGATGGGGGTGATTTCTTTGCAGTTCGCGCGCTATAAATGGCGAAAGAGTCTCCGATACGTATCTCTTGATGCCAGGGACGTTGCCCAGGATACGCTCGTTCATCTCCTCCGAAAAACGGGAGTGATGCAGATCCAGCACCCATGCTGGCGCGTGCTGATAAAAGTCCTCAACCAGGCCATTTATTGGCATGTGATGTCGGCGGTTCAAGGGAAGCAACGCGGTAAAGTTAAGGTGCTGACAGCTTCCGACTACTACAAGGACAACGGACGCCCACCGGATGAACCCGATCCCCGATCGATTGTTGAACATGAACCTGAATTCGACGCACACGCCTTCAAACGTGATTTAGTTGGGCTGCTCTCGAGCCCACAGATGCTCCGCCAAATGGTGCGAGGCATCCATGGTGCCAAAAGGCTCAGGCAAAAGATTCGACAGGCCTACCCCGAGATCATCATTGAAATACTCCGGACGAAATGGTGCTCTGACAAATTGAGTCGTCTAAATCTGGATGCTGAAATCCACGCGATCATCAAAGCCCGTCTTCGCCGGCAAATCGAAGCTCACATCAAAGCGCAAGCTAGCTCCCCAACTCAGTCCATACAAGCGGGGCCGGATCGTCCTTCAGATGCTTACCGAATGGTTTGCCCAGCAAGGATCCATCCGGCCGCGGCATTCTGCCATTGAGTTTATGCGCGCACACGCCGGTTGCCTCATCGTGATCCCGCCGAGCCCAATCATCGAAACGCTGGTCATCAGTCACCAGAGCGAAGCTGTACCGCCCGGTCCGAGGCGAGGCGCCAATCATCGAAGGCTCGCGGAACTGCACAACAAGAATCCCCAGGATTTGAGAAAAGCCATCAGCGCGTCTAATGCTCCATGAATTGGAAATTCAAAGTCGGCTTCGCCGCCGTCCTGATCGGCTGTCTGTCTGCGCTGAGTTTTGGCGCAACCGGCGACATCACCCAAGCGATCATCGACCCCAATGCGTTCGTAGCTCACATCAAGATCTCCGGTGAAGCTCCGGGCGGTACTTACTCATTTGGCACCGCGCCCGGCTCAGCCAAGGCAGTCTTCACCGTCGTCTCTAAAGGTTTCGATAGCGCGGGCAATGCGACCACAAAGACGCGCACGCTCTACGCCACGCGCCAAATGCTCCAGCCGACCGGCAGCGGCTCAATTGCCATGTCGGCCGTGCAAATTGGCCCGGTCACTGGCGGCGGCATCTTTGCTGACGGCGACAGTATCAGCCAGCCCAGCACCGGCGCAACCGCCGTTGTCGATTCAAATTGCCCCTGCTCCCCGCTCTTAATCAGGAATATCACCGGCTCCCCCAGCAGCTCCGGCCCCTGGACTGATGGAACGACAGGCGCGACTGCCACGCCGACAACCGCGCCGACCGTCTACACCGGCTCACCCGTTCGCGAGGGCATCGACGGCTCAGACGTTTGGATTGCCGTCAGCCTATCCGATTTCGTATACAGCAAGGACAACACGGGGGCGGGCAATTCTGGAACCGCCCCAACCGTCACGATTGCCAGCGGCATCTACACCAATGGCACTGCGAGTAATGCTGTTACCGGCCTCGTTTGCACGAATGAATCGACCCTCAGTTATCCGCAGTGTGTGGGTCAGTGGTGCATTGAAGGCGGCTCGCCTTTTGGTGGTGCGCTCGACTTGGAAATGTTCGGCGTGCATCGCAGCGCCGGCAATGGCCAACCGCTCGCATGCGTGATCTTCAGCGCCGCCGACTCGCACGCCCATACCGTCACGGCCACGGTAACGGCAATGGCCAAGTCGGCGGCCGCCGATGCCACGCCAGTCTACAAGACGACGATCAACGCCAGCAGCTTCACGCAGGGCGATGACGTTGTCTGCAATTGGAAAGCTTTTCCAAATGTCGGCGACTCAGGCAGTGTTTTGGACACGAGCGCGGGCCCCGCCTGGCCGCAGTTCAACGCGAGCGGCGCGCCGAGTTTGGGCCCGGTCAACTTCAAAGCGAACGCCGCCGGCACTTACAGCCAGCCGGTTGTAGTCGTCGATCCGAACTCGAGTATCGCCGGTGCGGTAACTGGCACATTCGCCGATCATGACGTACTCACGCAAGGCACCACTGGCGCGACCTGTCACGTAACCGGCAATCAGAATGCTTCGCCAGTGAAGGTGTCGCTCGTCGTCGGCTCGCCAGATGCGATTGCGGCGCACGTCTGGACAGGCCCAAATGGAACTATCGCACCATCTGCCGTGCCGGTTTCCAATGCGTCCGGCGGCACGGTCTACAGCGACTCCAATCACACTCCCGGCATCGGCGTAGGCGGCAGCCCTGGCACCTATTCGACGGTGAGTGTGGCGATTGCAAATGGGGTCAATTACAACAACGCCAACAATGGGCGCAACAATGCCGATGGCTTGACGGTCTACATTCTCGGTGGCGACTACGCGACCGGCGATCAGACCGCGACCACTATCAGCACAACTTATTGCACCGTCGCACCATTTCCTGGCGTGCCAAATGGCGAATGCCGAATCGTCGGCGAACTGGCTCTCAATCCATTTGGTCCGACCTTGATGAAATTCAAGGGCTTGGACCTTGATCCGATCTCCGATTACATTTTCTCGGACAATTGGGGACTCTGGATTGATGGATGCCGGATCAACGGCACCGCGAAGCCCGGCTCACTGATTTCATGGGAAGCGGCCCGACTCACAGCGACAAACAACACGTCGGCGAATCTCAATTATCCAATCATCCCTTTTGGCGGATCGAATTTCCCTAATTTACTCCGCGGCAACAGCTTTACCGGCATCACCGCCAGCGGGTCCGGTCAATGCGTGGTCGGAAACACGTTCGACCAAGCTTCCAGCGCCAACAGCCAAGTAGCCAGCCCCGGCATCGGCGACGGCAGCCTGTTCGCCTACAACAAAGTTCAAGCATACGGGACTGCATACATCGCCCAGGCAGCATGTACGCAGGGCGTGGCGGTTTGCTGCAATCTGTTTGAGATCCTCGGCACCGCCAACCCGGCCGGCACTTCGATCTTTGCCGACGGCAATACCGCAGCATCGAACAACTTCCTTTTCATCGACAACACCGTAGCCGGCACGAGGAGCAATACCGGATACAACGATGAACTGCCGCCCGCGCTCCGCATCAATTTCTACTTCAACAGCAATAGCTGCTTCTGGTTGCCGGTCAAAACCGACACTTTCAATCAAACCGCAGCGTCAGAAGGCTTAAACCCGACACGCATCAAAAATTGGAGCGTGTACTACGGCGCGGGATTCCTTCACAACAATTCAGAGGACGTTACCGATAACGGCAGCTTCGCACCGGCCTATTTCGGCATCGACGGCACGAGGGCCACGGCCGCGGGATACGCCAGCGACAAGAGCGGGACCGGAGGCGGGAATGGAAACTATGTGCCCGCCGTCGGATCCACATTGATCGGCCGGGTTCCTTTGGCAGACCAGGCATTCACTTACGACCTTGCTGGCAATGCGAGAGGATCGACCACGGCTATCGGCGCATTTGCAGCCGCCAATGAAGCCGCGGCCACAGGAAACCAACCTAGAAATAACCGGATCAACATTGGTGTTCGAATTGGATTGTGATGTAAACATCATCACGTCGCCCCACGCTCCCGGTCACTGGCAGCTTCTCTTCACTGATCAAAACAAAAACGCCTCTCCAATTTTGGAAAGGCGTTTTCGCTAGACTGAATCAGTCTCCATCAGGGGGCTTCGCTCCCGTCGGGGCGGTTAAAGTATTCATTGATCCAAGGCTGCATGGGATTGTGCTGTTCCAGCAGATCGTCGATTGCTTTCGAGTAGAAGCCTTCAGTGTTCTTTGCATAAAGCATTGGATATTTCTCTCTGAAGTGTTCTATGAGCTGGTTTCGCCGGCCAGGATCATGGAACCCCAATTTAATCAGTTGCTGGCGGAACCATCGTGCCCCAGACGATGACGCTTTTTCATCGATCGCTTGGGGTGAGAGAACCGGCCCTTTAGGCCGATCGTTCTTCGGATCGCGCGCGTCAAACAGATCGGCAAACGCACGGCGAATCAAATGACGCTCCGCACGAGCCGCCATCGCCGCAGCCGACTCCCGTTCACCCCGCCGATATGCGATTGAATACAAAGGGCCTTCCATGCCCCGGCGCACGACCCCAACGCGCGCGGCCGCGGGGTCGGTCGCATTACCCCAGAAATTCACCCATTTCCCGTCCTCACCCGCCCATTCAGGTGCGGTCATTTTCAGCAATTCGCCAGATTTTATCGCGATAGCCAGCCTTCCACGGGGGCTCACCTTCACGCGAATCGAATCACCATCCAACGTGGCAGACACGTATTGGCTGAAGGGGTCCAGCGCGCGCTCGCGGCAAATTGCCAGGAATTCCTCGAATTGAACCACATTCAGATGGGGGAATCGGCTGCGTAGTCGTTCTCTCGCCGTCGCCGCGGTGTCAGATGCTTGGATCCCGTTGCCAACTTCTTGCAAGAACACGCTGTAGGCCTCATGCAGGGCCGCATCCGGTACTCCGGTGGAGTTCGCGACATCCGCTATTGAGAAGTAATGCACTTGGTCAATCTCCCGATCTTTAAGTTCCGGATCGACTGGAAGGATGGGAGTGAAAAAGCCGCCGACGCAAAGAAAGGTTGCTCTGATTTCTGACATGGTTGTGGTCCTTTTTGTGAATCCTGGAATCGCGCGCGGCGCGCTCACCGCAAGCGCGCCGCCGCGCGCTCTACGCCACCGACACGGCCGTTTCGATGTATTGCCGAAGTGCGGCCACTTGAACGCAGCGGCGCACGCCAGAAATCTGGAAGATCGGGACGGTTGGAATCTCAGAACGCGCGATGATCTTATGCATGGTCCGTTGGGCCATGCCGCTGATCTTGGCGGCGTAGGACACATCGACGATCGCCGTCGGCTCCAACGTTGCCAGTATCCCCTTTCGCAGTCGCGCCTTGAGGATGCTTGCTTTGGCGATGATATTTGGATGAACGGCTTTTGCTCCGGGAGCTGGGCGCCGCTTCTCGCGCTGGACCTTCTCTTCACGCGTCGTGATGTGCATGCGGCTGGGTGGGATGGGCCGGCCGGCTTCGATCGCATCCACGATTTCCAGCCAGCGCCGCACCGCCGCCATTCGAGCATAAGGCGTGCGAGGCCTGGTCAACCGCAACCCCCGCCGCTCGGCCTCTGCCGCCTCGTCGCGCGCAAAGTCGATCGCCGTGCGAGGCGCTGGCTGGTCCAGTTCGTTCTCAAACCACTGGAGAGCCAACCCTTCAGCTTCTGCCGCTGCGTCGATCGACAGGCGATATAAAGAAGTTGATGCCCCTTTCGCGGGGCCCGCTAAAGTAGATACCATGGGGACTCCTTGTTGGCCCCGCGTCGGCTGTCTGCCAAGATTCACCTTCGCGGGGCTGACTTTATTTGAGCTCCATTGTAAAAATACATTTTGACAAGTCAAGTTGTATTTTGACAAAAATATGGACCTTCGATATAATTCACCCGTGCTCGATATCCAAAAGATCAAATCATTGCGCGAGGATCTGGGGCTGACTCAGGAGGAAGCCGCGACGAAAGCCGGGCTTTCCAGCCGCCAGGCATGGCACAGCATCGAAGGCGGACGACAGCCAAAGCTTCAACTGGATATTCTCGAGCGCGTCGCCAAGGCGCTGGGTGTGAAGGCCAAAGATCTGCTGAAATAGCCGAGTCGGAATATCGATGGTTTTAACGCACGGCGCCGAGCCGGAAGGAAAGAAATGATGGCAGTTAAACGGTTAGGCGGTCATGATGTTGAATGGTCGAAAGTCTATGCGGCCACGGGGGACCGCGGCCCTCTCGGGGAGATGATGACGGTTCAATTGTGGATCGGTGATCAAGCAGACCCGATTCCATTGTACGGCAAAGAGGCAAAAGAGGCTTGGGATTTGATCGAGAGTGATAGGTCTCGGTTTGGCATGATCGACTACTTCGGCTTCGACAAATCGAAGATACGCGCTGTTGAGTTTAACGTGCCGATCGGCAATAGCCGGATTGTCTTCGAGGACCAAAACGCGTTTCTTAAAATGAGTGGCGAGATCTTTCATCTCCTGCTTGGACAATTAAGGGGACATTTGACCGGTGGAACTTCGGAAATCTTCAGTCGGATCGACGACGCTTCACTGCGCGGAGAGATTTTCCAATGGACGATGTCTCATCGGATCTATAAGGACGTCTTAAAGGCAGCCGCAGGCCAATATAAAGATGACAGGCTCAAGGCAGCAATGAATGAGATTATCTCTGGCGAGGGACTGAATCAATTCATCGAGGACAGGAAAACCTTGAGGATTGCCGTCTCGTTCTGACGATTCTTGGCGGCTGGTAAGTCGCACTATCCGCCGGGCGGAAGAAACTCAAGCCATCACGCGCCTGTCGCCGATAATCAGGTCATGCCTACCGACACGTCATCACTTGCGCTATTCACTTCAAGCGGGAAACAGATTGCAGCGATCGCGGACTACATCGAGCAAGAGCCTTATGAGAAGGATGGAGCGAAGTTTCAGGACTTCACGGTTACGACCGAGCTTGTTGTGCCGCCGGAACTCGGAACCGTGCTGGTTGTGCGCGACACCAAGCAAAACATGGATATGAGACGGTTTACTTGCGTCGGTGTGCAGTTTCGCATGCAGCCCGAAGCATTCTTAATGATCCAGGGACGGGTGATCATCCGCCGCGCGCCGATGCCGCAGTAGCCGTTTGACTAGTCCAGGAGTCAATCAGATTCCGCTCGCTTCCAGCTCCCGCTCCGCGCGATCAATGGCCTTCTCGCGATCCGACATCGACCGCGGTGCCTCTTTGCCCGGCACGTTCCCCGCCATAGCATCAAAGAATTCCATGAGCCAAGTAACAGTCGTGCAAAGACCGCCGCACCATGTCGTGCGCAGCTTCACCCCGCGCCGGCCCGTTTTGGCCCAGGCGTAGATGCTGCTCAAGTGCCACTTTTGTCCGCCAGCACGCTCTGGCAACCAATCGAGTTTCGGAACATCAGCCAGGCGAATCAACTTTTCTGGTTGCGTCTTATCCATTCCCGCCATTTAGCACGGTCAATAGTTGCGGCGCGCAGGGTCACATCCTGATTTTCCTCTACCGTTTTGCGCGCCTCGTACCCTCGAAATTCAATGAAAAAGACACGAATCCATAAGAAAGTTGAAACGCCCCGGAAAGTCGCTAAATTGCATGAAATCAGCGGAGTTTTAAGCTATTTGCGGCGTTGGCGGGCCCGAATCACACACCTGAGGTCACAGGTTCGAGCCCTGTATCGCCCATTTTCCTTCAGACATTTCAGGAACGCCGCTCCAGACCCGAGTTCGTGATGGATACGGTGCGCGCGCATGCAGAGATGGAGCGACGCGTTGTACGCGGCCCGTAAAGACCAGTTAGTTGCAGAAATCGACCCGTATCACAAATCGAAAACGCCGCCCAGGCGATCGCTACGACGTGACGGCATACAACCGCGCCATGCGACGCGACGAAGCTCATCTGCAGGCCAGTCGTTTCACTCTCCATCTCGCGAATCAGCAGCGGAACGAACGCATAGAGGCTGCGCCGCTACGATTGCCATTCGTGGGCGGTGGATGAACATGCTGGTGGCGTGCAAGTTGCGATCAAGGCACCCGCGAAATCGAGTGGCCGGCCCGTCTAGCTTTTTGGCCGGGTGAATCCGTGCATACCGAGCCACTTGACGTAGGCGTCGAACCAGCCGGTGCTGGTGGTTGGTTTGTTGTACATGCCGAAGCCGTGGCCACCTTGTTCGTAGTAGTGGAACTCGACGGGCCGCCCGGCCTTGCGCCAATTCTCAATCAGCCCGAAGTTCGGGGCACCAAGGAGCGGGTCATCGGCGGCGACTGCCGCGAAAAGCGGAGGAGCGTCCGGCGGGACTTCCACGGGAGAGAGGCCGCCATAGATGTTGCCGATGAACGCAGGCTTGGCTTGGTGACTGTTAAGGGTAGTGGCCATGGTGAGCATTCCGCCGGCGGAGAACCCCATCATGCCGATCCGGTCAGGATCGACGTGCCACTTGGCCGCGTTGGCCCGGATGAGGGAAAAGGCGGCTTCGGCGTCGGCGATCTGGGGCGCCAGTCGCGTGGCCATGTCACCGGGGGATGGGCGCGCCGCCGGCGCGGCCCCAGCAGGAGTCCTCGGGCGGGCGGGCGTCCGCGCGAAGGCGTCGAGGTCGGCCGGCGTCTGGTTGAGACGGTATTTGAGCACAAACGCCGCGACGCCCTTGTCGGCCAGCGCGCGAGCGACGTTCCACCCCTCGTTTTCCATCGACAGCGTGCGGAAGCCTCCGCCGGGCGCCACGATCACCGCAGCGCCGCTGGCCTTCGACGGGTCCGGAAGGAAGGGCCTGAGAGTGGCGATGGTGACATTCCGCGCAAATTTGCTGCCGTACTGGCTGTGCCACGTCTCAGGCGTGACCGCGCCCGGCAACGGGCCCGTGCCGAGTTCTATCGCGTCGGGCTGCGCGGGGATGTCGATGGGCACCATTTTGTCGTTCGGAATTCTCGGGGTGCGAGCTTGGCTGGACGACTGCGCCATAACGGGCCGTAGGAGCAGGTGAGTGGTCAAAACAGCGACCAGGGTCAGAAGCTTCATACGGCTCGAGATGAGTTGGTGGGCTGGTATTCGGCGCGTGGTCGATGTCATCGCTGCACTCCCGGTTGTTTTTGGGTTTTCGGTTTTCTGAGTTCACGTTCCAGGCCGTTCCCGCGATGAGCACTGCCAGCGCGCCACACAGGAGCCTATAAACTAAACTATCAGCTTAAATGCCAGATCACGGGATTACCACCCCTCTGATTTCTACCACTGCAACGGTATAGGGCGGCAGTTTGAACGCCATGTCGCGCGCGTATGGCATCGTAGTCGACTCGGGATGAATCTTGTTCGGCTCCGCCAGCGAATTCTCGTCTTCCGGCCTGGCAGTCACGGAGTTGATCGTAACAGTCGCCTTCGCCGGGGCGTGCTTCCCTTGCAGACGGGCCAGAAGCGTATTGGTGTTTGCCGCATAGTTGACGGCCTTGATGATGATGCGGTGGCCATCCGCCGTGCCGGTGGCGATGGCATCAACGGTGTCAGGGGTCCACGCCTCCGGCTTCATCTGGGAAATGTCGTCAAAGAAATCAGATCGTTTGGGGATGTCGCGGAAGGTGCCGGAGGTCGAGGCAAAGCGGATCGGCGCGTAGTGTTCGCGAAAGAGTTTCTCCGCCACATACCCGGACCCGGCGAACCATGAAACATGATCGTGATAGATCCAGGCCCGCCACTCCGGGTCATCGGTGGTGTTGCGCATGAGCAGCGCGGGACAGCTCATATCCAGCCCCGGGCTGAGATTTTCGAACGCGATGAGCATCCCCGCCGCATGCATTCCGGCCCGCCAGTCGTACGTGCGGCACAGCCCCCATTCGAGCACGGCCAGCTTGATATTCGCATGCGAGGACATGCGAATATAGTTGCTGACCTTTTGCAGGTAATCCTCGATCCGGCGAATGCCGGTCGCATAATTTTGCGGCTCATATTCGTAATTGTGGCAGCCGAGGATGTCGAAATTACCGCCGGCAAGATCAATGAGCTTCTGGCTCCAGTTAACGTCGTTGGAACGCTTCTGCCCGCAGGCGACGATCTTTGATTGCGGTGCGATCTCGCGCAGCCGTTTGCCATACAGGTTGACGATGACCGCGTACTCTTCGGCCTTCAATCCGTGGTTCATTGGCTCATTGTCGATCTGGAAGTACGGAACGTGGTATGGCTCCGCATGTCCATTCGCTGCGCGCAGGCGACCCCATTGTGTGGTGGCCGGGTCGAGCAGGTAGTGGACCCATTCCATCGCATATTCAAACTGCGCTGGATCGGTGTTGGTTGCGCTCAACACAACCATCGGCTCGGAACCAAGCTGGCGGCAGAGTTCCATGAATTCGTCGGTGCCGAAGCCGTAGTAGTCGGAATAGCCGCCCCAGATGGTGTTCGGATTAAACTTGCGTTTTACTGCCGGGCCGATGCCGTCCTTCCATTTATAGATCGACGCGAACGATCCGCCAGGCCAACGGATAAACGGCGGCTCCAGCCCCTTCAACGCTTCGAGCAGATCCGGCCGAAGTTTGCCGTTGGCGCGAACATCGGCGCGCATCAGCGAGATAAAATCGACCAGCACCGAACCGGTCCCGGTGCCGAGAAGTTCCACCGCCGCCTGTTGATCTGTCACGGGGCTTTCGAACTTGAATCGCAGCTCCTGCCATCCGGCACCGTGAGTTGCTAATGGCAAACGCGCGAGCAATTTTCCCGTCGAGTCCTTGATTTGAAGTGCCAGTTCCAACGCACCCTGCTCAGGGTTGATCCACACCGAGCCGTCGTAAATCTTGTGAGCCTGAAGATAAATGCGTCCCTGGCGCAATCCCGCGGTGCCCTGGTTGGCCGAGATTCGCGCGCTTCGTTCTCCCTGCTCGAACCGCACCGCGACCGCCTCGACGGCGCCGTGGTCGGAGAATTTCTCCCAATAGTCGTCGAAATCTTTCCCTTCAAAACCCTGCCCGCGTATCTGCTCGGCGTACAGCCCATCCATCACCGAATGATTGATGTGCTCGAGGAAATGCCCGTAAATGCGCTCGTCCACCTGCCCGGCAATTCTGCCCGTGTCCACCAGCAACACCGCCACGCCCGGATCCGCGGCCATGATGGTCCCGGAAAGAATGTGAATCAGCAGCAGAGCCGCGATGCACGTGAGAATCGTCTTGGCCATGTGGCAGATCTTCTTGACCTTGCCACGTTATTGTCAATCATGAGGCCTTTCCCAGTAACACGGTCCGCGATGCGGGCCCTACGACATTGAATTGCTCTAGCGCCGGAGCCAGGTTCTATGAATCACTGCAGTCGCGTTACGTGGTCCTGCGTCATCGCCTTGGCGGCAATCGTATTCTCCGCAGAACTTCTGCAGGCGCAGGTCACTCTCTCGCTCGATCCCTCAAAGACGGGCGCGCCGATCTCCAAGTACGTTTACGGTCAGTTTGCCGAGCATTTGGGACGGTCGATTTACGGCGGGCTTTGGGCAGAGATGATCGAGGACCGCAAGTTCGGCCAGGAGATCACCGACGAGTACAAGCCGTTCGATCTTGCCGACGACAACTATGGCAAGCCCGCCGCCTTTGTGTATCTGAAGAATTCACCATGGAAAGTCATCGGCCCCAACGGGACGGTGACGATGGACAAAACTCATCCCTATGTCGGCGACTGGTCGCCGGCGATTCATCTTCCAGGCGACGGTACGGAAGCGGGAATCTCGCAGGGAAATGAGCCGTACAACGGTGCCGGCGGATTCCTCGCGGTGAAGAAAGGCAAGGCATATGTCGGTCACATCATTCTGGCAGGCGATGCGGAAGCGGGTCCGGTCACAGTGCGGCTGGGAAATCCCAGCGCCTCCAGCGGACTTCCCATCTGGTCAAAACAGCAGGTGATCGAAAATCTGACAAGTGAGTGGACGTCGTATCCCCTGGAATTCTCATCGATGCCCGATTCGGATCAGGTGACCCTCTCCATCACCGCCAAAGGCAAGGGGGCTTTCCACATCGGCGCAATCTCGCTCATGCCCGCGGACAACGTCAAAGGATGGCGTGCCGATACGCTGGCGGAACTGAAGAAGCTCGACACACCGCTGTTGCGCTGGCCCGGCGGGAACTTCGTATCCGGCTATAACTGGCGCGACGGCATCGATCCCAATCGCGATAAGCGCCCGCCGCGCCCCAATCCCGCATGGAAGAACATCGAGCACAATGACGTTGGCATCCATGAATTCATGGAGCTGTGCGATCTGATCAAGGCCGAACCGTACGTCGCTTTGAACATGGGCAAAGGGTCGGTTGAGGAGGCTGCCGCCGAGGTGCAGTACATAGTCGGGGCGCCGGACACGCCGATGGGCAGGCTTCGCGCCGCCAACGGACGACGCGAGCCATGGCAGGAAAAAATCTGGGCTGTCGGTAACGAGATGTACGGAACGTGGCAACTGGGCTACATGCCTGTGGACCTGTACGTGCTCCGCCATAACGCTGCAGCCAGGCTGATTCATGCCGAAGCGCCCGATGCCATCCTCGTTGCTTGCGGCGACACCAGCACGCCCGGCTGGGACAATCACATGCTCACCGTCTGCGGTGACAACATGAACCTCCTGTCGCTGCACACCTACGTCCACGAAGTCGTCGGCGATCCCTACAAACACTCCGTGCAGCTTCGCGATTCCATCCACAACATTCTGACGGCATTCCGCGGCTACAAGTCCACGCTTCCGATTGTTGACCAGCGCAAGATCAAAGTCGCATTCGACGAGTGGAACTTCTGGTACGGCAACTACGTCTACGGTGAACTGGGCACGCAGTACCGTCTCAAGGATGCCTTGGGCGTTGCGATGGGTCTGCACGAGTTCTACCGCAACAGCGACATCGTCGAACTCGCGTGCTTTGCCCAGACCGTAAACGTACTTGGGGCAATCAAAACCAGCCGCACGGCGGCCACGCTCGAGGGCAGCGGCGAGGTTATGGCTCTTTATCGCCACCAGTTTGGCACAATCCCAATCCAGATCACCCAGCCAACCGCGGATCTCGATATCGCCGCGGCATGGACGGAAGATCGCAGGGCAATCACGATTTCAATCGTCAATGCGACAAGCACCGCGCGCGTCGTCGACATGGATTTTGGTAAGCTCACTGTCAAGAACACCGCGACTCAATGGGAGATCACCGGCGCCAACCCGGAAGTTCACAATGAGCCCGATGGCTTTCCAAACGTGATTCGGGCGACCTCCAAAAATGTGACATATAATGGCAAACTCGATGCGCCTGCGTACTCCGTTGCGCTCTACCGGCTCGAAATGAATTGATTGCTCCGTCTTAGGTGCAATGTTTATTGAGCCTTGTAAGCCTTCCAAACCCACTCCATCGCTTCGGTGATCGTTTGGCGCTCTACACCGCGTTCGACATGGCCGGCCTGCTCGGCCCAAAGATATTGATACTCGTAGCCTTTGGCCTTAAGGGCTTCGGCCATCCGGTTGTTAGCCAGCGGCCAGTTGCGGAAGCTGCCCTCGGGAAGGTTGAAACCATTATCGCGCGAGCCGACCTCCATCCAGATGCGGATCGGTTTCTTATCGGATTGGGGGATTAGATGTTCGTGATATTCCCATGCGCCGTGAGGCACTTGAGGACTTCTCTGAATGCTCACGAACGTTCCTGAGTAGCTGATGACGCGGTGATACCATTCTGGGTGAAACCAGGCCATCGCCAGGGCGGCCGCCGATCCGGAACTTTGACCGATGACGCCGCGCCCATCGGGGTCTTTGGTGAACTTGACTCTGGCGTTCTTCTCGGCCAGCGGCAGGATTTCGTGCTCGATATACTCCGCATATTTGCCGGAGACGGTGTCATATTCCAGGGATCGCTCGCTGCGGCCGCGAACGTCGCCGCCGTTGGCGATGAAGACCGCCGCCATCATCGGCAGACGTTTCTGGGCAATCAGATTGTCCATCACCGCGATCAACTGAGTCTGAATCACCGCATCCGCGCGGCCATCGTGATCGACCATCAGCGGAAGCTCCCTGCCCTGCACGTAACCGGCCGGAACGTACACCCAGATATTTCGCACGTAAGGCCCGTTCACCCCGGGAAACATCTTTGTGTCTTCCGATTTGACGGAAAATGTCGAGACGGTGCCGCGCGGCGTTCCCTCCTTCACCGTAATCGGCGGCACATCCGTCCACCGAGTCTTCGGCGCAATTTTGAAATCTCCATCCTTATCCAGCGGCGGCGCAACTTCCACGGCCACAGCGTCCGGCGGTGGCTCAACAATCACCGCAGGTCTCGTCCCAGCGCGCCCGGCAAGCGTTGTTTGCGCAAATGAGACGGCAGCCCCGGCCAACATAAAGTGCATCGCAAAGACAACCGAGCAAAACGCAGCTTTTGCGGATATCACACATTCTCCTGGGTTACTTGATCCAATCCTTCAGCGTCGGAGCGATAGACGAAAGCCAGATATCGAAGCCTTGAGACACGGGATGAAGATTGTCGCTAGGGCGGAAGCCAATGAGATGGCCCTGCGGATCGAGGAATTTGTCGTTAATGTTCATGAAGAAGACATGCTGGCCATCATGTAGCCTGGCGATGATTTTGTTGGCTTCTTCTACTTTCAGTCGATTGGCGTCGGTAGAGCTGGAGCCGCGCGGGAAAATCGCCAGCAGCAGAATTTTGGCATCGGGGAAATCCTTGCGGAGTTCGAGAATGTCTGCACCGATGCCTTCTGCGATTTCTGGACCCGAAGCGCTGCCGGCATTGTTGGTGCCGATCATCAGCATGATGGCCTTGGGTTTGTGGCCCTGCCCTTCACCGTTCCGGAAGCCCCACAGCACCCCCTGTGTCGTGTCACCCGACACCCCGAAATTGCCGACTTTGACGCCGGCAAAATATTTCTGCATCTCCGGTTTGCCGCCGGGATTGCCAAAGGGATCGCTGTCGGCGTTGAGCAGGTCCGTGATCGAATCACCGATAAACATGATGTCAAAATCGCCCTCTTTGGCGCGCTGGACGAGCGCGGCGTGGCGATTGCCCCGGGCGCTGGGTGCGGGGCGAATGCATGGATTATCGCGCGGCAGCGGGACGTTGATCAGCGAAGCATACTTCTTGAGCAGAGGTGCATCGGCCGATGTGTTGCTCTCGATGAATCTCTTTAGGGCCGCGTTCATCTCCGCCACTTCCTGCGGCGTCGGGCGCGGCATCATCACCTGCGGCGGCACAGGCGCCGGCGGACCGGGAGGCACAAACTGCCCGCGACCAAACCCGCCGCGGCTGCGACCAGGTCCGCCCCGCGCAGCTGCGCCAGATGCGGGACGCGTCGCCTGCGCGCAAGCCGCATCTGTCGCGGCAAACAAAAGCATACCCAGGACGCTAGCTGCGATTATCATCCGGCGAATCACGTGCACCTCCAGAATGGCATCTTTTCCTCGCGGCAACATTCCTCATGCGCGTCCAATACGCTGGTTGCAGGTGGGGTCAATCATCTACATCGGCGGGCAAGATTCATCATGTCTTGCCGGCGGCCTGCCGCTATGCTGTGGCGAAGCCATATCCAAGAAATGAGGACGCCATGACAACGCGAACCACTGCGATTGCTCTAACGCTTCTCGCGACGATCGTTTTTCTGACGATGCTCTCATCGCCTGACGCTCGGGCCCAGGCGACTCAGCCCAGCGCTCCTGGCCGCGGCCGCGGTGTTGAAGACAGCGTTACGCGCGGCGGCGTCATCTCGCCGCAAGTCAGCGATGACCATCGAATCACCTTCCGCCTGCGTGCGCCAAACGCCAGGCAGGTGCAGGTGCGCGGCGATTTCACGATTCATATGTCTACGATCCTCGACATGACCAAAGACCAGAACGGCGTCTGGTCCTACACCACCGAGCCGCTCAAGCCCAGCTCTTATCAATATTGGTACATCGTCGATGGGCAGATTACGCCTGATCCGGTCAACACATACGTTCGCCCCGCTTCGGGTGTGTACAAGAGCCAGGTGGATGTACCGGGACCGGAGATGGATTTCATCGCGTTCAAGGATGTGCCGCACGGCGTGCTGCACGAGCATCTTTACATTAATCACGACAACGGCACGCAGCGCCGGGTCGTCGTGTATACGCCGCCGGGATACGGCAGCGGCGATAAATCGTATCCGGTTCTTTATCTGCTGCACGGCGCAAATGATTTTGAGCGAGGCTGGACGCAAACCGGTCGCGCTAATTTGATCATGGATAATCTGCTTGCCGAGGGAAAAGCACTGCCGGCGATTATCGTCATGCCCTTCGGCCATGATGTCACCGGCTCAACTGGTCGGCAGGCGGAGATCCGTTACACCCGCAAGGCGCTGGGCATCGACGAGCCCGCGCCGGCGCGGCGCGGGTTCGGGCGCGGCGGGCCGAGCTTCATGGAAAAAGATCTGCTCAATAACGTGATGCCGCTGATTGAAAAAGAATATCGCGTCATTAAGGACGCGAATCATCGCGCGATTATCGGCTATTCCATGGGCGCGGGCCATTCATCTGCCATCGGGCTGGGACACCCTGAACTGTTCGCCTACGTCGGCATCTACAGTGGCGGCTCGAACGCCAACGCCATCGCTCCCGCATTGGCGGATGTGGAGAAGACAAACAAGACTTACAAGATGATCTGGCTCGGGTGCGGCGACGATGACACGACTGCCCTCATCGGCACCCGCAACCTGCACAACCTGCTTACGTCGAAGGGCGTCAAGCATACGTACGTCGAAACGCCCGGCGCTCATCATGACTATCAAGTCTGGCGCGTCTATCTGGCGACGAATCTACCCATGCTCTTCCGTGATTAGGCGGCGCGATTTGGGAGATTCAGCGGCCTCGCGTGCTCGCCGATTGCGGCCGTGAATCGGTCACCTTCTGAATTTGCTGCGCTTTCTGCGGCGCCTAGTGTTGAATTTATGGGTTTTTCAGCGGAAACTGAGGGGGTTCTGGGCCTGTATCGCTTATTTCCCCTGTCAATTACTCTTCGCGGCAAATCGAAAGCTTCTGAAGCCGGAGTAACGCTGCATGAGATACCGTATCTGCGCCGGGTGGCCCTGCGTCGTCGCCTTGATGGTGGTGGGATTCTGCGGACGAATATTGCGTGCGCAGTCGATCTTCACGCAGCGCCCCGACGATTCCGGCGCCGTCTACCTCACCGCAGATCAGTTCCAGGTCAAGGGTGACGGCATTGCTGACGACTCGGACGGCATCCAACAGGCCATGGACCGTGGCCGCAATGGCATCGTGTTTATTCCTGAAGGGCGCTATCGCATAAGCAAGACGGTATACGTTCCGACCGGCACTCGTGTGATCGGCTACGGCAAGAATCGCCCGGTCTTTGTATTGGGCGCCAATACTCCTGGATTTGCGGAGCCGGGTCGCGGTTGGCCCTTTGGCACCGGCAAGTACATGATCCAATTCGCCGAGAGGCGACTAGCCGATGGGACGGTTGTCGATGCCAGCGAATTCAGTTTCAACTGCGCGATGAGCAACATCGACTTCGAGGTCGGTGATGGCAACCCCAGTGCGGTCTGCATCCGCTTCCACGTCGCGCAGCACAGCTACCTGAGCTACATGAACTTCAAAGTCGGCTCGGCCCTGGCAGCGATGGAAGATATCGGAAACCAGGCCAGCCATGTGCAAATCACTGGCGGCAAGTACGGCATCCTCTCCACGCGAACAAGTCCCAATTGGCAATTCCTGCTGATGGACTCTGTTCTACAGAATCAGACCCTGGCCGGTATCCGCACGCAGGATGTTGGATTCTGCATGATCCGCTGCAACTTCAGCCACATGCCCGTAGCGATCGAAATCCCCCAGGGCCAGACCGATCAGATTTACGGTCGCGATTTGAGATTCGATGACATTACCCAGGGCGGCATCAAGTTTGGCGATGCGCGGAACTTCAAGCATCAGGTGACGCTGGAAAACACCGCCTGCACGGATGTCCCCAACTTCATCGCCGGCGGAGAAAAGATCGATGCGCCCGGAAAGTATTACGTCGTTGATTACCTCTCTGCAGGTTTGGAAATCGGTTCCGATGGTCGCGAGGCCGGCATCGTCACGCGACACAAGGAGCATTCGGTTGAGGCCGCGGTGCCAGGCGTGCCATCCGACATTCCCGCCCTGCCTCCGATGAGCGAATGGTTCAACGTTCGCACGCTGGGGCAAAACCCCGATTTGCAGGCGGCGATCAATGAGCACCGTGTGCTCTACTTCCCAATGGGCACTTACCGGGCCGCCGCGCCGCTGATCCTTAAGCCCGACACGGTGCTCATCGGTCTGCACTGCACCCGGACCATGCTCAGCGCAATCTCCTCACCAAAGGGCGGCTCGCCCATCGTCAGCGGGCTTGGGTTTAGCAGCATCGCCGGTTCTCCCAATATCTTGTGGAACTCAGGTGAAAAGTCGGTCATGGATGACATCGCGTTTGGCGGCGGCGGTTTTGGCCGCGGCGCGGCCCGCGGCGCCGGCGAGGCGCGGCCCTACCTGCTGATCAACAACGGCGGCGGTGGCATCATCCGCAACATCTGGCTCCAGGGTGGCGTTCCACCGATGGGTCTGCGTGGTGAAAACACATCCACGCCTCTTAAGGTCTATCAGCTCTCCAACGAACACCACAGCCGCGTCGAAGTAGCTCTCCACGACGTAGCGAACTGGGAGTTCTACTGCCTGCAAACCGAGGAGGAGGCGGGACAGCAAAACGCGTATGCGCTGGACATCGAGGATTGCCGCAACATCTTGTTTGCCAACACCTACATGTACCGCGTGTCGCGACTCGTGACGCCGGTGACTTATGCGGTGAAGGCACGAAACTCGGACAACATCGTCTTCGATGACGTCCACATCTTCAGTCAGACGCGGGTTCCCTATGACAATGCGGTTCTCGAGGAAGGCAGCGGCGTAGCCATCCGCGCCAACAACTTCACGCACCTGGTCGTCAGCAAGTCGATGAAGAAGGGTGATCCCCTGCCGCTGACCGCGGTCTTTTCCAAGGACGCGCAGTTGGGGAAGCTGGCCACAGGCTTCAGCAACGCCACGAGCCTCACGGCCGACGGCGCCGGCCGAATCTACTTCACCGACGCCGCCAATCGTAAGATTTTTCGCTGGAATGAGGCCGAAAAGAAGGCCGATGTGCTGGCCGAAACATCCGGCAATCTCCAGCCACAGGTCATGGGCTTTGTCGAGCCGTCCACGTTGCTCATCGTGGCCATCGCCCCCGGCGCCCGTCAGATCGGAGGGATCTTCAGCCTCGACATGAACGGCGGCGAATTGCGGCAGGCCAAAGAAGTCGAAGCGCCCCGACCCGGCACCGCGCTGCTGCTTCCCGTGGGTCTGCACAACCGCATGGACATCATGCAGGAGTACATGGAGCACCGCGGCTACGTCTATCGCGGGGGCAGCAACACGGCCGTCATCAGCGCCATTGAGAATGAGCACCGTGGCTACTTCTACGCCCCCGATTCCAACATCGCCATCATGGCCGGCGGCACCGGTCGGCCGATTACGCAAAGTTCACAACTGTCAGTCGTCGAGCCGGGCAAGAGTGTCTACCTCACCTCCGAAGATGACTGCCGCACCTGGCTGGTGAGCCTTGACAAAAACTACAGGCTGACCGCGCAGCTCTTTGCTGATCGCGGCGGCAACTCCGTTGTCGTCGACGCCGACGGCAACGTCTACATTGCCAGCGGCAACGTCGATGTGTACGACCACACCGGCAGGCACCTTGGCACACTGGAAACCCCCGAACGCGCCACCAGCCTCGCCTTCGGCGGGCGGGACCACAAAACCCTGTTTATCGGAGCGCGCAGCTCCCTCTACGCGATCGCGACCAACGCGAGGGGGCAATAGCGACGCGAAAAAACAGCGACGTTTCGCTCAGTCGCCGAAGTTGTTCCCGCGTGGCCCGTGCCGTTCGGGCGCCTCCACGAGGTGGTCACTTTGCCCCGCGCGCATCGCACCGCTACAATCCGGCTCACGCCATCGCCCCCATAGGTAAAGGGATATACCGGCGGTTTCCTAAACCGCAGTTCCAGGTTCGAGTCCTGGTGGGGGTAATCAATCCGCAACGCGCTCAACCGGCGCAGCCGAATCAATCACACCACGAAGCACATTGCTCAAAGCCTTGGCATCATAAACAGCCGCCGCGGGTACGCGGATCAACGGCACGCGCGCGGCAGCAAGTGCCCGTTCAAGAAACTGATCCCGCTCCTGTCGACGGGCTTGACGGTGGCTTTCGTCATCCAGCTCAATCGCAACACAGATTGCGGTTGTCGAAGCATCGGCAATGACAAAATCGAGATGCTTTTGTGAAATGCGTCCGCCGAAGCCTTCCTTCCAGGCTTCACCTGAGCAATGAATCACATCCGCCAGGCGAACCTTCGGGCAGATCATCAAATGATGTGGTACGGCGCGGCGAAGCGACTGGTAAAAAACAAGTTCGCCTTTTGAGAGAAGAAACTCGCGCGAAAAATAAGGAAGTGGCTTGGGCCGCCAGACCAGAATCTTGAGCAGCCCGATGAGCAGGACCAGGCAGGCGATCGCGATGATCAGCGGTAGGAACTGCGACAGCATCGCGCATCGGTATATCCGATGGCTCGCCGCTCGCAAAGTATCTGGAAAAAGAAGCGCCCTCTTCAGCGTCGCACCACAGGCCGTGGGCGCCAAAGAGGGCTTTTGGAAAATAAACAGGTTGCTACTTGGATCGAGAATCGGTCGATTCTGCGACGCGTTTTGTTGAATCTTTCTGCTCGGCCGTCGCGGGTGCGGGCTTGTTTTCGTCCGCTACCGTCACTTCCGCGCCTTCGATGGTCTTTTCGCCGGGGTTGGCGATGACCTGCTCATCTCCATTGAGGCCGCCAACCACTTCCAGTTCTTTGCCGTAATCGACGCCCAGATCGACTTTCTCGAAGTGGACTCTGCCATCCTGGACGATTGCCACGCGATTGCCCGAGGAGTCGGACACGAGCGCCGGCGCGGGAATCAACAACGGCGGCTTATCGCGCTTCACCGTGAAATTCGCTTCGACAAACATGCCCGGCAGCAACGAAAAATCGGGATTGGGCACTTTGATCTCGGTCAAGAGCGAACGATTGGTGGGATCGAGATAGTTGGTCGTTCCCATCACCTTGCCGGTGTAAACGCGGCCGGGCCGCTCGCGCGCAGTCACGTTCACATCCATGCCCTTCTTGATCGTCAGCGAATAAGACTGCGGCACATTCACGAAGACGCGCAGCACATCATTCTCCGCGATCTTGAACATCGGCTTGATATCGTTGCTGGTCGGGTTGGCGATGATCATGGAGCCGACGTCATAAGTTCGGCCGGTGACCACGCCATTGAATGGGGCTACAACCTTTTCAAAGTTTTGCAAGTCACTGAGGCGATGAACTTCGGCCTCTTCGCTGGCGACGTTGGCCTCAGCCGACTGCACGTTGGCCTTAGCGGATTGCAGACTGGCGGCATACTGATCCAGCTCGAGCTGCGTGACGCCATTGGTGCCTTTGAGGGATTCGAAACGTCGATCGGTCACTTCAGCAAGCGCGAGATCGCTCTTGGATTTTGCGGCAGCCGCCTTGAGCTGAAGCAGCGTGGCCTGTGCGCCACGAAGCTGCTGGTCGATTTCAGGCGTCTCGATCTCGGCCATGAGCTGGCCCTTTTTCACCTGCTCGCTGATGTCGGTGTAAAAGCCTTTCAGGTAACCGGTCGTGCGGGCAAAGATCGAGACTTCCTGCCAGGGGCGGAGCGTTCCCGGGAGCGCGACATTCATCACTGTCGCGGCGCGAACGGGCGTAGCAACGGTGACCGCAACGGGTGCATTGGCTGCCGCCGCTGCATCGGCGGCAATCTCATTATGAATTCCGATTCGCGGAATGATTCCAACGGCCAGCATCGCCGCGAGTGCCAAGGCAATGACCACCAGCGCGACAACAATCGACGCCTTGCCAGGCTGCTTGACGTTCAGGTCAATCACATCATGCTGCTCCGGCGGGGCGCTGACGTGTCCGGGCGTCGCATGGGCCGGCTCCGGCTTATTTCGCTCCCGCGGTGGGCGGGGATGCTGTCCGGAAGTCGGGGGCGTCAATTGGGCGGTATCCATCAGAAACTCCATACCTATTTCGCTACAACTCTCAATCTTGCAATTCCGGTTCAACCGACTGGTACGGTGCGCTCTTTCGCAGGCTGTAAACCAGCGGCACAAAAAACAGCGTGAAGACCGTCGCGAAGGCCAGACCACCGATGACGGCTCGCCCCAGCGGAGCGTTCTGCTCGCCGCCCTCACCCAGGCCCAGCGACATCGGCAGCATGCCGATGATCATCGCGAGCGCGGTCATGATCACCGGACGCAGGCGAGTCAGACCGGCAGCCAGAGCCGCATCATGAGCATTCGCCTGATTCTCTTTTCGATAATCGTTGGCGAACGTGATCATCAGAATCGAGTTGGCTGTCGCCACGCCGATGCACATGATCGATCCCATGAGCGAAGGCACGCTGATCGTCGTTCGCGTCGCAAAAAGCATCCACAGAATGCCCGCAATGGCGCCCGGCAAAGCCATCAGAATGATCAGTGGATCCATCCAGCTCTGGAAGTTCACCACCATCAGGAGATACACCAGAATGACCGCGCCGATGACACCAATCGCCAGAGCCTTAAACGAGCTTTCCATGCTCTCGACCTGCCCACGAACGGCGATTGTCGTTCCCCGCGGAAGCGTCGGCGTGATCTTCTGAATCAGTTTCTCAACCGAGCTTGCGACTGAGCCCAGATCAGCGCCTTGCGCGTTATTCGCTTCGACGTCGAACGTCGGGACGGCGTCATAGTGCGTGATATTGGTCGGACTCAGGCCGCGATCGACCGTGGCAAGATTGCCCAGCAACTGCGGGTCCGATGAATTGGGGCTGATGACCGGCGTGTTCTCCAGCGCGCTCAAATTGGTCATCTTGTATTGCGGCGTCATCACTGCCACCTGATAGCTGATCCCGCGATACGGATCGAGCCAGAAGTTCGGCGCCGTCTGACCGCTGGAAGAAAGGGAGATCAGCAGATCGCTGGCCACTGCGTTCTGATTAACGCCAAGCTGGTCGGCGCGAGTACGATCGACAACCACCCGCAGGTCCGGCGTTTTCGAAACCTGGTGAACGTGAACATCCACGCAGCCGGGAATGGCCGCCATTTCCCGGCTAAGTTGTTGGGCGATCTCCCGGTCCTTTTCGTAACTCGTCTTCGGACCCAGCACCTGCACATCGATCGGCGCCGGCAGGCCAAAGTTCAAAATCTGCGTCGCGATATCGGCCGACTGGAACCAGAAACTCAGATCCGGGAATTGCTTGGGCAATTCGCGGCGCAGCTTCTTGATGTAATCACCGGTCGGACGATGGTCTTCTTTCAGGTTGATCAGGATTTCGCCGTCGGCTGGTGAAATCTGCGAGCCGTCGCTGAGCGACATATTGATGCCGCTATTGGGGATGCCGATGTTGTCGATCATCACGCCCAGTTCCTCACCTGGAATCTGCGTGCGGATGTAATTTTCAACACTGCCGAAGTAATGCTCGCTCTCCTCGATGCGCGTGCCAGCTGGGCCTCGCACGTGCAGCCGAATCTGCCCGGCATCGACGCTGGGGAAAAAGTCTCGTCCCACCAGCGGATACAGTGCACAGGAGCCAACGACAAAGAGTGTGAAAACCGTCAGCACCAACTTCGGCCGAAGCAGCGCCCAGGCGAGGTATCCGCCATAGATCGCGCGAAACTTTTCGAAGACGTTATTGAATCGCTGATGGCCGCGCCAGATGAAATTGGTGCGGGCATTGAGATAGAAGGTGGCGATAAGCATCGCAACGAGACTGATGCCAACGACGAGCAGGCTGACGTTTGCCTTGATCCACGCAACAATCTCTTTTCCGTTATCGCGACCGAAGTAGATGGAAAGCAGTGCGACCGCTGCCACAACGATCAGAGCGACGCCCCAGAGCAATCGCTTCTTCTTCGACGGCCCCGCCGGTTCATCCCACGATGAACCCTGCCGCGGCGCGACATGCGCTAATTCCGGATGCTCATGCACTTCCTTATCGTGCAGCGCCTTCTGTGCATGCGGGTCATTGGGATCCAACTGCCCGCCATACAGCTCCACTTCGCCCGCCAGAAAATAGTGCACCAGCGTCGGCACCAGCGTTCGGCTCAGCAGGTAGCTGGTGAGCATCGCAAACACCACCGCCATCGCCAGCGGAGTAAACAGGCTTTTGGCCGCCCCGGTGATGAACCAGACCGGCACAAACACGATACAGATGCAAAGCGTCGAGACGAATGCCGGCACCGCGATCTGCTGCGCACCATCGAGAATCGCCTGGACCAGGCGCTTGCGCTGGTGCAGATTGCGGTGGATATTTTCTATTTCCACCGTCGCGTCATCGACGAGAATGCCGACCGCCAATGCCATGCCGCCCAGCGTCATCACGTTGAGCGTCTCGCCCAGCATCCAGAGAATGATCAGCGAAACCAGAATCGACAGCGGAATCGAGATACAGATGATCAGCGTGCTGCGCCACGAACCCAGGAACAGCAGAATCATCAGGCCCGTCAATCCTGCTGCGATCGCGGCTTCCTTCACCACACCGAGCACCGCTGCCCGCACAAAAATCGACTGATCGAACAGCGGTGTGACCTTCAAGTCCTTCTCATTCACGCGCGCCAGCACCGTCGGCAGCGCCGCCTTCACGCGCTTCACGATGTCCAGCGTCGAAGCGTTGCCGAGCTTATAAATCGGCTCCAGCACGCCCTTCTTCCCGTCAATGTGGACCATGTTGATCTGCGGCGTGTACTTGTCGCTGACATGGGCCACATCTTTAATGAAGACCGTGCTGCCATTGACCGTTTTGATCGGCAGATCGTTGAATTGATCCACCGCCGTCGGGCTGGAATTAATCTTCACATAATATTCGTGCGTCCCGATGCGAGCGCTTCCGGCCGGCAGCACGAGATTCTGGTCGTTAATCGCCTTGGAAACGTCAGCCGCCGACAGTCCAAATCCAAATAGCTTCTGCGGATCCAGATCCACCATGATCTCGCGCTGCTTGCCGCCATAGGGCCAGGGAAGCATCGCCCCCTGCACTGTCGCCAAATCATTGCGGATGAAGTTATTGGTGATGTCAAAGAGCTGTTGCTCGGCCAAAGTATTGCTGCCCAGCGACAGCCAGAGAATCGGCACCGTCGATGCGCTATACCGCATGATCAGCGGCGGCTGAACGCCGGGCGGCATCTGGTGAAGCGCCGTCTGCGAAACCGCCGCCACCTGCGCCTCGGCTTCTTCAATGCGCGCGCCGGGCTGGAAGTAAATGCGGACAACACCTTCGCCATTAAGCGACTGGCTTTCGATATGCTCGACGTCATTCACCGTCGTGGTGACGATGCCTTCGTATGACCGGATGATCCGCCCTTCCATTTCCTCGGGCGGCATGCCTTCATAGCGCCAGATCACCGAGATCACCGGAATGTTCACTTCCGGGAAGATGTCGGTCGGCATCCGCAACACCGCAAACAAGCCGAGAAGGATGATGCCGATCGCCATCACGACGAACGTGTAGGGCCTTCTCAGTGCCAGTCGAACGATCCACATACAACCACTCCGACAACCGCGCCGTTTGCTTCAATGCACTAACTGGAAAAATCAGATCTGTTTGAACTCAGGAATTCTCTACCGATTCCGGATCAAAAATCGGACGAAGTGCGATCATCGCCGACGCAATCGCGCCGCGCTGCTCGGGCGACAGCGAGGTCAACTCACTGGCCAGCTCCGCATGTGTCCCCTGCCAGGCGGTATCCATCGCCGCGCGACCTTTGGTCGTCAATGCAAGTCGAATATGCCGACGATCCTCCGCGCATGCATTGCGTGTCATCAGCCCCTTACGAACCATTGCGTCCACCAGCCTCGACATTGCCGGCAGCGAAAGCCCGATGTGCTCGGCCATCTGCGACAGCGACGGCCGCTGAGCACGGTTGACAATATATAGAGTGCGAATCTGCGGAACCGTTAGCTCCTGCCCCCGGAGGGCGCGCATGTGCCGACGAATGAATTGCATGATCGCCGGCACCGTGTCCATCAGCTCGCGTGCAGCCGAATCCGGGTCAGCCGCCAAACTACTTGCATCCTTCAATAGTTGCATTATGCAAGTATATGGAGCCGAACGGAAATGTCAAACAGTTTGGGTAACTAATCCCACATACGTAAAACGTGGTGGTGTGTGTAAGACCTAAATTAATATGCACTTAAGAAAAGGGCGGCTGCCACCTTTTTTCTTAAATGCGAGTGAAAGTTCAACTTACAGATCTGGCCACCACCTTTTTCATGAGCGAATGGGCAAATCAAACGAAGTGGTCTCAAAGGCTCTTTTTGTGATTGGGGATATATTGATCGGGAATCCAGTAGGTATCGGTCTTCCCATCGTCGAAATGTGTGTAGCAGGCAATCACTTCGTTCAAAAAACGGACGGGCTCTTCGCAAATGAGCCTCACGAACGCTGCAAAGTCTCGGGCCATCGGAGGGTCGTTCTTTTGGGGGAACATTGTCCATGGCCACCAGAAAACCGAGCCGGCGCACGGGCCGCGAATCACCCAATGGATGTAGTTGCTCGCACCGCGTGAGTGGGCAATGGCAATGAAATCCTTGCGACCATAAGGCATCTCTTCATCTTGGTATTTGCCGTTGCTCCAACTTTCGACCATTTCCGCAGTACGCTTTTTCCAGTGCGCGATCGGGAAGATCTCAACCCCTTCCCGAAACGTTGCATGGTCGCTGTAGAGCAAAACTCCATCGTGGCGAGAATAGAACTTGATCGCCGAATCAGCGCCAGGAACGCTCGGGATGCGGCGCAATAATCTTGCTGAAGCCGGACCATTAGCCAAGTGCTGCAGGCGAACAATCAGTTCACGGTCCGCAGCGCCGTCCACAGGTTTGCATGCAAATGCGGGCCTGGGATCAGCCAACCGGCGTTCAAGAAGCTCAATCGACATGGCGTTTCAACCCTCTTTTTGGGTTAACCTAGCGATCCCTGTATTGATTCATCCTAACAAATTCAGACAACTGTGGTCGTTCGAAAAGTACAGTGGCTGCCACTCTTTCCTAGCCCAGCAGGAAGTCAAACAAAAGCGGTCAAACTGTACGTCAAATGCGGTAGGATGTGCCCGCGCGAGAACTCACTGTCAAACTAAGCATTGAGGTTCAATTATGATTATCAGGAACATACACGAAGCTATGCGACGGACTCGGGTGATCGACGACGAAACCGCCGAAATGCTGCGGAAGAAAACGCCAGCAGAGAAGATTGCGATGTGTTTTGAACTAACCCGCCTCTTCAGGCTCCGCCTTCATAAGCATTATCAAAGGCTTCATCCCGATTGGGATGAAAAGCAAGTCCTGCGAGCGGTCGCCCAGAAATGGCTGTCGTTGTCCAAAACCTGATCCCTACTTCCCCCCCATCAACACCGCCAGCAGCCCTTTTTGGAAATGCAGCCGATTCTCGGCTTCGGGGAATACCAGCGATCTCGGGCTGTTCATCACTTCTTCGGTAATTTCCAATCCGCGATATGCCGGCAGACAATGCAGCACCACCGCCTGCCTTGGGGCGGCGGCCAGCAGCGCATCATTCACCTGATAACCATTGAAATCCTTCACGCGCTGCGCCTTCTGCTCTTCCTGCCCCATGCTGATCCAAGTGTCGGTGTAGATGCAATCGGCACTCTTCACCGCCCACTGCGCATCGCGCACCAATTCAAAATCCAAATCCGGCACCGCCTTGCGGATGTGGTCCACCTCATCCTGCGGCAGCTCGTAATTGACCGGTGCCGATAAGACAAACCGCATCCCGAATTTCCCGCACGCTATCGCCAGCGACCGCGCGACATTATTCCCATCCCCGATGAACGCGATCGTCCGCCCCTTCAGGTTCCCAAAATGCTCCTCGAGCGTCATCAGGTCGGCCATCGCCTGACACGGATGGTTGTAATCGGTCAGCGCGTTGATCACCGGCACCGTCGAGAATTTGGCCAGCCCGGTCACCTTCGAATGCTCGAACGTGCGAGCCATGATCCCATCGCACATGCCCGACAAGACCCGCGCCACATCCTCCACTGGCTCGCGCGATCCCAGCCCCACTTCTTCCTGACGCAACACCAAACCGTTTCCGCCAAGCTGCGTCATCGCGACCGCAAAACTCACGCGCGTGCGCAGGCTCGGCTTCTCGAAGATCATCGCCAGCGTCTTGCCCGCGAGGATCGGCTCATTGCGCTCGCTCTCCTTGAGCTGCGCTTTAAGCTGTCGGGCCACATCCAGCATGTGCCGAAGGTCGTCGGTGGAATGATCAGCAATCGAGATAAAGTTTTTCATGGAACTTCGCACGACGTCAAATAGCGCGGTTAATAGAGTCGATTCACATGTAGCGCAAGGGGCATTTCAATGCTGTGGTTAACCGCGACGCGAAGCGGAGCGCTTTCTGCGAGCGCCCGGAGAAGCGCTCCGCTCCGCGTCGCGGCTACCCATGGCAGGTGCACGGACTGCTCGACAAAGATCTTGTCTCGTGCACTCAATGTCACAACACAATCTCCGTCCCGATGCCCGCTTCGGTGTAGATCTCCAGCATCAGCGAATGCGGGATTCGGCCATCGATGATGTGCGTCTTGTTCACCCCGCCCTTCAGCGCGGTAATGCAGCTTTCCACCTTCGGCAGCATCCCGCTGGTGATCACCCCGTCCTTCACCATCTGATCGATCTGGCTGATGTTCACATGACTGATCCGGCTCTCCGGGTCGTTCGGATTCGATCGGATCCCATGCGTATCGGAAACAATCACCAGCTTCTCGGCCTGCATCGCTGCCGCAACCGATCCGGCCGCGGTGTCGGCATTCACATTCAGCCGATTCCCCGCCGGGTCGCGGGCGATCGTCGCGATGCAGGGAATCGAGTCGGCCTGAACCAATAGCTGCAGCAGCCGGGCGTTGACGCTCGTCACTTCGCCCACCATCCCCAGGTCGATGATTCTGCCATCCGCGCCGCGCAGATAAGTCTTCTCCGCGAATAGCACATTGCTGCTGAGCGAATGCAACCCCATCGCTTCGCAGCCCTGCGCCTGGATGAAATTGACGATGAACTTGTTGATCTGATTGCACAGCACATGCTCGGCGATCGCGAGGGTGCGCTCGTCGGTATACCGTCGCCCCTGCACCATCTGCGGCTGCAGGCCCGCCGTCTCCATCGCCTGGTTGATCGCCTTCCCCCCGCCATGCACCAGCACCGGCTGCATGCCGACGTAATTCATGAAAACGATGTCGGTCAGCAGGTCGGCCAGGCGTTTATCATCATCCATGATCGATCCGCCGACCTTGACGACAACCACCTTGTTGTGAAATCGCTGGATGTACGACAAGGCCTCGACCAGGGCCGATGCCTTGTTGATAGCCGGATCGAAATTCGCCACGCCGCTATTTTCCATGTACGCCGTCCGAAACCATTAAAAAGTGAAAAGCGGGAAGTGTACGCGCGGGGTGTTTGGGTTGTCAAAGCACATCAGTCAGCGACAGCTGTCCTTTGACGTGGTTAACCGCGATGCGCCAGCGGAGCGCTTCTCCGAGCGATGCAGAAAGCGCTCCGCTTCGCGTCGCGGCTAACCAGCGCAAGGAATATGCGCGGCGCCATCTCCCTTCTCTCCCGTCCCCGGGGTGCGCCCGGCGCGCTCTCTTTCCTCCCGCCTCCGCTTCCACTGCATGCGAGGTTCGGTCGCACCTGACGGAGCGCGTTACAGCCATCCGCAATCACCACGTAAACCCAAGGGCCTTTCTCATTGCATCTTCGAATGCCTGATCGTCGAGGCTTCTTCGCAAGTCCAAAATCATCCTGCAGAGACTACGATCACTCTCGGAAATCATCGCTCATACTTGGCGCACCTCGCTGACCCGTCTTCTTCTCAGAACCGACTCTATCAGCTCTGCCGCCATCGAAATCGAATTGCGCGAGCGAATCGCCTGCTGCAGCCTTTTAGCGTTGTCCCGATACCGCTGATCTCCCAATACTCGCTGAACTTCAGTCCGCAGTTTCGCAATACTCAGCTTAGACAGCGAAACCTTCTTTCCAGTTCCCGTCCATTCAATTCTGGCTGCAACCCCGGGTTGGTCGTTGGTGATTGGAATCGCCACCATCGGCAAGCCGTTTGAAAGACACTCCAGCGCCGTATTCAGCCCCGCGTGGGTGATGCACAACGCCGCACGCTCGAGCAATTCAAGCTGCGGCGCAAACTCCACCACAATCGGTTCGCCGGCCAGCTCCCCCATATCTTCTGGTTTTCCGCCCCCGCCGAGCGACAGCACAAGCTGCACGTCCAGCGCGGCGCATGCTTCGGCAATAATTCCAAAAATGTGCTTCTGCCGGTTCTGCATCGTGCCCATTGACGCGTATACCAGCGGCCGCCCATCGAGTTTCTCAAACGGAAACTCCACAGCCGGCCGCGCTGATGGATCATGCCAGGGCCCGGTGAAATGAACATTCTCCGGGATTGATCGGCGCGGGAACTCGAATTCCCTGGGCTGCTGCGCGATCTGTCCGAGTTTGGAATGTTCCTGCGACATGCGATCGAATTGCGCGAGTCCATTTTCGCGCCTCAACTCATTCAATGTTCGCAAAAGCGGCCGCCCAAAGCTTTCGAAGAAAGTGTACCCGGCCCAGTTGCGCAAGCGCCCGATCCAATCGGTGCGATATCGCCAGCTCGTGAAGAACGGCGGGGCCAGCGCATCCCGGTTGACCATCAGTGCATTGCAAATCGTCAGAAATGGCAGGCCGGCTAGTTCCGACGCCGTCCCGCCGCCCATGGAAACCTGGTCCACCAGCATCAGCTCGATATGATCCTCGCGGAGCATCGCGGGAACCTGTCGGACCAGCAGTCCGATCCCCCGGATCAGCCTTTCGCGGGTGTGGCGAAGCGCTTTGTAGCCTGAGAGCGTTGCGTGCACCTGCTGGTTCTTCAGGTTCTCCGCCGGCGAATATTCCTTCTCTCCAAAGCACCGCACCTCAAGCTCGCGCAAGCGGATTTTCTCGGCCGCCATCGGCACCTGATAGAAGATCACGCGATGGCCGCGCCGCTGCAGTTCGCGGCAGAGTGTGGTCAGCGGGTTCAGATGCCCGGGGATGTTGGGACAGATCGTGCCGATGATTGCCATTGAGGTCTGATTCTATTCCGAAACGCAGCAATGCCGCGCCCAGCGTGTTCGTCTGGAACATCTGCCGGGACCGACCCAATGGATAGCCTTCCACCGCCTATAACTGCGTTGTTGACGGTCGCATCGAGCGGACCAACCTCTTGAGGGCATCTTGCCGCGGAATCATCGCTGGTGACAGAACCTGTTGCTCATCGGCTCTTAAAAAGTAATTTCGATTGACAATTGTAGCGCGGCGCTGGTGTCGCGCGAGCGAGGCGCGCCGCGCGCGGGGCATGATCGCAAATCTTTTTTGCCCAAGAGGTTGCGTTTGATGAGCCCCCTAATCATGGCGCGCGGCGCGCGAGTGTCGCGCGCCGCGCGCACCGGAAATACAACTCAATGAGTAACGGCCGGCCCCGGAGCCGGCGGTCTTTGCGGTTCACATTGAATCACTTGGCCGGTAATCTTCGCGGGCATGCGAATTCAATTCTGCGGCGCGGACCGAACGGTCACCGGCTCGAGCCATCTGCTGGAAATCAATGGACTTCGGCTGTTTCTGGACATGGGGCTGTATCAGGGGCCGCGCGATGAGGCGATCCGCATCAACAGCGAGTTTCCCGCCGACGTCAATTCGGCCGACGCGGTGATTCTCACGCACGGCCATCTCGATCATTGCGGGAAGCTGCCGTTCGCAGTGCGGCAGGGACTTAAGTGCCCAATCTACTGCACCCCTGCGACGGCCGAAGTGGCGCGAATTGTTCTTGAAGACTCGGCCCGCATTCAGCAGGAGGATGTGGAATATCTGGATCGAAGGTCACGCAAGCCGGGAGAAGCCAGCGCGCGGGCGCTGTATGGCCCGGCCGATGTTCCGGGCGTCCTAAGGCTGTTCAAGCGCGTCAATTTGCAGCAGAAGATTGATGTGGGGCATGGCGTCAGTTTCACGTTCTACGATGCCGGGCACATTCTCGGCTCGGCTTATGTCATCGTCGAATTGAACGAGGATGGCCGTGGCCATTCGCTGCTTTTTACCGGAGATATTGGCCGGTATGACCAGCCGATTCTTCGCGATCCATTTGCGATTCCGCGGCCGGTCGATCAGATCATCACCGAGAGCACGTATGGCAACGCTTCACACGGGCCTATCGAGCAGGTCGGCCCGCAGTTGCTGGACGCGGTGAAATTCTGCATCGATCGCCGGAGTCGGCTGATCGTGCCATCATTTGCGGTTGGAAGGACGCAGACGATGTTGTGGTATCTCGAAAAATTCATTCACGAAGGGAAGATGCCGCAGATTCCGATCTTCGTCGATAGCCCGATGGGCGTTGAGGTGAGCAAGATTCACAGCCAGTTTCGTGACTATTATGACGATGAAACGCAGGCGATGATCGGCAGCAAAGATTTGTTTGGACTGGCGCGAGTGACATTTGCCTCATCGACGCAGGACAGCCGAAAGATCAACAGCCAGGCGGGGCCGTGCGTGATTATTGCGTCGAGTCCGACGTGCGAATTTGGCCGGGTGCTGCATCATTTGGAGCGGAGCGTGGAAAATCCAAATGACATGGTGCTGTTCGTCGGCTGGATTCCGCCGCAGACGCTCGGGCGAAGAATTCAGGAAAAGCAGCCGCGCGTGCGGATTTACGATCGCTGGTATGATCTGCGATGCCAGGTGCGGACGATTCATGGCCTCAGTGCTCATGCGGACGGCGATGAGTTGCTGAGATTTCTTAAGCCGACCTGCGTCGCATCGACCGAGGCGTATGTCGTGCATGGCGAAGTGGATCAGGCCGAGGCGTTTGCAGGCAGATTACTGAAGGCCGGAATCGGACGAGCGACGGTGCCGGCGATGGAAAGTTCGGTGGTGGCTTACGCGAGCGATGTGCCGGTGAATCAAATGGCAGCACCGCGAAAGACGGATCAAGACTAGGGGATTGATGAGCGTTTCGTTCTCGCAAATATTCGGACAGAAAAACGCGACCGAATGGCTGCTGCGCGCTTATTCGACTGGGCGATTACCGCATGGATTGATCTTTGCTGGGCCAAAAGGTGTGGGCAAAGCAACGGCTGCCGCGGCAATGGGCAAGCTGTTTCTCTGCCATAATCCCAAAGGCAACAAGCCGTGCGATAAATGTGAAAGCTGCCAGATCTTCGAGGCGGGCAACCATCCCGACTATCACGTCATCACGCGCGAGCTGATTCGCTATCACGACAAGACCGGCAAATCGAAAGGCATTGATCTTTCGATTCAGGTCATCCGCCCGGAATTAATCGAGCCAGCCGCGCGAAAGGCCAACCTCAATCATGGCAAAGTTTTCGTAGTCGAACAGGCGGAAACGATGAATCCGCCCGCTCAAAACGCCTTGTTGAAAACGCTTGAGGAACCGGCCGGCCTCACTCTGATTATCTTGCTGACCGACCAACTCGGCGCGCTGCTGCCAACGATTCGCAGCCGATGTCAGACGGTGACCTTCGCCGCGCTGGATGTCGGGCTGGTGCGCGATGAGCTTCGCAAGAGCGGCATCGAAGCGGCCCTTGCCGAAGATGCTGCGCGACTCGCGCGCGGCTCCCTGGGCGTCGCCTTGGGCTGGATTCACGATGGCGTCATCACATGGTCTCGTGAGCTTATCGCGCAGATGGACCAGATCCTGGCCGGCTCATCGCCCGATGATTTGCCCGGCTGGCTGAAGCGCGCTGCGGATGACTATGCCGAAAAGCAGCTTGAGCGCGATGAGCTGGCCAGCCGCGATCAACTCACACGCGAGGGCATGGTGCTTTATTTCACCGTGGCTGCCGATTATCTGCGCGATCGCCTGAGATCGCTGGAATCGCCGGAAGATCTTGAGAACACCTGCCGGCTTATCGACCAGCTCGCTCAGGCTGAGTCCTATCTTGAATCGAATGTGAACGTCGCCCTTGTGCTCCAGAATCTGGCGGCGTCGATGACGCCGGAGACGCGCGTAGTCTCAAGATGATGTAGGAGTCACTCGGGCCGCCCGATCAATCAGATCCGGCAAAATCTCGCCGCATCTTCCTCGAAGCGACCAATGAGCGCGGCGCGAGAGCGGCGTTTGCTCCGGATTGATCTCAAGAACCTTTGCGCCATTTTGCAACGCCAGATCAACGAGAGCAGCCGCGGGATAGACAACGCTGCTCGTGCCCAGCGACATGAATAGCGCACATTTGCCGCTCGAATGCTGTGCCTTGAGCAGCGCCTCGCCCGGCAGCGCTTCGCCAAACCAGACGACACCGGGCCTGCGCATGCCGCCGCATTCGCAGCGTGGAGGACGCTCATTGAATTCTGGGCCATTTTCATCGGATTCCTTGCCGCAGACGATGCACCGCCAGGTGAACAGATTGCCGTGAAGCTCGATGACGTTCTGTGAACCGGCCGCCCGATGGAGGCGATCGACGTTCTGCGTGATTAATGTGAAAGGCCGAGCCTTTTGCTGGCACGTTTCTTCCAGCCGAGCAAGCGCAATATGCCCCGCGTTCGGCTTGCATTTCAAAACATCGCATCGGCGCTGGTCATACCACCGACTCACAAGCTGCGGATCTTTCGCGAACGCCTGCGGCGTCGCCAACTCTTCCGGATTGAATCGCGCCCAGAGCCCAGTCATCGCATCGCGGAATGTCGGAATTCCGCTCTCAGCTGACACGCCTGCGCCACTGAGCGCGACAATCGATTTTGCTGTGCCAATGAAATCGAGCAGTTCGCGGTCAAACATATTGCCTGGAGCACCCCCGTAAATGATATAAGCCCCGGCAATTGCCGAGGCTTACTGGAAGCGGGTGAAGGGGGTCGAACCCTCGACATTCACGTTGGCAACGTGACGCTCTACCACTGAGCTACACCCGCGAGCGTGGGAAAATACTAGCCCTGTTATCGGCTAAATGCAAGGCGAGGATCAACGTCGATTCCTGTGAGATTAAGCACGAGCTTCGAATAAGCGTGCATTGAGGCGCGGGGCTGCCGGTGACCGCCCGATACTCGCTTGCGCTTTCGCGAATGGCAGCGCTTCCGTCCGCGAATGCGCAAGCGACGTGGCGGCCGGCTCGGCGAAGTCAGTCAACCACACTTGAATGCAAGACCGGCGGCGGAGAATTATTCTTTGCGGGTTTAGCAGATGCTTTGATTGCAAGCATCCGGTCCAGGGCGAGTGTCGCCCATTTGCGCGTTTGGGGATCGACTTTGATTTCGTTGACGACTTTGCCTTCGACCAGATTCTCGATCGCCCAGCACAAGTGCGGCAGGTCGATGCGATACATCGTGGTGCAGAGGCACTGGCAGTCGCTCAGCACGATGATCTTCTGCTCGGGATGCTGGTGCGCCAGGCGGTTGATCAGATGGACCTCGGTGCCGATGGCCCATTGGCTGCCCGGTGGCGCGGCTTCGATTGTTTTTACAATCATTGCCGTGCTTCCGGTCATGTCGGCCTTCTGGACGACTTCCCAGCGACACTCGGGATGCACGATCACTTTCATGTCGGGATACTTTTCCCGCACCTGATCGACATGCTCGGGGCGGAAAAGCTGGTGCACGGAGCAATGGCCTTTCCAGAGGACAAAGTCGGCACGGCGGAGCGAGCGGGCATCGTTGCCGCCAAGATCTTCGCGCGGATCCCAGAGAGCCATGCGATCGAGTGCATAGCCCATGGCATAAGCGGTGTTGCGCCCAAGATGCTGGTCGGGGAAGAAGAGGATCTTTGTTTTTGGCGCACCCGCCGGCGCGGTGCCGGGCATGGTGACGCCAGCCGAATTATCGTTGATCGCCCACTCGAGTACATTTCGGCAATTGCTGCTGGTGCAGACCGCCCCCCCATGCTCGCCCACAAAGGCTTTGATCGCGGCAGAACTGTTCATGTAAGTTATGGGGACGATGCGCTGGCCGGGGCAGGTCGATTGCAGCTGTTCCCAGCATTCGAGCGTCTGATCGAGATTGGCCATGTCGGCCATCGAGCAGCCGGCGCCAAGGTCCGGGAGAATCACCCGCACATTTTCAGGCGTGAGGATGTCGGCCGATTCGGCCATGAAATGGACGCCGCAGAAAATGACATATTCAATGCCCCGCTGATCGGCCGCCTTGCGGGAAAGCTCGAAGCTGTCGCCGGTGAAATCTGCGAATTCGATGACGGCATCCTGCTGATAATGATGCCCCAGGATAGCTAGTTTGGAGCCGAGATATTCCTTCGCCGATTGAATGCGCACGCGCAACTTGGCTTCAGACAATTCGTTGTAGATAGCAGGCAAAGGTTGTTGCCAGACTCGCATCGTAATCCTTCGGAGGTAAAGGTCTGATTCTAGCAGCGCAAGGGGCAATTGGCGCAATTTGAATGGTGGCGCGCAGTTATTGCCTAAATGCGCGACAATGAAGCCGCTGGCAATGATCCATGCCTATTTCCTGACCGGCGGCAAAGTCCGGTAAATCAACCCTCATTGCCCCTTCTAATGTAAATAACGCAAAGGCCGGTAAAAAACGCACGATCAGAATTGTTGGCACTTCTTTTGATATTTGTTCGATAGTAGTAATCCGGCGGAGTAAATCGGACTCTCGCCGCGTCCCCTTCCATTGGGCTAGGAGCACAATCTCATGTTGCATCGGAAAGGTGTAATCACCTTGGCGGCTCTCTCGGCGTTAACGTTAGCAGGCTTTGCAAACGGATCTGATTCCAGCGATCCGCATCAACTGTTTCCAGATCGTCCGATGTTCATGGACGATGTTCCATCGACCGCGCCGAGCACTGCGCCGGCCTCCGCGCCCGCAGCGGCGGATAAGCCACTCATGGCGCTGCTCGACCAGACGCCCGTCGGCGCGTCGCTCAAGGCGATGAACATCAATCTATACGGGTACTTTGAAGCCGGCTACACCGCGTCCGCCAGCGCGCCACCGCGAAATAACATCTCCGGCAACGTCTTTAATTCGCGCAATGAACGTATCGTTGTCGATCAGGTGGATTTCACGATCGAGCGCACTGTCGATCCGGCAGCCGCTGCGAAGCTGCATAGCTTCGACGTCGGCGGACGCTTTGAAATAATCTATGGCCAGGATACGGGACTTTTCCATTCCAACGGCCTGTACGATAATCCACTCAGCACCACGCGCAGCCATCCTTATTATGGCGGGCGATTCGACCCTGAGAACCAGTTCGACATCAATCAGGCCTATCTTGATTTTGCGCTGCCGCTGGGTAATGGCCTTGATCTGAAGGTTGGTAAATTCGTCACGACACTCGGATATGAAGTAATCAACCCGACTGGTAACGCGCTCTATTCGCACAGTTACCTGTTTGGCTATGCGATTCCTTTTACCCAGACCGGAATTCTTGGAACGTATGTCCTCAACGATCAGTGGACCGTTGACGCCGGCATTACCCGCGGCTGGAACCAGTCGGTGCGCGATAACAATGGCGACCCGGATCTGCTGGCCGGCGTAACCTGGGCACCGAACGCCAATGACAAGTTCATCGTGAACCTTTCAATGGGTCCCGAAGCCGCTCACGATAACGGCGACTGGTGGACCGTCATCGACTTCCAGGCGATGCACAAGTTCAGCGATAAATTCAACATGGCATTGAATGCCGACTATGGCGACGCGCCGCACGCGATCGCCCCAAGTAGCGCTCAATGGTACGGTGCGGCCGTTTATGGAAGCTACACGCTCTGCGATTACGCGACCCTGAATGCACGCGGCGAATGGTATGACGACAACGACGGCTTCACGCTGGGCGCCGGCCGCGCGATGCAAGTGTATGAAGCGACGGTCGGGCTCGCGATCACGCCGATGCCTCATAACGACATCATGAAGAATCTCGTGATTCGTCCGGAGGTTCGTTACGACTACGCCAGCGCCCGATACTTTGATGGTGGAACCGACCACTATCAGTTCCAGGCGGCGGTTGATGCGTACTTCGCGTTCTAAAAAAGACCGCTTTAGTTTCTTTGACATGAACCGAAGCGTCGCGATTCGAAAGATCGCGGCGCTTCTTTTTTGGTTATGGCATTCGCCGGCCCGGCAGGCTCTCGGCCATGAAATTGCGGGAAGCGGATTTGGTTGGCGATTCGTCGAAAAGGCGATCCAGCATCCGCTTGAGTGCAGCGGCCCAGCCGCGGTCGGGATCGTAAAACTGTTCCTGCAATGCGGTGCAGCCTCTTCGCTTGGATTCGTAAAGCGAGCGATCTTCATGCAGGCGGATGATTGCAGTGCCATACGCCTGCGTGTCATTGGGCGGAACTTCGACGATGCCATCGGCAACATATTCTAATGCCGGGCAAACTGACGAAGTGATTACTGGTTTGCCGGCGAGAATGCCCTCGGCGACGACTTTATTGAATCCCTCGATAAAATCGGTCGTGGTCGGCACGATGACGACGTGTGTCTGTGAATACATCTCCCTCATGCGCGGCTTGTCCTGGTGGCCATGGCAGCGAAAGCGAGATTGCAGGCCGGCCTCTTCGGCCTCCTTGCGCAGCTCGGCTAGAGCGCTGCCATCGCCGCACAGGTCAAACTCGATATCGCTTCGCCCTTCGCGGGCAAATCGTCGCGCGATTTCCAGTAGATTGAACACTCCCTTGTTGCGCTCGATGCGCCCGGCAAAGAACACTCGGAACGGCGGCGGCAGTGGTGCGCCATCGAGGCCGGCAAAGGATTCGCGACGATAGCTGGGCAAAAACGATTCGATCGGCTTCTGGACGCTTCGAGTCAGTTCCGCCAGTTGATGCGTGATGTCGTTGGACAGGCTGAGGACTCCGGCGATTGATGTTCGGAAGAATCGGGCGTTCAGTTTCCAGACCAGGTTCTTTACGCCGCGCGGCATCGGCTCGCTCTTGAGCCATAGCACGCAATGCAGCGTCGGCACGATCTTCACGCCAAACCACCGCAGCCAGCCGAGCGAAAACCAGGACGCCCCCCCGGAGAAGACGACCAGGTCCGCCCCGAAGCGAAGCGCTGAGATGCCCATCCGGATGCCGGCCCAGAACTGCCCGAGATGGTAGAGCGCGCCTCGTTGCTTCAAATATCGCGCCGGCCGATGCTCGATCGTAAATGGCCCATCGACGATGTGCTGACGCCGCTCGTTGTAGGACAGCACATAGCCCTGCGCGCCAAGCTCCTTGCAAAGCGAATAGAACTGGGCCGAGTAAGTAATGGAGACCTGCGAAGGATCATCCCGCCCCGCCTTCCAGTGTCCATACGTCCCAGCCACGTCCCCGGGCCCGGCAGCATAGAAGATGCGCAGCGGCTTGGTCATTGGAAAGAGGATTCACCACGGAGGCACGGAGACACAGAGGCCGGGTCCTGCTCAAATGCGGGCCAATGCGAGGGATGACTTTGGATTTGAAATTTCAAATTTAAGATCATTCCTTAAAATTCATCCAACCAGTTCGAACGTCGCGCCCGGCAGGGCCGTCACGTTGACCATGGCGCCGACTTTCAGCGGTCCGTTGGCAAGATCATAGACGCGATCGTCCATGGGAAGCGAGACATGAATCGCGCCGCCGGCATGAACGATCATGTTGTTTTCGTCCAGCGCGCGGATTCGTCCCTGGATGGTTCTGGGCGGGCCAAAGACGGGGCTGATGAAAAGTCCGCCGCTGGGCACCGTCCATATCTTCTTCGGCCGGACGCGCACGATTGCCTTAATGGGCACTTCCATCGGTCCGGCAAAGGCCGGGGCGGCAAGATGCATTTCGTAATTGGTGCCGGTCGGATTGAAGGTAACGATGCCGTCCCGCAGTGAAAGAACGATGCCCATCGCCACAATTTCGGTCGCAATTGCCATGTCGCTCCTCAAAAACTCTTCGAGCGGCACAAATGTAGCGACAGGCGTGCAAAAGGGTAGAGGCTGACGGCGCGGACAAAAGTTTTTCAGCGATGGCGATTGGCGTGCAGCGCAAGCGGCGCCAGAAGGAGGCGATTGGCCGGCACGAACCAGATTACCGCTGCCGCGAGCAGCCATTGGCCGAGCAATTGCGGGTGAAGGACCGCTTTCACGGAGAGCCAAAGACTCAACACGATCAGCAGCCAGACAATGGACCAGCCGAAAAGGCGCTTTGGTGAAAGCAACCGCCGATCAACCAATGCGCGGATGATTACAACTGCAATAACGCCCTTGGCCAGCACAAACATCAAAGCGAGCCACGGAAGGAATGGTACGATTTCCCGCCATGGTGCAAATTTGGCCAGCGTGCCTAAGGCAATCCATATTGTAATGGTCCCAAACCCAACGAGATTGATAAGCCATCGCCGGCCGTATAGGTAGACCCACAACGATTCGACGGCAAACTTCCAGCAAATAAGCGGCAGCCCTATCGCCACGATCAATCCCCACATCAGGTAGCGCATCGTGAAATTCGCCGCGACCAAACCGGCGACGGAATAATGCCGCTCATAACTGTTGGGCAAGATCGCCCAGAGGATTAGCAATCCGTACGTGGCGAGCCAAGTCACGGCCATGGTGATGGCGACATTCTTCATCTTCGCCGCGACGATCTTCGAATCGGTAACCGGGCGGACGGCCAGGAGATTAGGGACGGTAATGTCCGGGAGCCAAGTGTCAAACTTGGCGAGGGTACCGTTAAGAATCAGGCTGCAACACAGTGGCGAACCGATGAAGATGCTGGCCATGATCATCGTGGAAGAAATCATTTTCCCATACACATAAAAAGTTGATGGATGGCCGGCGTGAAAGGCGCAGAGCCCGAAAATAAGAACTGGCCCAATGAGAGAGATAAATGGAGTAAAGATCAGGTTCCTGCGCATCTCCACCCAGAGCAGCGCCGCCGAGGCGGATCGAAACGTCAGGCGAAGATCAATGGGTCGTATACGCTTGCGAACGGCCCCGTTGCTCCAGGGTGATCGAACTCCATCGCCCCGCCGCGCGCGGGACACGCCCTGTGTGCCGGCAACAAGTGCCAGTGCCAGCACACCCACATATCCGATCAAAACGAGCCAGTCTTGAAACTCTAAAGCCTGCGCGAGGACGCCCAGCCCAATGACGACGATCAGGCAAACGACCGCAGCGATCATCCGGGCCAATTGCCACCAGAATGGCATCCACGAAACCGCTTGCAGCCACGCACAAAACGCCGCCGCTGCTGCCAGCGGCCAATAAGGCATTCGGGAAAAAGCTTGCCGAGGCAGAAGCACGTAGAATATCAACAGGCAAGCCAGGGCACAGACCGTCGATCCATACAACATTGGCCATGCGACCAACGAGAAGGATCGAATCGGCAGCGACATCATCCATCTTGGAAAAGCTGATTCCCGTCCACTCACATCCTTCCCGGCATAACAAAACTGAGACAGGAGGAGGACAAAAATAATCACGGTGGCGATAAGGGCCGCCACCATGATGATCTGTGGGTAATACGGAGGGGTGAGATCCCCAGCGTAGTCTTCATGGCCGTTCAGATGGATGACCACTCTTTGCTTTACGAGAGGGACGATGATCGCCACGGGAAACAGCGCCGCCAGCATCCATCGCGTGCGGAGCCAAAGGTAATATCCAATTGCCATCGCGGGGCCATTGATGGTTTTCATGGCGTCTGGCCCCCTGCCCGATTCGCGCGGGCCAGAAAGATTTCATCGAGGTTGAGTGCCGATTGTTCAACGACCTGGGCGCCAAGCGCTGAGGCCGACGATCGTGCTTCGTTCGCGGGTACGGACATGACTGCAGTCCATTCCCGGCCCCGCCCTTCCCACATCAGTGCTCCCTCCATCACCGGGGGCTGTTCTCGCGGCTCATCAAACCGGATCGTGATCCGCGTATGCGCATCGCGAACCGCCTGCGTCGTATCGCAGAAGACGATTCGCCCATTCTTGATCATGGCGATTCGATCCGACACGCGCTCGACTTCCGACAGCAGATGCGATGAGAACAGCACTGTCCGCCCCTCGTCGGCAATCGTGCGGATGATCGCCGAGAGAATGTCGCGCCGGACGATCGGATCGAGGCCCGAAGAAGGCTCGTCCAGCACGAGCAGATCCGGTCGATAGGCCAACGCGCACAGCAGTCCGGCCCGTGCCCGCTGACCTTTCGACAGATGCTTGATCCTTGCCGACAGGTCCAGCGCAAAATCCTGCTGAAGTTGCGAGGCGTATTGCGCATCCCACGTCGGATAGAAGGCCGCTATGTAGCGAATCAGCTCATGAACCCGCATCCACCCCGGCAGGTCCGGCTCTTCCGACAAATATCCGATTTGCGAAAGAACTTTCACCGGCTCGAGCACCGGATCCAGTCCAAAGACGCGAACCAATCCCTGCTCCGCCTTGAGCAGTCCCATGACATGGCGGATGAGCGTCGTCTTTCCCGCGCCGTTTTCACCGACGAGACCCAGGACGGTGCCGGTAGGAAGCGTAAGGCTCACATCGTCCAGCGCCATCTTCTGGCCGAATCGGCGTGTGACGTTGCGGATTTCCACAGCCGGGTGCGCACCGTCTGCGCGCGAAGGCGGCGAAGCTTGCGGTTCGATCATCGGATGGAGCGCGGACATAAGGTCACTCCTTGTTCGATTGCGGACTCATGGTGCGGTGATGCTGCCGAAGCAATTCGATCAATTCGTCGATGGGAACATCCATCTGTCTGGCCTCGGCCAGGAGCGCATCGATCCTTTCGCCCAGCACGCGCAGTTTTTCTTTTCGGGCCAGCGGGGACTTCGTTGCGGACACAAAGGTGCCCGCCGTGCGGCGCATCTCGACCACGCCGGCCTGTTCTAACTCGCGATAGGCGCGGGCGACGGTGTTGGGATTGACCAGAAGCTGCTCGGCCAGCGTGCGAATGGCCGGCAGCTCCTCGCCCGGCTCGAGTCGCGCGCTTGCGACCAGATATTTGATCTGGTTGACGATCTGCAGGTAGATCGGAACGCCGTCGGATTGGCTGAGATGGATGAGCATCGTGTGCCGCAGTTTGTATTAATACAATAATACAGTTCGCGGCTTCGTGTCCAGCTTTTTCTTTGCTGATTTTTCGACTTGATGCGCTCATCGCGCGATTGTCGTGTTGGCACTCATTCAGCCCGCGCCTGCCAGCGTGGCAGTCGATACGAAACGTTTGCGATGCATAGATCGCGTCCAATTCAGAGTTTATAGGCGCCTCTCGTCCGGCACTCTTTTTGTTTCATGCATCCGACACGAGTCCGCAATCAACATGACGGAGTGAAACATGGCTGCTACCGCGTCGCCGGAAAAACTGGAATTCAAAACCGAACTGAAGCAACTGCTCGATCTGATCATTCATTCGCTTTACACCAAGAAGGAAATCTTCCTGCGGGAGCTGATCAGCAACTCCGCCGACGCCATCGACAAGCTGCGGTTCGAAGGCCTCAAGAATCCCGAAATCCTTCAGGGCGATTCGAACTGGAAGATCCGCATCATTCCCGACAAAGAAGCCGGCACGCTCACCGTTTCTGACAACGGCATCGGCATGACGCGCGAGACGATTGTTTCCAACCTCGGCACCATCGCGCGCTCCGGCACGCGCGAATTCCTCAGCAATCTCAAGGATGCTGACGCCAAAGATCGGCCGGAGCTGATTGGCCAGTTCGGCGTCGGCTTTTATGCCTCCTTCATGGCGGCCGATCGCGTCACCGTTCTGTCTCGCGCGGCCGGTGCCGATGCGCAAGGCGTGAAATGGGAATCGGACGGCCAGGGCGACTTCACAGTCGAGCCTTATGACAAAGAATCGCGCGGCACCGATGTCGTTCTTCACCTGCGCGAGGATGCCAAGGAGTTTCTCGATCCCTGGCGCATCCGTGAGGTTGTCAAGCGATATTCCGATTTCGTCGCCCATCCGATCGTGCTGGTCGAGAAGGACAAGGAAGAGACAATCAACAGCCAGCAGGCCATCTGGCTGCGGCCGCGAAATGAAGTGAAAGAGGACGAGTACAAGCAGTTCTACAAGCAATTCACCCGCGACACGGAAGACCCGCTCCGGACGATCCATATTGCCGCCGAGGGAACGATGGAGTTCCGGGCGCTGCTGTTTTTGCCGGCTCATCGCGGCTTCGACTGGATGATGGGGCCGGAGAAAAAATCGAGCATCGATCTCTACGTTCGGCGTGTGTTGATTCAGCACGAATGCGAAGAGCTCGCGCCGCCTTACATGCGCTTCGTCAAGGGTGTTGTGGACTCGGCGGATCTGCCGCTCAATGTCTCGCGCGAAACGCTCCAGCATAATCCGCTGCTGGCCAAGATCCGCTCGAACCTGGTCAATCGCGTGCTCAAAACGCTGGAGGAAATCAAGACCAGCGAATATGAAACCTATCTCAAGTTCTACAAAGAATTCAGCCCGCACCTGAAGGAAGGCGTCGGCCAGGATTGGTCAAATCGCGAGCGACTGGCCGACCTGCTGCTGTTTGAATCGACCAAGACCGAAGCCGGCAAGTTCACCACGCTGGCTGATTATGTTGGTCGGATGCCGGCCGATCAGAAGGAGATCTATTACCTGATCGGCGACAGCCGGGCGATGATCGAGAATTCGCCTTATGTTGAATCGTTCAAGGCGCGCGGACAGGAAGTGCTGCTGCTGACCGATGCGGTGGATGAATATTTCGTCGCCTCGCTCAACCGCTACAAGGACAAGGCGCTCAAGGCCGTCGATCGCGGCGAAATTGAGGCCGATTCAACTGACGCGGAGAAGAAAAAGGAATTGGAAGGCCAGTTCAAGCCGCTCATCGATGCTTTGAAAGGCAAGCTGCCAGAGGTGAAGGAAGTGCGACTGAGCACGCGCCTGAAGGAAAGCGCGGCATGCTTGGTGGCGGATGAAGGCGCGATGGGCGCGCATCTTGAACGCCTGCTCAAACGCATGGGGCGCGGCGACGAAGTGCCCGACCAGAAGCGCATCCTCGAGATCAATCCCGATCATCCGATCGTGAAAGGCCTGCTCTCCATCGCGCAAAAGGATGCCGCCGACCCCAAAGTCGAAAACTTTGGCCGAATGTTGTACGACGCCGCGGTGATCGCCGAAGGCTCCCGCATCGCCGACCCGGCCTCCTTTGCCCGGCGACTGAATGACATCATGGCGGCGCAGCTGAAGTGACCCGCCTTTAGTCCGGTCGTGGACCATCGTGTAGGATTGTTTGCATGCTCCTTCTTGGACAATGTCGCGCTTGCGGAAAGCAAAATGGCATGGCCACGAAGGGCGTTTGTTCTAGATGCGGAGCCGCGCTCCCACCGATTTCTGCCGATCTCCAGGCGGAATTTGATAGCCAAAACGATCTCATAGCGGGTTGCGAGTTCATAATTGAAATCGAGGATCGATTTGACGTTGAAATCCCCGAAGAAGTGTTCAAATATCTTCGCGATGCCGATGCCATCTGCTCGTTTATCTTGAGCTGCCAGCCGATCCGTCTGGGTCGTCCACGTCGCCAGGATATTCTGATCGCGCTCCGGGAAGCCGCGGAAAAGTATCTGGACATCAAGCACTCTTCGCCACAGTCAGATCTTCTTGAGCGCCTTCGCAGAGTTCTCGACAAGCCACAAACGGCCCATGCTGGGGCCCATGGATCGCATTCGAGCATTCGGCCGTAGCGGTCGGAGCATTTAAACCAACTCCACCGTACAATACCCGCCATGACCACGACCATCGGCATGCACTATGACGTCCTGCCCGGCAAGGAAGAGGAATTTCAGCGGGGATTCCAAGCCGTCCAGAAGCATCTTCAGAAGGCGGAAGGCCACGTGGACTCGAAGCTCTACGTAGATACGCAATCGCCCGGCAGGTACCTGATTTTCAGCCAGTGGAAGAGCAAGGAGGACTTCGAGCGATTTCTTCGCAGCCCCGAGTTCGCCAACGTCACCGCTTGGGGGAAGGCCGAGATTCTTCGGGATCGACCGAGACACAAGATCTATCAATCGCCGTGATGTGGTGAGCGTGCGATAAGTCGAACATTTGTGTTTGCCCAGGTTAGCCGCGACGCGAAGCGGAGCGCTTTCTGTCAGCGCTGCGGGAAAGCGCTCCGCTGTCGCGTCGCGGCTAAACTTGGCGGTCGAACGCTCCTATGTTTTTGGGTGTTCGCACCACGCGCGCCACATCATTCGATAAGCGTCTTCGATATCGCGAGCGAATTGCGGAGCGTCCATCAAGGGTGAACCGCGCATCATTGAACGAAGCGAGTTTCGTAGATGATCGAGTCGCACGTGATCGGTCGCCAGTTGAAGCGCGATTGGAACATACTGCTCGGGAGTCTCAGCAACCAATTCCGCCAATCCAACATTCGACAAAATGCTCAAGCCGCCGCGCGAAACGGCCGTCGCACCGGCTAGACTCACGACCGGCACTCCCATCCAGAGCGCGTCGCAGGTTGTTGTACCGCCTGGATAAGGAAACGGATCGAGCGCGATGTCGATCTGCGCGTATTGGCGGAAATACTGATCGCGCGAAAGAAAGCCGCTGAAGGACAGGCGCGATGGATCAATCCCCTTCTGGCTGAAAAAGTCTCTGACGCGCTGACGGGCGCTGCGCCCGCGGGCGTGCAGTATCAACCTGGACTTGGAAATTTCTAAGAGGATTTGGCACCACGCTCGTATCGCCGGCTCGCTCACCTTGCAAAAGTTGTTGAAGCAACCAAACGTGACGAACCCGTTTGCTTTTGATGGAGGCGATGCAACATCCGGCGCGCTTTCATCCGCCTCATAGCACCAGTAAGTTCGCGGCAGGCGGATCGATGTTTCGCTGTAGAATTCATCGCCGACTCCGGGCGGATCGAGCCATGGGTCGGTCAGGCGATAGTCCATCGTGGAAAGACCGGATGTGCTCGCATAGGCAAGATACGTCGCCTGCACTGGCGCCGGTTTGCGGGCAAAGACCGGCATCCGGTTTCCTTCACCATGCAGGCTCAGGTCGATCAGCAGATCGATGTGGTCCTCTCGAATCTGTCGCTCGAGCCGATCGTGCGTCATGCCGACCATATCTCGCCAGACGTCGGCATATTTCTCGATCCGCTGACTCATGGCATCAGGCCTCGCTGCGCCGGCGTAGCAGTAAATCTCGAACTTTGTGTGGTCATGATGCGCCAAGAGCGGCGCGATGAACCGCCCCACCGGGTGTTCGCGGAAATCGGGTGAAACATATCCAATGCGTATTCGTCGATCCGGATCGGGATCGTTCGGATAGGCAGGAGCCTGAGGCGCCAAGGCCTGCGCATAGCTTTCGTTCCATTTGCGATGCTCCTCGAAAAGTGAAGCAGGCGTGGAAGCCGGGTGAAGATGCAGGCTGTAGAGCAGATTGCTGGCCATGCGCCAGTTGTGCTCGCACTCGATCGCGCGTCGATAGCTAGATATCGCTTGATCGATCTGCCCCAGATCTTTGAGTGCGTTGCCGAGATTATTGTGCGCGTGAGCTGCCTTCGGGCGGAGCGCCAGCGCCCGCCGATACAGATCGGCGGCTTCGTCCACATCACCTTTGAGCAAATAGACGTTGCCCAAGTTTGCGACGTAATCCCCATCATTAGGAGAAATTGCTAGTGCCCGCTCAAATGCTTCAATCGCCTGCTCGAACTGCCCCGCGTCCTTCAGGGCAACGCCAAGATTATTGAGGGTGGCATCCAACTTTGGTTGCTGTTCGACTGCGCGCTGCAATTCAGCAATCGCCTGATCGATCCGCCCTGCCGAGTGAAGGACGCTGCCCAACTGGCTTCGCGTCAGCGCATCATCGGGCCGAATCGCAAGGGCCGACTGATAGACTGAAATTGCTCTTTCATATTCGCCCTGCGCGGTCAGTGTGCTGGCGAGATTGAGACGCGCACCATATAGATCAGCATTGATTGCGACTGCGGACTCGAATGCGGCAATCGCTTCTGCGCCGCGCCCGATGGAGCGCAGCGCGTTGCCGAGATTGTTGTGCACTTCGGCGAGATTTGGCTGAACCCGCAGCGCCCGTCGATACGACTCAATTGCCGCTGGCCATTGCTGCGCGCTGGCCAGCATCAACCCGAGGTTCGCGTGATATCCGGCCGATGCGGGATTGATCTCCGTCGCGCCGCGCAGCAGTGAAATTGCCCCCGCAACCTCACCCCGCTGATGCAGCAGAAGCCCCAGCATTTGCATCGAATCCGCATGCCGCGGCTGCTGGTTCAAAATCTGACGAAAAATCGATTCCGCCTCCGCGTGCCGGCCCGCGCGAAAATTTTCGATCCCGATGTTGTAAGCCTGCTCCAGCGTCAACGCCGCCATAGGGGAATCTTATGCTGAAGCATGATCGTTTACCGCCGACCAGCAGCAGAGGTTCTTCGCAAATGTTCAAGGCTTCCACATCGAATTCCCGGAGCTAGCGAATCTAGCGGGCTTTGATTCGACCCCAGATTGGAGCCTTTGTCGTAGATCGACAATAGATGACGGAAGACCGCGATGGATAAGGCGATGCAACATCCTATGACAGCACGGACAGACGACAGCCAAGTCAGCCAACTCCGTTTGGCGCTCACCCTGCGCGAGCAGATCGAGGTGATGAACTTCAGAATAGCCACTGCCGATCGCTCCATAAATGCTCTCAGCATCCCGATTGCAGCACTCGCATTCAAGTTTTCCTGTCCGATTGAGGACGTCCTTGATTTTCTTGCGTCGGAGGGCCTTACTGCGCTCACGATGCTTGTGAGTCCGAAGAACCTCGCGGCCCTCGGCCGCCGAAATCGGCCGTTCGACGTCGGCTGCCATCGTGGAAAGAGACCATCGTCTCGGATCGGACCGATGTGACGCCATTTTGCCCCTGCGCCGCAAATACGCTACTTCGGTCAGGACGCGGTGTTCCCATTTCGGGATATTGGCACGACCAGAGTTTGTCAGAAGGCCTTTAGACGGACGTAAAACTGAGAGCAATTCTTCCAGAACTTCGCCCTTTGGGCGAGGTCCACCCCGCAGGGCCTTGAAAAGCGCTACCCGAATATCGGAAGAGTTCACCACGCCATTGTCCGTCTCTGTCGCCCAAATTCAATATCATGCCCATAGGAAAGACACTGATTAGCAGGAGCCGTATAACTAGAATTCGTACTCACGTTCGCAATGGGCATTTCCCCAGCGTGCAATTATGCATCTGTGAGAATCCTGCGCAACCTCGGAGAAATATCCCAAACCGAGTAGCCTCCAAAATACCAGCTGATCTGAATGTGGCCATGCGCTTCAAGCAGCCGCACTAGGTGGTCGCGAAGCCGCTCCGCGCCACCGAGCTTTTCGATGTCCGCCTTGCTGCGCCAGCCTTCGTTTACCAGACCAGAGACGAGCCGGCTGAGCGTTGCCCCGTAATCTGGCCATTTGGCCCTTGCGAAGGTGTCGAAAGTGTGGGTTTGGATGCGGATGTGTGAAACGCCGGTATTTCGATACCCGGGGCCCAGCACGCGAGACAGCTCGACGTAGTGCTCATCATGCAGAATCTTCAGTGAATCTCGAATATCGTTGTCTGTCGCTCCGGCGCTAGCGACGGAATCGAGGCACGCAAGATCCGTTACAATGATGTCGTTCATTCTGACGCTTTCTTCGCAAAGCGCTTCGAGAACTAAGTTGTCGATCTTGTGTAGAGATGGCAAGCTAACCAGAGGTACTGCTGCTGCGTGCGCCGGAGGGGCTCCAATAGCGGGCTTATCAGAGAGTCCGAATATTGAATTGAGGATTTGCTTGAACTCTTCTTTGTAATCGCTCGGGTTCCCGATCCGTTGCCAGAGGGTGGATCGAAGGCACTCCGGAACTTCGCAATTATCCAGCAACACCGGAATGATGCGGCACTTTCCGGACACTCGCTTCACAAAACCGGCGTTGAGCTCCTCTCTTACCCATGGCTTCGTTACGCTCGCGTTCGAAAGCACCACAATGAACGCAGAGGCCCATTTGATCCCCTCCTCAAAAATCTTATCAACGAGACTGTCACCCGGAAGCATTTCCCACTTGTCGAGCCAAGCGTCCACACCGTTCGCACGAAGCGCCTCTGCAAAACTAAGTACGAATCGGTTTTTGTCTTCTGTGGCGTGAGAAATGAATACTTTTGGCGGTATTCCGGTCGTCATTAGATCAATCTCCGTCGGAAGAGTAAGTGCGCCGGGCGAGATCTGGACCCGCGGCGCCGGCCCTGATTTTACAAGGATCCGAGGCAGGACCCAACTAACTGCGTTACGTGACTCACTTTTCACATCCGCCCTTGCAATTCGGGTCAGTGCTTAAAAATAAAGCGATTTGCAACCTTCCCCCTTGCCGGTAATGTTTAGATTGAATGCGGGCCACTTGGCTGCGAATCCTCATTCTGCTCTTCGAGGCACTTTGGCTGAATGTCATTGTGCCGGGGCATCGGCGCGGGATGGTGCCGCTGCCGGGGGAATCGTGTGAGGCGATGGGCATGGTCGGCCCATCATCGGCGCGAGCTTGTTGTGAGCATCGCAGCAATGGGCAATCGACACCGACGCATCAGGGCGATCCCGCACAGCATTGCGCCATCTGCTATTTCGCGGCTCGGCTGACGGTCCCGCCGCCGATTGATTTTGCTCCGCGTCCGACCGCGCTTGCGGAGCGCATCAAACCGATTGCTCCTGTCGTCGCTGTTTCGTTTGCATTTCCTGCCACTTACGATGGCCGAGGCCCGCCAATGAATGCCGCATGATGGGCAATTGAAAGCTCATCCATTTCCTTAGAGGCGTGACCGGATCTGTCGCGCGTTTGACGAGAATCGGTAAAAACTTGTCGCGATCGTTCAGTCGTGCGACGCCACATCCAGATTTGGATCGGCGTTTCGCGGCTTGGCATCGCAGCATGTGTTCCAATCGAAGAGGATGCGAGCATTCACATGAAGATTACACTTTTTGCCCTGCGCTGCGCAGCGCTAGAGGCAATCCTTTTTAGTGGCAGTCGTGCGCTGGCGCATGGCTATGTTGGCGATCGTTTTTTTCCGCCGACTATTTCCACCGATGATCCGTTTGCGGTCGATGAGCTGGCGCTGCCGACCGTGTCGGTCGTCAAAAATGCGGGTGGCGATGATGGCCCGGGGAATTGGGAGTGGGACTCGGGGTTTGAATTCGACAAGGAAATTTTTCCCCATTTTTCGATCGGGATTTCCGACACCTACATCTACCAGCACTTTCGCCATCAGCCGGCGGCGCAGGGTTGGGACAATCTCACGCTGACGGCTAAGTACGAGCTTTGGCACAACGAGGAACACGAGGCGATTATTGCCATTGGACTCGAAGGTGATATTGGTGGAACGGGAAGCAGAGGCGTCGGGCGAGCGTCATTCAGCACGCTCTCGCCGAAGCTTTATTTTGGCAAAGGATTTCCCGAATTTGGCGACCGGCTTTGGCCCCTCCAGCCCTTCGCCGTCACGGGAGAGATCGGCCAGAGTTTTCCAACGAGTGCCGCGGATCCGAACGCGCTGGAATGGGGCTTTGCGGTGGAATACAGCCTGCCCTACTTGCAGCAGCACGTGAAAGACATCGGGCTGCCTAAGCCAGTTGCGAACATGATTCCACTCGTCGAGTTTTCCATGGAGACGACGGAAAACCGCGGTTTCGGTGGTTTAACCACGGGCACGGTCAATCCTGGAATTCTATGGGAGACCGATTATTTTCAGCTTGGCGTTGAGGCCAATATTCCCATCAACCGCGCATCCGGCGCGCACGTCGGCGCGACCATCCAGATGTGGATTTTCATCGACGACCTGTTCCCCAAAATTTTTGGCCATCCGATCTTCGGAGAGCGATCATGAAACGATAGACGTTAAATATTACTGGTGTAATCCTGGTGATTTTTGCTCTTCCAGCGTTGGTGTCCGCACATGCGAACTTGGACCATGCCGAGCCGAAAGTCGGCGCGACGGTCAACCAGTCGCCCAAGGAAGTGAAGATCTGGTTTTCGCAGAGCGTGGAGCCTGCCTTCAGCACGATTGAGGTTTTTGACTCAGCGGGCAAGCAGATCGACAAAAAGGATTCGCACGTGGACAAGGCCGACAAGGAGCTGCTGATTGTGTCGGTGCCAGCGCTGGATCCAGGAACTTACAAAGTCGTCTGGCATGTCGTTTCAACCGACACGCATAAAACCCACGGCGATTTCAAGTTCACCGTCAAACGGTAAAGGCGCAACTCTGCCAGCCGAACAATCGCTGATCACTGACCTGTTCGCTCTCGTGCGGGCGATCCATTTTGGAGCCTGCCTGCTGATCGTCTGTTACTGCGTTTTCGATTTTTGGGTTATTAAACCGCGCGCGGGAGCGGCGCCAGCGATCGTCCAAGATCGCTGGCGCCGCCTTGCACGGCCGATGATTGGTTGGTCGCTTGTGCTGGCGCTGATCTCCGGATTAGGCTGGCTGCTGCTCGCATCGCTGAACATGAGCGATTGGGAGCCGGGCGAAAGCTTTCCGTGGTCGTCGATCAGTATTGTTTGGCGGGCGACGCAGTTTGGATTGCTCTGGAAGATTCGCGCCGGCTTATGGGCAATCGTTTGTGTTTGCGCGGTGCCGGTTCTGAGCCGCGGAAATTCACGCACCCCGAGCCGTTTGATTTTCTTTCCCGCCGCCGCCCTGCTTGGCAGCCTGGCATGGGCCGGTCACGGGACGGAAGGCTCGCCTTACGCGCTGCACGTTGCGGCGGATGTTGTGCATCTCCTGATCGGCGCCGCATGGCCAGTCGGGCTCTTTCCCTTGCTCCTGGTCCTATTCGCGGCGCGAAAGCTACCCGCAGACGACAAGCAATCTTTCCTTCCCGTGCTTGTCGCCCGCTTCTCGGCAATGAGCCTGATCGCGGTAAGCTTGCTGGTGGCAAGCGGAGTAGTGAACAGCCTGTTTCTACTGGGGCCTTGGTCTAATTTTCTCTACGTATCTTATGGCCGGCTGCTTCTGGCCAAGATTGCGATGACTGCAGGCGCAGTTTTGCTTGGGGCCGTCAATCTTCTGATTTTGCGGCAGCGCCTGACTGCAAGGGAATCAGCGCAGCGAAAACTTTGTATCAGTGTGGCAGTCGAACTCACCTTTTCCGTGCTGATCATTTTCATAGTCGGCTGGCTCGGATTGATGCAGCCGGGAAACAAGTAATTCAGGCCACAGTGCGGCCTGCTTATTGACGCTAACGCGCCAATTGTGCATTTTCCTCAAAAACAGACGGCCATACTCCCACTGTAATATCCCGCGTGCTGTGCCCGCCAAAGCGATAACGGCGTCATCAAGTCTCCCGCGTCCTGCGCGCTGAGCAGTCCGGTGATCCGCGAATCGGCTAAAAATATTTTCTGAAATTCGGTGATCGATGGTCGTCTATTTGCCGGGATTCCGGGCCTGAAGTGGACCGTTCAGCAGGTCCTCGCTTTTGCAAGATAAATTTCGTTTTCGTGCCCCAGCGTCGCAGCGCGTCACGCTGCACCAGCGAGAGGAGGAACGCCGAATCGTTGTGTCGTCACGTTAACCCGGAAGCTCACCCTCCGGGTTGTTGTCCCCGCAGCCAATTTCTCTATCCCTTCGCAAATTGGTTGCATTTACTGGAGAACGCAATGAAAGCAGGGAACACCAGCGTATTCAGCAATCGCCGTCTTACTTGCGCCGTTGAGTGCGCGCCACGACCCGCCATGGTTGAGTTTTTGGAAGAAAGGACCTTCTTGTCGGCCGCCCCCGCAGTTCCGGCAGTCGCTGCGCTGGCAAACGGCCAGGGAAACCATGCCGGCATCGTCAAACAGCTTCTGAACCAGGCGGGCGCCACCGCCGGAAACGTGCAAGGCATTGGCAACGTCCTGAAGGACGTGAAGGGTCTGAACATTTCCGTCACGAACGTGCAGCTTCAGAACGGTGGCCTGGTGGTCAGTGGGATGATTGGAAATAACCCCTTCACTACCACCGCTACACTCGAACTTCCGACCGCAGCGGCGGCTGGAACGATGGCGGCGCAGGTGGTCAACCCGGATGCGGTGACGCCGATCCTAAACCTGCATTTGAACGCGATTCATCTCAGCTTGCTCGGCCTGAACGTTGACACGAGTAACATTTGCGTCGCAATCAATGCCCAATCCGGCCCCGGTAATCTGCTTGGCAACCTGCTGACTGATGTGGCCAATCTGCTTAATAGCGGCACGCCATTGAGCACAATCCTCAGCGGTCTCTCCACGACCCAATTGAGCACGCTGCTGAACGGAGTCACAGGACTACTTAATGGTGTGCTGGGCAGCTTGCTGGGCGGCGGCTTGACCGGTGGTACGCTCGGCGGATTGACTGCCGCGGCGACTCCCACCACGACCAGCATCCTTCATTTGTCGCTTGGCCCGGTGAACCTCAACCTGCTGGGCCTGGACGTGGCCGTGGACAATTGCGCCAATGGTCCAGTGACGGTTGACGTGACGGCGACCAGCGGGCCGGGCAATTTACTCGGCAACCTGCTGACCGGCGTGTCCAACCTGCTCAACGGATCGAACAATCCGCTGGCGACGCAAGTTCTCAATCAACTCGTGGGCGATGTGCTCGCGCTGCTGTAGGAAACATGCTAAGCAAGTTTTAGACAAAGAGCGGCCCCGGCAAGTTGCCGGGGCCGCTCTTCGCTTTAAGTTGGGGATGTGGCGCTCAAGGTGACTGTAACATTCCCAAGTCATTATTAATTAATGAGTTATGCTATAATGTGACACTTCTTCCAGTGTCACATTTTGTAACATTGTGTAACGTGCGACAGCCTGACAGACGCATGGCCTAGAATCGCGTCGCATGCAATGCACCATTCGACCCGCGATCGTCCTCTCCAGTGGTGGCCTCGATAGCACCACCTGCATGGCGATCGCGCGCGATCGTGACTTTCGGCCGCTCTATTCTTTGTCCTTTGATTATGGCCAGCGCCATCGCCAGGAGCTCATTGCGGCGCAGCGGGTCGCGAACCATTTTGGAGCCGAGCATCGTGTGATCCAGATCGATCTGCGGCAGTTTGGTAAAAGCGCGCTGACCGATCAGATCGATGTGCCCAAGGACCGCGACGAATCACAAATGTCGGCCGACATTCCGATCACCTATGTTCCCGCGCGCAACACAATCTTTCTCAGCTATGCGCTGGCTTGGGCGGAAGTGCTGGACGTGCGAGACGTCTTCATCGGCGTGAATGCGGTGGATTACAGTGGCTATCCCGATTGCCGGCCGCAGTTTGTCGCAGCCTTCGAGGCGATGGCCAACCTTGCGACCAAAATGACGGTGCAACCCGACAGCCAGCCATTCAAGATTCACACGCCATTGATTCATCTGACCAAGGCGCAAATCATCCAGCGTGGCGTCGATCTCGGCGTCGATTACTCGATGACGCACAGTTGCTACGATCCGACGCCAGAAGGTCTTGCCTGCGGGCACTGCGACAGCTGCCTGTTGCGAAAGAAGGGATTTGCCGAGGCGTGCGTCGCTGATCCAACTCGATACGCGCAGCGGTAAAAGTACCGATTTCAGCAATTCTTGTTCCACGTCGAAGACAAGTTTCGCAAGGATTTTCCGCGCTCACAAAACTGCCAACAGCCGTCACTCTATTCAATTAGTTGGGAAGCCATGCAGCTTCCGAATCACATTCGAAGGAGACGACTGCGGCAATGGATAATAAAGACGATTCCACCTCCATCCAGCCCGGCCCCGACGCCAAGAAGGCTCCCGGCGCGCCAGGCATCCGGCCGACCTGGTCGCCGGCGGCAAAGGCGGGTGTAGGTTGCGCGGCGTCGGCAATGTCGCGCCTCTGGTTCACCGTAGGACGAGGGATCGTCAACGAAGTCTATCATCCCTGGATCGATCATGCGGCCATTCGCGATTTGGGATTGATCGTTACTGGCCCCGATGATTTCTTTTCCGAAGAGCAAAAGCATTGCAAGTATGACATTCAGATGATCGAGCCCGGGGTTCCCGCCTACCGGCTCGAGAACCACTGCCTTCATGGGCGGTATCGCATCGTCAAGGAGATTATTGCCGACCCCCATCGCGATGTATTGCTTCAGCGGATTCGATTTGTGCCGCTGCAAGGATCATTGAGCGATTTTCGGTTGTATGTTTTGATGTCGCCACGATTGGGGGACCAAGGGAAAGACAACTCTGGATGGGTGGGCTCTTATCGATCGCGACAGATGCTCTTTGCCGATCGTGAAGGTCATTCATTGGCGCTGGCCAGCAGCGTTGGCTGGCTGAGGCGATCGGTCGGATTCGTCGGCACATCCGATGCCTGGCAGGATCTTCATGAGCATGGCCGGATGACGTGGGAATATGAGCGCGCCGATTGTGGCCACATCGCGCTGGCCGGTGAAATAGATCTCAAACAGTGCGGCGGAGAATTTGTCTTGGCCCTCGCGTTCGATCGTACCCCTCAATCCGCGGCGGTGAATGCGAGTATGTCACTTCATCTGCCTTTTGCCGAAGCGCGGGATGACTACATCAAGCAATGGAAAGACTGGCAAAGCACCGTTGGTCCGCTCGACGATTCCAAATCGGTTGACCTGGCCAACGACAATGCCGAGCAGCGCAATCGGCCCGACCGCTCGCGGCCGCGCGTCAACAAGATTGCCGGCAGCAACGCCAATCTCTATCGCACGAGCATGATGACGCTGGCGGTGCATCGCTCGAAGCAGTTCATGGGCGCCAGTGTCGCGAGCCTGTCGGTTCCATGGGGCGAAGCGCGCGGCGATGAAGATTTAGGGGGTTATCACCTGGTCTGGCCGCGCGATCTGGTCGAGGAAACAAGCGGATTGCTGGCTGGTGGCGCCTTCAGCGAAGCCTTTGCCGTTCTCAATTACCTCCGCGCTACACAGAAAACGAGCGGCGGTTGGCCGCAGGATATGTGGCTCGATGGTTGCGCTTATGGCAAAGGCGAACAACTGGATGAAGCGGCGCTGCCGATCCTGCTGCTGAACCTTGCCCATCGCGAGGGCGCGGTTCAGGATGGACAGGTCGAATCTTTCTGGCCGATGGTGCGGGATGCGGCATCTTTCATCATTCGCAGCGGACCCGCGACTGGAGAAGATCGCTGGGAAAACACGCCGGGGCTTTCGCCCTACACACTCGCCACGGAAATCTCCGCCCTTCTCGTCGCCGCGCGTTTGGCTGATCAGTTTGGCGAAGAACATCTCGGCCAATACTTCCGCGAAACGGCTGATCTTTGGAATGATCTGATCGAGCCGTGGACCTACGTCACCGACACGCCGCTCGCCAGACGGCTCGGCATCGAAGGATACTACATCCGCATCGCGCCCGCTCCAGGCATGCGATCAATTCTTCGGCGTGGCGAATGGCCGTGCATGAAACAGGCGAAGGGCCTTCCAACCGCGGAGGTCGTGAGCCCCGATGCGCTGGCCCTGGTGCGCTTTGGGCTTCGTGCGCCGGACGATCCGCGGATTCTCAATACCATCAAGGTGATCGACGCGATGACGCGAACAGAATTGCCCGCGGGCCCCTGCTGGAGACGCTACAACGGCGATTACTACGGCGAGCACGATGACGGCACGTTGACCCAGTCGCACGGAGATCACAGCGGCACCGGCCGATCCTGGCCTCTATTGACCGGTGAGCGCGGTCATTACGAACTGGCGGCCGGGAATACGGAGGCCGCCAAGAAAATGCTCGATGCCATGGCTGGATTTGCCAGCGAAGTTGGCCTGCTTCCCGAGCAGGTGTGGGACATCGACGATGTTCCCGAGCATGATTTGTATCGCGGCCGCGCCAGCAGCTCCGCCATGCCGCTGGCATGGACCCATTCAGAATTCATTCGGCTCCTCCGATCCATTCGCGACGGCAAAGTTTTCGATTGCCCGGAGGACGCGTGGGAACGGTACGTCAACAATAACTCGTCAACCGATCTTGCACTTTGGCGATTCGACCATCAGGTCGATTTCTTTCCCGCCGGCCGGCGCGTCCGACTGGAGCTGACTGCGCGGGCGATCGTGCGTTTCAGCATGGATCGGTGGGCGACCACACAGGAACAACCGACAAAGGATACGGGCGCGGGGTTGCACATCATCGATCTTCCAACTGCCGCGATGAAGCCGGGCGATGAACTCACCTTTACTTTCCGGTGGACGACCGATGGCGATCGGTGGGAAGGCAAAGATTTCCGCCTGACCGTTGATGAGCCCATTCCCGCTAAGCCGGCGACCCCCTCTTCAACGCGGCCGCGAACACAAACGCAAACGCAACATCAACGGAGTACCAAGGATGACCACTCAACTGCAGGTTCTTCGCAAGCGCAACGAGCACGTCCGGTTCGAGCGACTTCGAAAAATTGATTCACTCGGCAACAGCATTGGAAAAGAATCGGCGCGCTCGCTGGAGGCTTCACTGAAGGCGCATATCGATGGCGAAGTGCGCTTCGATAAAGGGACGCGCGCCCTCTACGCCACCGACGGCTCCAATTATCGACAGGTGCCCATTGGCGTCGTTGTGCCGCGACATGTGCAGGATGTGGAAACGACCGTGCGCCTGGCGCGCCAACACGGAGCGCCGATCCTTTCGCGCGGCGGCGGAACAAGCCTGGGTGGTCAGTGCTGCAACGTTGCGGTGGTCATGGATTTTTCCAAATACATGTACCACGTTCTGCGGATCGATGCGGAAAATCGCATCGGCCACGTACAACCGGGCTGCGTGCTCGACCATTTCCGCCAGACGGCCAAGAAGGAGGCAGGCCTCTTCTATGGACCCGATCCCGCTACCCATAGCCGATGCACCATCGGCGGCATGCTCGGCAACAACTCCTGCGGCAGCCATTCGCTTCTGAGCAAAAAGCATGGCTTTGGCGTGCGTACGAGCGACAACACGCACGCCATGGACGTGCTGCTCTACGACGGCACGCGGATGCACGTTGGCCCTACTTCCCCGCAAGAAATGGAGGCCCATATACGTGCCGGTGGACGGCACGGGCAGATCTATGCCGGGCTCAAGGCGCTGATCGACAAATATGGGAATGTCATTCGCGAGAAATTCCCGAAGCTCGAACGTCGCGTATCAGGCTACAACCTCGATGATCTTCTGCCGGAAAATGGCTGCAATGTCGCTCGCGCGCTGGTTGGCTCGGAATCGACGCTCGTGACGATTCTCGAGGCCGCTCTTCACCTCGTGCCCGCCCCCAAGGCCCGCTCGGTGGCGATGCTCGGCTTTAAAGACATCCCTAGCGCCGCCGAGTGCGGGCTTGAGGTGTTGAAGTTCGAGCCCACCGCCTGCGAAGGCATCGACGAGTTGCTGTTCGATTTCGTCAAGCAGAAAGGCGACGAAAACGCCGCTCTGGCGATCTTGCCCAAAGGCCCGTCATTTCTGCTGGTGGAATTTGGTGGTGAGTCCAAAGAAGACTGCGACGATCAGGCTCGCCGGATGATGGATCACGTCAAAGGACTCGGAGACCGCGCGCCGGTGGACATGAAGCTGTACGATGACGACAAGCAGGAAGAAATGATCTGGAAAGTGCGCGAGTCGAGCCTGGGCAGCACCGCCTGGGTGCCCGGCCAACCCGACACATGGCCCGGCTGGGAGGATTCGGCCGTGCCGGTCGAAGCGACGCCCCAATATCTGCGCGAGCTGCGCGCCCTTTTCGACAAATACGATTACCACCCGTCTCTTTACGGCCATATCGGGCAGGGCTGCGTCCATTGCCGCGTGCCCTTCGATCTCTACACCGCGCCGGGCATCGATAAGTACAAGCGCTTCATGCATGAAGCGGTCGATCTGGTCGTGAAATTCGGCGGTGTCGCGTCCGGAGAACATGGCGACGGCCAGGCCCGCGGCCAATTCCTGCCCGAGATGTTCGGCCCGGAAATCTTCCAGGCCTTCCGCGAGTTCAAGCGGATCTGGGATCCGGATAACCGCATGAATACCGGCAAGGTCATCAACCTTGAAGGACCGGCCTTAGGTATCACCGACAACATGCGCATCGGCGCCGATTACAACCCGCCGCAGCCCAAGACTCATTTTGAGTATGTGGGTGATCGACACAGTTTCGCCCGCGCGGCACTGCGCTGCGTTGGTGTGGCCGCCTGCCGGCGTGAAGGCGGCGGAACCATGTGCCCCTCTTATATGGTGACGCGTGAGGAAAAGCATTCAACCCGCGGCCGGGCGCGCATGCTCTTCGAAATGATGAATGGCGAAGTCATTGAAGATGGCTGGAAGAGCAAGGAAGTCAAAGACTCACTGGACCTTTGCCTCTCCTGCAAAGGATGCAAAGGCGATTGCCCGGTGAACGTGGACATGGCCACGTACAAATCAGAGTTCCTCAGCCATTATTACGAAGGCAAGCTGCGCCCCAGACACGCTTACGCCTTCGGCTGGATTCATATTTGGTCGAACCTTGCCTCGATTGCGCCGTCATTCGCCAACCTGTTTACGCAGGTGCCAGGGCTGCGATCGATCGCCAAGTTTCTCGCGGGCGTTCATCCCAATCGAAAGATCCCGGCCTTTGCGCCGCAGACCTTCAAGCAGTGGTATAGGACGCACCAGCCAAAAAACCCCAAGGGCGTGCCCGTCGTGCTGTTTGCCGACACGTTTAACAATCACTTCCATCCGGATGTGGCAATTGCCGCGACGGAGGTGTTGGAAGATGCGGGCTTCCGCGTCCATGTTCCGATGGCCGACGTCTGCTGCGGCCGGCCGCTGTACGACTACGGCTTCCTCGGCATGGCCAAACGCTGGTGGTTTGATCTGCTGGATAAGCTGCGCCCCTACTACGAATCGGGCGTGCCGATGGTCGTGCTGGAGCCAAGCTGCTGGGCGGCATTCCACGATGAGCTGCCCAATATTCTTCCGAATAGCGAAGATGGCAAACGCCTCAAGCAACTGACCTTCACCCTCAGCGATTTCCTGCGGAACAAAGCGCCGAATTACCGCCCGCCACAGCTTAAGCGCAAGGCGATTGTTCATGGCCACTGCCATCAGAAGATGCTCGATGAGCTGAACGACAAAGAATACGGCAAGCTTTTTGCCGAGAAAGAAATCTTCGACAAGATGGGCATTGAGCACAAAAACCCCGACGCTGGCTGCTGCGGAATGGCTGGGGCATTCGGATACGAGAAGGAAAACGGTCACTACGACATCAGCGTCGCGGTTGGCGAGCGCATGCTGCTGCCTGAGGTGCGCAAAGCCGAAGAGGATGAGCTGATCATCGCCGATGGCTTCAGTTGCCAGGAGCAGATCGAGCAGCAGACCGATCGCGGGGCCATGCATATGGCGCACGTGTTGCAGATGGCGATCCGTGAAGGCGATGCGCCCCGGCGCCGGCCGGAGCAGCGCATCATCGAAGCGCGCAAACGCGAACAGAAGCTGGCGATGATCCGGACGGCGACGCTCATGGGTGTTGGCGCTGCAGGAGCAATCGTCGCCGGCGCTTATTTCCGCAGCCATCGAAAGAGCAATCGCCTCTGGCGGGAGTTGATCAAATGAAGAAAGTCGATCGCGATACAGTAGTTGTGATCACCGGCGCTTCAGGTGGCGTGGGTCGGGCAACGGCCCGGGCCTTTGCCCGCCGGGGCGCGAAAATCGCTTTACTTGCTCGTGGAACCGACGGGCTGGAAGGCGCCAAAGAGGAAGTGGAATCGCTTGGCGGAAAAGCGATTGTCTTGCCGACCGATGTGGCGCAGTTCGATCAGGTGCAGTCGGCAGCCGACCGGGCGGAGAATGAATTGGGCCCCATCGACATCTGGATCAATAACGCCATGGTGTCGATGTACTGCCCATTCATCAGGATGGAGCCGGATGAATTTCGGCACATCGTCGATGTGACGTTCCTGGGTTCTGTGCATGGCGCGCGCTGCGCGCTGGATAAAATGGTTCCGCGCAATCGCGGCAAGATCATTCAGGTGGGCTCTGCGCTCGCCTTCCGTTCAATCCCACTGCAAAGCGCTTATTGCGCCAGCAAGCATGCATTGCAGGGATTCATGGAGTCACTTCACACGGAGCTGCTGCATCAGAAGATCGAAATCGGCTTGACGATGGTGAACATGCCGGCATTGAATACGACACAGTTCGTTTGGACGAAAAACCGGATGCCGCACAAGGCCCGGCCAGCAGGAACCATTTTCCAACCCGAAGTCGCTGCCGACGCGATCCTCTTTGCCGCCGAGAATGATCGGCGTGAAATCATGGTCGGCTACACGACTGTCGAAGCGACATTGGGCGAAAAGATTATCCCGGGAACGCTGGACAAATATCTATCAAAGGTCGGATGGGACGGCTCGATGCTTCCCGAGCCCGCCGATCCGAATCAACCCGACAATTTCTGGCAACCGGTGACCGGGGATTACGGCGCGCATGGGCCGTTCGACCAGATTTCCCACAGTTTCAGCCCACAGCTCTGGGCGACCAAACATCGAACCGGATTGCTGGGAGGTTTGCTGCTCGCGGGGATCGGACTGGCCGCGCTTACATTGGACGGAAAACATGTACGGAAAACATTGAGTGAGTTGCTTCCCGTTTAAGACTCCGAGGCCATCTCAATGAAATCCAAAATTCTCAGCGACATCGAAGGCCGGCGAGAGTGGGCCTTAATCTTCGACTCCGACGATGAAGTGATGAAGGCGCTGGAGCAATTTGCGCAATCGCAGCACTTATCCGCCGCCCACTTCACCGGTATCGGCGCGTTCGCTAAAGTCACGGTCGCTTGGTTCGATCTTAAAACCAAAAACTATCTGCCGATCGAGATCAACGAGCAGGTTGAGGTCTTGAGTCTGATCGGGGACGTCGCCGAGTCACAGGGAAAACCTTCGGTGCACGCGCACATTTGCGTCGGACGCCGCGATGGCACCGCTCATGGCGGTCATCTCAAAAGCGGTCGTGTCAGGCCAACCCTCGAACTGATCGTAATCGAATCGCCCGCGCATTTGCGCAAGACATTCCGCCCGGAGTTCGGCCTGCCGCTGATCGATCTGGATCGAGGCTCAAAATGATCCGCAAACTTTCATCCGGCGAATTTCGCCTCTACTCGCGCAAGAAAAATCCGAAGACCGGCAAGCGCCGCAATCTCGGCACGTTCAAATCCCGCGCAGCCGCAGAAAAACATGAGCGCGCGGTCCAATTCTTCAAGCACGGCGGATAACTTGGCTATGTATGCCCTAACACGGTTCTCAGCAAGGGGGACGCTACTCGTAGCGTAATGCATCGATAGGATCCAACCGCGAGGCTTTCCAGGCGGGGTAATATCCAAAAACAATTCCAACGCTCGTTGACACGATGACGGCAATGACGACCGCCCCGGCCGACGGCATCGTCCGCCAGTGAAGAAAGGAATTGACGACAATCGACGCGACGCGTCCGAACACGATCCCGACAATTCCGCCGAACGTACAGAGCAGGACAGCTTCGGTCAGGAACTGGCTGCGAATATCCTTGGGCCGCGCACCCACGGCCATTCGCAGTCCAATCTCGCGGGTGCGCTCAGTGACCGAGACAAGCATGATGTTCATGATGCCGACGCCGCCGACGCCCAGGGAAATCAGCGCGACGCAGAGCAGCAAGTTGGTCATCACTCGACTGGTGGAGGCCATCGCTTCGGAGAATTCGGTCAGATCGCGAATGCGGAAGTCGTCGGGAGCGCCGTCTGGAATTCGGTGCCGCTGCCGAAGAAGTTTGCGGATTTCGTGGATCGCCTGGGGGATCTTGTCATGTGCCTCAACTGAAACCCAGAGGTCATCGATATCCGGAAATCGCACCAGCACGGGTGCATCGACCGCCTGCAGGGATGATGGCAACGGATAGAGCTGCACCTCTTTCGTAGGATACAGTTGGCTCAGCGTGTTCACTTCATTCAGGGTCGAAGTGCTGCTGGCGGTTTGGTCGTTAATTTCGCGGACGCTGGACAATCTGTACTTCACGGTTGTCCAGGGCGCTACAAGAAAATCGTCCTGATCCATGCCCGTCATGCTCGCGCCTTTTGGGCTGAGGACGCCGACAACTCGCATTCGGACATTTTTGATCCGGACTTCTTTGCCGACAGGCGATTTGCCTTCGAACAGAATCCTCGCGGGCGTCTGGCCGATCAGGCAGACGCAGGCTGCTCTGCGAACGTCTGCATCCGTGAAGAATTCTCCTTCTTCTAAAGGCCACTCGCGGATCGCCAGGTAATCGGGAACGGTGCCCAGGACTCTGTGCGGCGCACAATTGCGCTTGCCGTAGACGACCTGGGCGCGACAATCGACGCTGGGCGCGGCAAAGTGAACCCAGTCGCACTCGTTGCGAATGGCGTTGCAGTCTTCGGGCGTCAACGTGGGTCTCCCGCCCGCGCCGCTACTGACGCCGCCGACCGCTGTATCGCTTGGGTCGATCTGCACGACGTTAGCCCCAAGCGACTGGATACTCTGCTGAATGGAGTAGGAAGATCCTTTGCCAATCTCCATCATCGCGATGACCGCGGCGATGCCGATGATGATGCCCAGACAGGTCAGGACCGAACGCATCACGTTACGCCGCAGCGCGTGAAGTGCTGATCGGAATGTGCGGTAGATCAATCGCACGAATAGTCTTCAGCCGGCGAAACTTAATCCCTCAAGACATGGAGCCCACCTTATGGGCACCCAACTGCTCCATGCCGATTGTACCGTTTCAGCCGCTAATCGGAAAGTAACAGCAGAACGCAAGGGCCGGTCATTAAGGAGAGTTTGCATGTGCGGGTGGTAAGATCAGGGCATGGCGGTTTTGAACTATGGTCAAAACGAACCGCAACAGCGACTTCTGGGCTGGCTAATATTTCTGGGTGGAATTGGTTGTGGTGGTGGCAATCTTGATGCCTGCCCGACATGGGATGCGAGTTCCGCCACGTGGTCCGGCTACGCAACCAACTACCCAACCAGTGAATCGCTAGATCGTCACGAACCTGTCATGCGTAGACTTGCCCGCACACGCAGACTGTCGATTGCCGCAATGCTGTCATTGCTGGCGTTTGTGGTGCTAGCTGCTGCAGGGATTAGAAGCCTGTGGGTGTTTGACGCAATCGGAAGATCGAATCAACATGGCGGATGGGCCATCGAATTGGCTGATGCCCGAGCCACTTTTGAATTGGTGTTATCGTCGGGGGCATCGGGCCCCATTGGGCGTGGACATGTTTCTGCCCGGCTCAGACCAAACAGCAGCATAGTTGGGCGAGCAATCTGGGGATTCCATGCGGAGAAGACGGTGTTGCCCAGCATGCAGCTCATTCAGATTATTACACCGCTCTGGCTCCCACTTCTCTTACTGCTCATCGCGCCCGTATGCTGGCTCATCGCACGGCAAGCAAAGCCGCCGGCCTTTCCTGTTGTCGAAACAAAGCAGGAATAGGTGCTTGCGATTCCTTCAACGCCAGCAGCAAAGATTGCAATCGGCGAGATTGATCGTAAATATTGGTATACATTTCGATTGAACTGAAATTAGCCTGCTGCTTTTCATTTCGAAGGGCTGCAATGATGAAGCGTCGCAAAATGTTTTCTCGATTTTCCTGGCGGAGCCGGCGATTGTTTTTCCGGACGTGGAAGCGCACCGCGCTGACGCTGGTCGGAAGCTTGGTTCTGATTTGCGCGATCGTGATCGGCGTGGCCTATCTCTACGTCACGCATGGCGGGATGACCGCGCGCCGAAAGGCGCCGAGCATTGAGGCATTTCTGGCCGGCAAATTGGTCAACTGGGGCATTCCGGTCGAGGCGCGGCAGCTCAGAAATCCGCTCAACGCGAGGCCCGACAGTTCCGACGTGGCGGCGGGTCGGGAGCTATATCACCACAATTGCGAAATCTGCCACGGCTACGACGGGTTTGGCAAAACCGAAGCGGGCGGCGGCCTGTATCCATCGCCGACCAATCTTCGCAGCGACAGAACGACCGGAAGAACCGCCGGCGAGCTTTTTTATTTGATTCGCAATGGCGTTCGGAACACCGGGATGCCGGGCTGGCAATTCACCGATCAGCAGACTTGGCAGCTCGTTTCATATATTCGCAATTTTCCACCGGTTGCTTCGACGCCACCGGCTGAATCGCCGCATGGAAGCGATGCTCATTTCGTTGGATCGACCGCCTGTGCTCAATGCCATAATGATGTCTATGACCGATGGAAAACAACGCTGATGGCTAATGTGGTTCGCAATCCTAAAGAACATCCCGACGCGATCATTCCGGATCTGTCCAAGAAAAATCCCCTCGTCACCTTCACGATCGACGACATCGCATTTGTATATGGCAGCAAGTGGAAGCAGCGCTATTTCAAGAAGGTCGGCAATGATTACTTCCCGCTGCCGGCTCAATGGGACGTGACGCACAAGGCGTGGAAGCCCTACTTCGCAAAGGAGGATTGGTGGTCTTCGTTCTATCCGCCTGACAATTTCAAAAGGCCGACCGGCAGCACCTGCGATGGCTGCCATTCGGTCAATTACGATGTCACGACTCACTCAGTCACCGAATGGAATGTCGGGTGCGAACGCTGCCACGGCCCAGGCAGTGAGCACATCAAAAACCCCATGGCGTCCAACATCGTCAATCCGACCCGGCTCGATTACGTCAACGGCAACGATGTCTGCATTGGTTGTCATTCGCAAGGTCGGCCGCTGACTAATCCGATCGAAGGGCGCTACTACGACTGGCCGGTGGGCTATCACGTGGGCAAAAAGTTGAGCGATTTTTGGAAGCTTGAAGATCACACGCTTGGCCAGACGACGTTCACGCATTTCCCCGATGGCACTGCGCACAAAAACCGGATGCAGGGCAACGACTTTGTGACGAGCCTGATGTACACGCATGGAGTGTCGTGCTTCACCTGCCACGATGCGCACGGCACCGACAACCCATCGCTCTTGCGCAAGCCCGCGAACCAGCTATGCCTCGATTGTCACGGGCCAAGTTCACCCAATGGGCCGCATGCTCCATCCATTGAGGCCCATACGCATCATCATGCCGGAAGTGCTGGAAATGAGTGCATTGAGTGCCACATGCCCAAGATCGCCACAACTCTCGGCGATGTGAATGTTCGCAGCCATACGTTCCGGTTTGTGTATCCAGACAACACCGAACGCCTGGGCGTGCCGAACGCGTGTAATGTTTGTCATAAGGACAAATCAACCGCGTGGGCCAGCGAAGCGCTGAAGAGCTGGAAAGATCGTTCGCCCTGGCGTGCGGAGTAATGAGCGGACGCTTTTTTCCAGATTAAGCCTGCAACGTAGCGGTTAGCTTGCGCGTGACTTTCGTTCCGCACTCGGGGCAACGCTTTAGTCTGCGCGTAAAGAGCCGCGCGCGAAGTAAGCGGATTTGCAGTGGGGCGTCGTGCGCCGAATCCGCTTACTTCGTGCGCGGCTCTTTTCGTCTTCGCGATCGTGCGTCGCGCGGCGCAAATTTGAACTGCGCGTGGCGTCTGGTAGAGTCGCCGCGACGTTCGTTTGATCCCGATAAGAACTTTTTCGATCAGGACGACTTCCATGAAGATGCTCGTGAGATCTCTGATGATGGTGCTGGTTTTCCGGGCATTCGCGATGGCGGCGCCGCTGGATAACGTTTACAAACTGGGGCCGGACTCGGAGAAGCAGCCGGGGGTGCCGGAGGGGAAGATCGTGGGGCCGCTGACGCTGGCCAGCAAGGTTTTCCCGAATACCACGCGCAATTACTGGGTTTATGTGCCGGCACAATATGACAAGTCGAAGCCGGCCTGCTTGATGATCTTCCAGGACGGCCATGCGTTCGTGGGGCTCAAGGGGGAATATCGAATCCCATATGTTTTTGACAATTTGATCTACCGGCGGGAAATGCCGGTGACCATCGGCGTGTTTATCAATCCCGGGCATACGCCGACGCAGACGGAATCGACCGATCAGGAATGGGGAGACCGCTCCAACAACCGCGGGATCGAATACAACTCGCTCAATGACCAGTATGCGAAGCTGATCGTCGATGAGCTGATGCCGGAGTTGCGCAAGAGCTACAACATTTCAGATAACCCAGACGATCATGCGATTGCCGGCGCGAGTTCGGGTGCGATTTGCGCTTTCACCGTCGCCTGGCAGCGGCCGGATGTGTTCCACAAGGTCATCAGCACCATCGGCAGCTTCACCAACATTCGCGGCGGCCATGTTTACCCAGACCTGATCCGCCAAAGCCCGACCAAACCTATCCGGATTTTTCTGCAAGATGGATTGAACGATAACCGTGGCGTCCGTCGCGCGCGAGGCGGCGGCGCGCCAACTTATGATCCCAAGTGGGACTGGCATGCGCAGAACATCAAGATGGTCGCGGCGCTGACCGAAAAGCATTACGACGTGAACTACACGTGGGGCATCGGCACCCATTCCAACAAGCAAGGCGGAGCGATCATGCCCGATATGCTTCGCTGGCTTTGGCGCGATTACCCGCGCGTCGATGACCCGAAGGACGACCGGGATCGGACGTTGTTTGTGCCGGCCGGAAGTGAAGGCGCTGCGGAATCCAATTCTGGCAGGTAATATGCCGGCTTATCGCCGGTCTTAAGGCGCTCTGTTTATTGGAATACCCAGAGTATAGTGTTGCGCGGTCGCGGCGGGGATATGATATTCCCGCTGACAGCTATGCTCGCTGGGAAGTATTGTTCCCTTTATGCGGATCACGTTTGTCCTTCCTCATGCCGGACCGGCCGGCGGCATTCGCGTTATCGCGATCTACGCCCAGCGTCTGCGACAGCGCGGGCATGAAGTCACGGTCGTTTCGACGCCCCGCAAGAAACCGCCTTTTCGTCGCCAGATTCGCCAACTTCTCACTGAAGGAAAATGGCCCTGGCAAGGGCCCGGCGTTTCCCACTTTGACGGCGTCAATATCGACCATCGCGTCATCGATCGGCTGCGACCGATCGTCGACAGCGATGTTCCCGATGCGGATGTAGTGATTGCGACCTGGTGGGAGACTGCCGAATGGGTGTGGCAATTATCGCCGTCCAAAGGTGTTAAGATCCACTTTATGCAGGACTATGAGATTTGGGCGGGCCAAATAGATCGCGTTGATGCGACCTGTCGGCTCCCGATGCCCAAAATCACGACGGCACAATGGCTGGTCAATCTGCTGCGTGAAAAATTCAATTTTACAGATGTGACGATCGCGCCCAATGCTGTCGATCTGGAGCGTTTTCATGCGATTCCGCGTGACAAGCAGCCAACGCCGACGGTTGGCTTTACGTACACCTCGTTTCGAAATAAGGGGTGCGATATCGCCATCGCAGCCTGCGAGCAGGCACGATCGAAGATCCCGAATTTGAAAGTCGTATCGTTTGGGAGCTCGGAAATCAGCCGGGATTTACGCCTGCCAGCGGGGGCACAATTCTTTCACAATGCCCCCGACGAACAGCTTCGCGATATTTATGCAATGTGCGACGCCTGGCTCTTTGGCACGCGAGTTGAGGGCTTCGGCCTGCCGATTCTTGAAGCAATGGCTTGTCGAACGCCAGTTATCGGAACTCCGGCAGGTGTTGCTCCCGAAATGTTGTCCAAAGGTGGCGGAATATTGGTGCCACATGAGGATCCGGCAAGCATGGCCCGCGCAATAGAGCAGGTCGCCCAGATGGACGGCCCCAGCTGGCGGGAAATGTCGGACAAGGCTTATATGACCGTAAGCCGATATAGCTGGAATGATGCGACCGATATCTTTGAAGGTGCGCTGCGCCGGGCAGTCGAAGGCAGCCGGCTTGCTTCGAAGGTAACTGCATAAATTTCAGATAGTTATCACTTTTACATACGAATTCGCGAGTCTTTGCGATTCGCGGCCCTAGAGCTTTTGGCGGTAGGCAGCGGCGGGAAATGGTCTATATTGATAAGACTGCGCTTCGGCGACCCCAGCCGGATGAAAACCCGCAAGTACATTAATGATGGACATGGCCTTCAATGACGTTCCCGGTTCCTCTTCTGCCTCCTCAAACGGCCGGCAGCTGTTAAGCATCGTGCTTCCGGCCTACAACGAGCAGGAAGTGCTGCCGAAAACCTATGCGCGTTTCACCGCCATGGGGGATCGATTTGCCGCCGATGGACTGGATTATGAGTTGATCTTCGTCAACGACGGAAGTCGCGACAAGACTGCTGAAATTCTCGATCGCTACGCGAGCGAAGATCCTCACATTCGAGCGGTTCACCTCACACGCAACTTTGGCCACCAGGCGGCGGTGACCGCTGGTCTGAGCGTCGCGCGCGGCGATGTGATTGCCGTTATGGATTGCGACCTGCAGGATCCACCTGAAACGCTGCCTAAATTTCTGGCCAAATGGCGCGAGGGATACCAGGTCGTCTACGCGATCCGCGAGAAGCGCAAGGAATGGATCGGAAAACGCATCGCTTACTGGGCCTTCTATCGGCTGCTGGCGATCATCAGTGATCTTGAAATTCCGCTTGACAGTGGCGACTTCTGTGTAATGGATCGCCATGCCCTCGATCTGCTCAACAGCCTGCCGGAGCGGCAGCGATTCGTCCGCGGCCTGCGCACCTGGATCGGGTTGCGGCAAACTGGAATTGCTTACGAGCGCGATGCCCGCCAAGCCGGCCAACCCGCTTACACCTTTAAAGCGCTGGTCAAGCTGGCGATGGATGGATTGGTCAGCTTCAGCGGCGTTCCACTTCGACTCGTCACGCGCCTGGGTGTCTTGACCGTCATCGCGGCAATTCTAATTGGACTGTGGGTGCTCGGCGTCACAGCGTATGACTTTATTCATCCGTCCCATGCCCGACCTGCACGTGGCTGGGCGAGCCTCGCCTGTCTCGTACTGCTCATGTCGGCGGTTCAGATGATTTCACTTGGGATCATCGGTGAATATCTCTCCCGCATCTTCCTGGAAGTAAAAGGCCGGCCGACCTTTTTGATTGCCAACATCATCGACGTCAATTCGTCAAAGGCGCGCGGGCGCGCTGCTACGGACCCAAAAGTCGTCGCCGAGCAACTGTTGCGCGAAAATCCAATCTCGTCAGGTCTTCGCCCCACCGGTGAAGCGAAGCTGGTCCAGCCCGCGGAGTCAGCACAATGAACCTGCTGTTTGGGTGCCTGTATTTCGCGGTCTCGCTCTATTTTGCCCTGTTCGAGGGCGTCGGGGCATGTTTGGCCTTCTGCTACATCCCCGCCCTGCTGCTGTTTCGCGCGGTCAATGGCTACGAGATTAAGGCCGGTATCCCGGAACTGTCGGCGATCAACGTCGCGTCGATGGCGATGCTTCTGGGCATGCTGCTGCGCGTGAACAAGAAGTTCACCTTTCGATGGCGACTGGTGGACACCATCGTGCTGCTGGCGCCGCTGCTGACGATTATCAGCGCCATGAGCACCGAAAACGTCGGCACCACCTACGAAAACCTGCACACTGGCTACAACGAGGCCATGAAGCAGATTTTCGGCTGGATCGTCCCCTATTTCGCGGCGCGCGGCTCCTTCAGTTCCGAGCGAACGCGGCGGCAATGCCTGTGGGGCCTGATCGCGTCGATCTTTGTGCTCACGCCTTTTGCTCTGATTGAAATGCGCCTCTGGCCGCAATTCTATTACCAGGTCATGACGCGCACGGGATTGCAGTTGATGAACGATCCGCTGGTGATGTCGCGATTGGGCTATTTCCGCGCCCAGGTTTCGTTCACACATCCGATTTTCTTCGGCGATGCCTGTCTGTCGATGCTGGTGCTGGTGCTGGTTCTGGCCCATACCACGTCGATTGGCACGCGTAACTGGTTGGTGCGCGTTGCCGCGGCATGCGTTGCATTCGAGATCGTCTGTTCGCTGAGCTTTGGCCCGTTCTTCGGGTTTATCGCCGGAATTCTGGTATTCCTGCTGCTTTACTACACCACGACCGCTCGCGCGATGCTGGTGCCGCTGTCATTGGTCGCCATCGGAGTTGTCGTGGCCTTCACCTATCACCTGGCGGTGACTCCCCTACCAGAAAGGCCGCGCGATCGTTCGATCGATGACAGCTTTTATATTCGCCGGATGATCATTCAACACTCCTGGCCGCTGATGATGAATGCAGGCTGGTTTGGACACGGCCGCGTGATGAGCCCGGATGACCTGAAAGAGCTGAAGCTGGAGAGCGTCGATAACGCGTACATTCTTTTTGCAATGTGCCGAGGCTGGCTCTATGCGGGGGTGTGGGTGCTGCTGCCCCTGCTGGTGGGCTGGCGGGCCGTTAAAGGCATTCGCGCCTACAAATCATCCAATGCGCATGTATTCCCGCTTGCGGTGGGCACAGCGGGCGTGATGGGCGTGTCTGCTGCATTCTATGGCGTATGGGCCGGCTGGGCGGGCGAGCCTTATACGATGCTTTGGCTGATTACCATCGGCTTTACAATGAGCCTATCTGACATGTGCATCGAGGCAGGGAAGACTGCGATCGAAGTGCCAAAAGTTCCGCAGATGCGCATGGCAGGCCATGCCGCTCTTGTCCACGCATGATCCGATCAAATCGCGTCAACTGTCTGGGCTCATGAACCGAAACCGAAATATTCTCCTGACTCTGTTTGTTCTGGCCTTCCTGCTGCGGCTGGGAGCCGTCATTGCCCTGCATGCGTGGCTGCATCCCGACGCGATCGAGCATAAGACGATAGCGACTTCGCTGGTGACGGGACGCGGTTTTGCATTCAATGACTTTGGCTATTTTGGTCCGAGCAGTTTTCAGTCGCCGACCTATCCGTTCCTGCTTGCCGGAATGTTCGAGATCTTCGGAGTTCAAACACCCGCCGCTTACTTTGCGATTCTTGTCTTTAATTGCCTGATCGGGGCGGCAATCGTTCCGCTCACCTGGTTGCTGGCGCGGATGTTGGGCGGAAGCGAAGCGGTGGCGTATGTGGCCGCAGTCCTCGTGATGATTTGGCCGACGCAGGTCTACGCCTGCACGACCGCGCAGGCGATCGCGCTGATTGCCGCCTGCGTTACCGGGGCGATGGGTTTGTTTTATTATTCGGTCCGGACGCGAAAACTGGGATCGTGGATTGCATTTTCTATTATTGGGGTACTTGGTGCTCTCACCGAGCCTGCATTCCTACCGCCGATGGCATGCATGGGGTTACTGGTTCTGTTCTGGCGTGGTCTGCCAGCTGGCATTCGCATCCGCAACGCAGCCATTCTGCTCGGAGTGACCATACTAATGCTGGGTCCGTGGACGCTGCGCAATCGGCGGGTGCATGGAGCATGGGTGCCGGTCAAAAGCAGCTTCTGGGTGAATACCTGGAAGGCGAATAATGATTTCGCCTCCGGCTCCGATCGGCTGCCGCTGTCGGCGGATCTTCGCAATAGGCTGGAAGCGGGAATGATGACGACCGATGACTCGGAGACGCGCGAAGGCGTGTTCGAAGGCGTTCATGCTTACAAGGCACTGACGCCTGCCCAACAAGCCCGGCTCATGGGTCATCCCGAGATTGAGCGAGAGAAAGTCTTCAAGGAAATCACGACCAACTGGATTCGAAACAATCCCGGAAAATACTTCCGGCTTTGCTGGATCCGTTTTCGTAAAACGCTTTGGGTGGATTGGGACAATCCCAAAAGCTACAAGTTTGTTTACGTCGCTTCACGAGCCGCAATTTTGCTCGGTTCCGTGGTTGGATTGTTGCTCGCGATCAAGAAGCGCTGGTCGTTGTTTATACCTGCGGTCTTTTATCTTTTGACGCTTGTGCTCTACACGCTCACAATTACGGCGGCTCGATTTGCCATCCCATTTGAGCCAGTCATGCTCTGCCTGACTGCATTGGTGCTAGTATCTCTCACAAATGCGCTTCGCGGCACGCCTGCCGGCGCGGGATCCAGGCACCCAGGGCATCGCTCCGCCGAAGGCGCTACGCTGGGCTAGAGCTTGCGCGCATGAACGATTCCGCATTCCAATCTCGATCCTCAGGCGAAGGCGCAATGCGACCCGCCATCGCCTACCTCGCGAGCACTTTGCCTTGCCGTAGCGAGACCTTTGTATATCGGGAAATCCGAGCGCTGCGCCAGCGCGGATGGAACGTTTGCGCGGCAACCCTCCATGCGCCAAACACAGAAGATCGCGAGGCATGTCCTGATATCGCCACCGATCTGAGGATCGTTTATGGCCCCGGCATGACATGGTCGGTTCTCAAAGAGCTGTTTTCCCATCCGATGCGAACGGCCGGAGTCATTTTTGGCGCTTTGAGCGATGCGTGCTGCCCTGGCGAGAAGATGGGAGCGTCCAGTCGTCTCAAATTGCTCGGCCAGGCGGTCGCGGCGCTTGCACTGGCTAGTGCGCTGCGCGCTCGTGGCGTTCGCCATATTCACTGCCATTTTGCTCATGCGCCGGCGACCATTGGGATGTATGCCGCGCGACAACTTGGAGTTTCCTTCAGTTTCACAGGCCATGCGAATGATTTGTTTCAGCGGCGCTCGCTGTTACTGAAGAAACTCGAGCGTGCCGCATTTGTCTCCTGCATCAGCGAATGGCACCGCGATCTGTATCGCGAGGTTCTTCCGAGGCCGGACGATATTTACCGCGTGATTCGCTGCGGCGTGGATGTTGATTCCTGGACGCCAAATCGTGACTCATCGTCGGCTCCTCCTCTTCGCGTTTTGACCGTCTGCCGGCTCGTGGAGAAAAAGGGTATCGATACGTTACTCAAAGCGCTGGCCGAGTTTCGCCAACAGCATGGCATCGCCTGGCGCCTCACGGTCGCGGGTGATGGGCCGCAGCGGGAATCGCTTCATCGCCTGGCAAAAGAGTTGAAGTTAGACGATTCCGTCAATTGGCTCGGTGCCGTTGCCAACGAGCAGGTGCCGGGGCTGTTGAAGGATGCGGATCTATTTGTGCTGCCCTGCCGAACGAGTTCCGCCGGGGATCGCGATGGCATTCCGGTCGTGCTCATGGAGGCGATGGCTTGTGGCGTCGCGGTGGTCAGCGGTGATTTGCCGGCAATTCGCGAATTAGTTCAAGATCGACACAGTGGCCGGTTAGTTGATGGGACCGATGCTCCAGCATTAGCAAAGGTGCTCGCGGAATTGGCTGCAGAGCCCGAGGGGCGCGCCCACGTTGCGTTGAACGGCCGGCACCGCGTAGAAGAAGAATTCTCGCTGGCGGCAAATATCGACCGGCTGGAGTCTGCTCTCGAAGCAACAATCGCGATGCCCGCGCAAAATGCTGCGCCAACCGGATTGTCATCGCGTCCATCAAAGCTGTTGGCTGGAAAGGGTTGATCCACACGTGCGATTGCTGGTGGTCATTGTCAACTTCCGCACCGCACCGCTGGTCATCGATTGCCTGCGGTCGCTCGATCAGCCTATGAGGGAGATTCCCGGCGCGAAAGCAGTGGTGACTGACAACGCGTCCGGCGATGATTCGGTTGATGTGATCAGCAAGGCGATTACCGACAACCGCTGGAGCGAGTGGGCTCAGATGATTCCGCTGGAATCCAATGGCGGCTTTGCCTGGGGGAACAATAAAGCCATCGAACCGGCTCTTGCCTCCAATGATCCGCCTGAGTTCGTGTTATTGCTAAATCCCGACACGATCGTTCGGCCGGGCGCGATTTCATCGCTACTGTCCTTCATGGAAGCCCATCCGCAAGTTGGAATCGCCGGCAGTCGACTTGAGCATCTGGATGGCTCCCCGCAGCGGTCAGCATTTCGATTCCATTCAGTCCTCAGCGAGCTCGAATCCGGTTTTCGGCTGGGATTCTTATCTCGCGTGCTCAGCCGCTCCGTGGTCGCGCCACCGGCGCCTCAAGAAGCTTGTCAGACCGACTGGGTCGCGGGGGCAAGCATGATGATCCGCAAAGAGGTTTTCGATGCGATCGGGCTGCTGGACGACAAGTATTTCATGTATTTCGAAGAAGTGGATTTTTGCCTTCGCGCTCGACGGGCCGGGTGGAGCTGCTGGTATGTCCCGCAGTCGCGGGTTGTCCATCTCGTTGGGCAAAGCTCCGGCGTAACCGATGTAAAACAGTCGCGAAAACGCCGGCCGGCTTACTGGTTTGAATCGCGCCGGCGATATTTCCGCAAGAATCTCGGACGTGTGCGCACGCTCCTGGCGGACCTCGCCTGGAGCGGCGGTTATGCGGTTTATCGGCTCCGCCGGCTCATTTGGCGCAAGCCGGATGCCGATCCCCAATATTTCCTGCGTGATTTCGTCCGATACAATTTACTGGGCGCGCTGAAACAGCCATGACTTCAAGTTCGGCTGCCAATCTCGAACTCCCGAAGCCTGCGCAAACAACAGCGCAGCGCGGCTCGCAGAACATCAATCCGCCTGGCATCGGGCTCTTTGCGCTGCTCCGCGAAGATTTCCGCACGCACGGAAGCGCCTGGCTGGAACAAGGATTCTGGGCTGTTGCGGTTCATCGCTTTGGCAACTGGCGAATGGATTTGCGCCCCAAGCTGATTCGGGCGCCGTTCAGCCTGCTGTACCAGTGGCTTTTTAAATGGGTGCAATGGACATGCGGCATCACGCTGCCTTACACCGTGAAGCTTGGCCGTCGCGTGCGCATCTGGCATCACGGAGGAATGGTGCTGAACGCCGAATCGATCGGCGATGATGTTCATATCCGCCAGAACACGACTTTCGGCGTAGCGCGGCGCGACCTTCTGCATCAGCTTCCCACGATTGAGGATCGCGTGGATATTGGCTGCGGAGCCGTAATTCTTGGGCGCATCACGATCGCCCATGATTCGATCATTGGCGCAAACAGCGTTGTGTTGAGCGATGTGCCGCCTTGTTCGGTGGCGGTTGGTGCGCCCGCGAAGGTCGTTAAAACGATCGAGCCGGCAGCGAATTCATAAGGCTTTGACGGCAATTTGGAAACTGAAGTGAATCACATCGGCGTCATCGCAATTGGCCGCAATGAGGGGCAACGCCTTGAGCAATGCCTTGCGTCAGTCATTGGCCAGGGAATGCCAGTGGTCTATGTCGATTCGCAATCGAGCGATGGAAGCCCGGAGCTGGCTCGATCAAAGGGTGCGAGCGTCGTGAATCTGGATATGTCGGTGCCGTTCTCGGCGGCCCGGGCGCGAAACGCCGGTGTCGAACGATTGTGCGCCATCGCTCCCGATGTGCGATACATTCAGATGCTCGACGGCGATTGCCAACTTGTGGCAGGCTGGATTGAGCGGGCCGCGGACGTGCTGGATGCTCAAAAGGATGTTGCGGTCGTTTGCGGCCGACGACGCGAGCGCTTTCCAGAAAAGTCGATTTATAATCGCATCGCAGACCTGGAATGGAATGCTCCCGCTGGCGAAGTCAAAAGTTGCGGCGGCGATGCGATGATGCGTCTCGACGCCTTTTCCCAAGTCGGTGGCTTCGATCCGACAGTCGTCGCGGGCGAAGAGCCGGAATTGTGCCAGCGATTGCGTCTGAAGGGCTGGAAAATTCTGCGAATCGATGCGGAGATGACGTTGCACGATTCAGCCATGCTGCACTTTGGCCAGTGGTGGCGGCGCACGGTCCGTAGCGGATATGGCGCAGCGGACGTCGCGGCACGGTTTGGTCAGCAGGGGCTATTTGTAAAACATGTCCAAAGCGCGCGGTTGTGGGCGCTTTGGCTGCCGATTGCGATTGTCGTGTGCCTTGCGGCAAGCATTGCGTTGGTCGGCCGAACGCAATTGGCAATCGGCGGATTTGCGATTGCTGCTGTCCTTATGGCCCTCTTTCCACTGCAATGGCTCCGGATCACATTGGGTGCGCGTCGTCGGACATCGAGCATTGGGGATGCAATGATTTATGGCCTGCTGACGCTCATTGGGAAATGGGCAAACTTGGCTGGACAGTGGCAATACCGCCGCGATCGTGCGGCGGGCCGACTGGCACGGGCTATCGAATATAAATCGCCTGGCGTTGCCCCAGTCCTTACGGCTGGCCAAACCTCAGCCCTGCAACACGGAAACTAAAAGGCTTCGATGCGCGATCCCGATTGGCAAGCTGACCTGCAGCGATATCCCCGCCGGCCGTTCCTCAAGGAACAGTCGATCTGGGCGATTGCCGTCTATCGATTTGGCCGGCGCAACGATCGGCGGAAGCCCGGCTTTGTGCGGTGGATCGGTAATCGTTTTTACTGGCTGACGTTTCGCTTTTTCGAAACGCTCACGGGCATCAGCATTCCAAAGAGCGTCGAGATCGGCCCGGGTCTCCGCATTTACCATTTCGGAAATATTTTCATTCATCGCGATGTCCGGATCGGCAGCAACTGCACACTTCGCCAAGGTGTGACCATCGGCAATCGTCACGACGATGGCCCGGTGCCTGTGTTAGAAGACGACGTCGAGCTGGGCGCCTATGCCCAGATCCTCGGTGGCGTCCGGATCGGACGCGGTGCGAGGATTGGAGCCATGAGCGTCGTGCTCAACGACGTGCCTCCCGGCGCCACGGCGGTTGGTATTCCGGCGCGCGTGCTGGAAGCGCAGACCTCGGTCTGACCCTACTTGCCCGGACGGGTTTCCGGCTGCCGACCAACGACTAACGTGACCGCAGCCCCACTGGCATCTTTCAATTCCGAGCGCAATTCGAAGCCATCCGCTGTCGCGCGATAAGTGAACGGACCATTTCCGCCCGGATCAACCGTCTGTTTCACCGAGTCCGGCCTGTGCCGAATGATCTCGATTGCCGCGCGGAGCATTTTTCGGCGCACATCGGTCGCCGCGTGGTCTTTGTAAAGCAGCGAAAACTGTTCGAGCCTGGCCAGCTGCGACGCGGGATTGGATTTGAATTGCTGCAGAAGAACCGGGAACCTGGCGTCGAATTCTTTAATGGGGGCGTCCGCGAGCTGTTCGAGCTGATCGTAAAAGGGACCGAGTTTTTCAAGATTGGAGATGATCTGTTCTTGTGTATCGCCGGCTGTTTTGATGATTGCGTCCGCTTTCGGCGGGGAACTCTTTATAAACTGGATGGTCCAACGCTGCGCGAGATATTGCTCGACACGGATAGCGCGCTTCATCGAGCCGCCGGGCGGCAATTGATCGAGCCCACTCTGGAGAGTCTGGAGGGATGCAGGCTTCAGATGATTGAGCCCGCTGGCCGCAATTTGTATCGCGTGGTTTTCCAGCGCATAGGCTACGCGCATTTCGACTCCAATGTTGTCCGCGCCGGTGTTGCGCGCCAGTGCCATGGCAGACAAGATATCTTCGACGGCCGGCTGGCCATTTCCATTTCGCAGCTCGCCACGAGCGCAAAGCAACTGGAAATCGCAAAGCACGCGCAGCCAGTTTAATTGTGGAAGTAGCGCACTGGGCCCCTCTCCCAATGGGATCCCCCAATCGCACGACTTGGCGTGCGCGCCGCGGCGCACGTATTGGAGGATAAGATCATCGCGTTTAGCGATAACCGCGGCGGCGGGTCCATCCAGCGGCACTGTGTCAAAGTCCTCAATCACCTTTTTCTGAGCAGCGTCCAGATGGTAGAGAAAGTGGTTGGCCTGCCAATATTGTAATGCGGCATTGCTGACGGGGGGCGGCTCAAATAATTCTCTATTGGATTCAGACGCCGGAGCGCCCAAAACAACCGCTGCCATCAAAGAACCCAATACAAATGATGCGCGAGGGCTTAGTGTTCGCTTCATGACATGCTCCGAAAAAAGGGTTGGTTTTAAACAATCAAGGGGTCGCGATCGACAGATCCCCAGTGCGCGGGATCTGCGAGTCATCTACCTCATCGCATTCTGCTTTGCGACTTTGCCGCTCCAGAATGGCATTGAGTGATGCAGGCGATTGGGCCAAGGCATTGCTGTAGGTGGCGATGGCAAATTGTTTTTCGTCATTCGCAACATCTATTGGCAAAGTCGAGCTATACCTGGAGCGAATTGGACGAGTCACGCGCTGCTGATTTCGGGCGTGTTGGAAAACCGGCAGAGACATTGCGATCAGGGCACATGCTGCGATCGCGGCTACGCATTGAACGTGGTGAAAGCTTGTCGGTCGGCGCTCGAGGCGGCTCTTGATGCTGATCTGCGAGTCCGTTGAAAGATCAATCGGCAACATGGAACGAAGTTGCGCTTCGAGAGCCAATTGTTCTGAGGACGGCGGCGCTTGGTGAGGATCATTCATGGATTGATTCCTCCACAAAATTCTTTCGGAGTGTGGCCAATGCATAGCGGTAGCGCGACGATGCAGTATTGAGCGGGATAGCCAATGCTTCGCTAATTTGCGGAAACGACAAGCCGCCCCAGATTCTCAGGATTACGACTTCACGCTGTTCTGTTGACAGCGCGCCCAGCGAAATTTCGAGCCGGCGATGATCTTCTCGATCGGACAGTTGTTTAAACAGAGGGGTCGAAATGGATGCCCTGTCGATGGCCGAATCCTGTTCCCGACGGCCCCGCCGTTGTTCCGTACGCAGCCATTCGAGAAGATATCGCTTGGCGCAAACATAGAGATAAGCTTTCGGATCGACGGCTCGATGTCGCGATTTCCAGAATCGAACAAAAGCTTCCTGCACGATATCCTCCGCATCGGCACGATGGGCCACCCATTGGCGGACGAGCAGCAGCATCGTCGGCCCATGCTCGGCAAGCCAGGTATTCCAGTCGGCGGTTTTGTCCATCGGCTACTTGAATAGATGACGCAACGGACCGTTTCCGTCTGCACGAATTCCGTCCGATGCTGACTCGTGTTGAATCCCGATAAGATTCAGGAAATCATGGACTGGTTCGGCATGCCATGTGTGGGGCGCGTCGCGACCGATTCGGGGAGTGATTTGGATGGATGGAACAACTGTGGGAACTGAAGTGCCGTCGCGAAGATATCTTCTGGTGACGCCCTGCCGCGACGAATCGCAATACGCGCGGCGAACGCTCGACAGCATCGCAAAGCAAACCATAGCGCCAGCGCTGTGGATTATCGTCGATGATGGCTCAACCGATCAGACGCCTCAAATCCTCGCGGAGTATGCTGCAAAGCTCCCCTACCTGAAAATCATCCGGCGCGAGAACCGCGGCTTCCGCAAGCTGGGCGGCGGCGTGATTGATGCGTTCTATGCCGGGTATGACACGATCAACCCAGCTGATTTTGATTACGTCTGCAAGTTGGATCTCGATCTGGATCTGCCGCCACGATATTTCGAAACCTTGATGGAGAAGATGGAAGCAGATCCACGAATCGGCACGTGCAGCGGGAAGCCCTATTTCAAGGATGCAGCTGGACTGCAGGTCATGGAAACTTGCGGTAATGAGAATTCGGTGGGCATGGTGAAGTTCTATCGAACCCAATGCTTTACGGAAATCGGCGGCTTTGTTCGGGAACTGATGTGGGATGGCATTGACTGCCACCGATGCCGGATGCTCGGTTGGGTGGCGGTCAGTTGGGATGACCCGGATTTGAACTTCGAGCACCTCCGCCCCATGGGAACGAGCCATAAAAATTGGTGGACCGGGCGGACCCGCCATGGAATCGGGCAATACTTCATGGGGACTGGCCTGGCATATCTCCTGGCCAGCGCGGCCTTCCGAATTACCCACCCACCTGCGGTGATCGGCAGCGCCGCGATGGTCTGGGGCTACGTCCGAAGTTGGGCCTCGCGAAAGCCGCGCTACGCCGATTTGTCGTTTCGCCGCTTCTTACGTCGCTACCAATGGCTGTGCCTGATTAAGGGGAAAGACAAGGCGACTTCCATGATTAATGAGCAGCAATCGCAAGTGTGGCTTGGATCACACAATCAAATCCAACCGGCATCGCGTAAACATGGGTAATCTGTCCCACGGGCAAATCTGTAGAGCCTGCCGCGATATTCTCGGACCTTCATCGCCCGTAAAACGTTTACCAGTAATATTTTGTATGGCTTCCTGTTCGCACCTTGGCCGATAAAGTCCCTTGGCTGACACGCACGGCGAGCACATTATTTCAGTTGCTTTCTACGGGCGTGAGGGTGATAGTTGGGCGTGCGCTCCGTAGGCTACTTAACTTTAGCTGGGCCTGTTGGCACGAGATTCGGTAGTCGGGACGAGCGGCGGGCAACCGCTAAGATTGCAGGTCAAACTTTGGGTTGTGTTGTAGACTAAATGGAACCTCGCGCGACGCTCGGTCATTTTGCCGTGAGTGCTGGTCTGGGTAGAGAGCCTGTATGGATTTGAAGTACCGGGAGCAAACTTGGGAAGTAGAGGCGTCGGATTCGACGTTCCGTCGCCGGCGCGAGAGTTTCCGAACTCACCGTAGAAAGGCGTCAAGCTCCGGTCCATCCGCCGCCATCCGCCGACTCCCCTTTGTGGACCTGCTGGGCATTAAGGTTCACGCCATTCGAGAAAGTGAATGCGTCAATCACATTCTCGATGAATTAGACGCTGGCAATGGCGGCGTTGTTGTTACCCCCAACCTCGACCATCTGCGGCGGTATCTTCACGATGTCAATTTTGGCGCGCTTGTAGCCGAGGCCGACCTGGTCGTTCCCGATGGCATGCCTCTGGTGTGGGCCAGCCGATTACAAGGGACTCCCCTGCCTGAGCGCGTTGCCGGTTCAAATCTCATCTCAAGTTTGTCGGCGGCCGCCAGCAAACGTGGCCGATCTATTTACCTTCTAGGCGGTGCTCCCGGGACGGCTGAAGGAGCTGCCCGAGTGCTGCTTTCGCGCCATCCCGAACTGAAAGTTGCCGGCTACTACTATCCTCCTTTGGGTTTTGAGCATGATCCCAAGGAGATGGCGCAGATCATCGCGTCGATCTCGCAATCCAGTCCTGACATCATCTATGTCGCCTTGGGCTCGCCCAAGCAGGAACGGCTGATCGCGCGACTGCGCCCGATTATGCCCGGCGCCTGGTGGATGGGCGTCGGTAACAGCTTCAGCTTTCTCTGCGGGGATGTGCGAAGAGCGCCGGTCTGGATGCAGAAGGTTGGCCTTGAATGGTCGCACCGCTTGCTGCAGGAGCCGCGCAGGCTTTTCAAGCGGTACATCATGATCGGGGTTCCCTTTGCCACCCGCCTGCTAAGTCGCTCGGCTGTGCGCGGGGTTGGCAATCGACTGACCCGAAAGCAAGGCGGCGGGTTGATTGGTCGAGTCCCGGTTCACTCCATCGACGAGCCGATCGCGGATCTGGATTTCCAGAATCCTGGAACCTCAGTTGAAACCGTGCCGACAAGCAGCACACCTGCCGCTCCACTCCAACTGATGCGGCCAACTTGGACTGCCAGTTCTGATTCAGAGCCAGACGATGCGCCTCTCTCGCGGCTGCGTGCCATGATTCTGCTGGGCGGCGCTGTTCGAGCCAATCCGCTCGTTGCTGCGACAGGCCGATCGGTACTCGACCTTCCGCTGGATGAGAGCGGCTCAGTTTTGAATTTCTGGCTCAAGCAGGCTGCCGACGTCGCACGGGTTGCCGGGATTGAAAAACTTCCTGTGCGCGTGATGGTCAATCAGATGTCGCCCGACCCGTGCAGCGCCGATGTGAAATACCTGGGCGCGTTCCGCGTCGAGCGCGATCTTTCCGAATATCGCGGAACGGGCGGGGTATTGCACGACCTGGCCCGGGACTATCACGACGATGATCTGCTTTTGGTGGCGAATGCCGCGCAGGTGCTGCTGGATCCGATGTCGCGCGTGCTCATGGCACTGTGCCGCAAGCGCGCGGATGTTGCTGTAATTTCTCACGACGACGGAACACCGAGTGGCATCATGCTGGTGCGCCGCAAGACGTTGCGCATGCTGCCCGCAACTGGCTTCGTGGACATGAAGGAACAAGGGCTTCCGCTGATAGCATCTCAGCATGATGTGCGCGTGGTGCGCCGCCGTCGCCCTACCGGCTTACCGATTCGCCTGCTGGACGGCTACGTTCAGGCACTGCACTATTACCATCGGCGTCGCGCTGGGGCGCATGGCTCGATGATCGATCCATTGGCAGAAGACTGGACGCCGGCATTCTCACTGGTTGAGCCGGGTGCCTCGGTCGATCCATCCGCACGGATTCACGATTCGGTCGTGCTGGCCGGTGCCCGCGTGGAAGCGGGCAGTGTGCTGGTTCGCTCGCTGGTTTGCCCGGGTGCGGTGATCCGTCGCGATCGGACGGCTGTGGATGAAGTGATCCGGTCAGAAAAGCGACCGCGCCGGGCGCTTGCCGGCTTGGGCAAGCCGATCGCCGCTGCGTGGTAGTGAATCTCGGCCGCCGCGCTTAACTCCGATGCAAACCTTTTTCAACGATCAGCCCATTGGCCTTCCCTTTTCTCCCGGCGACAAAAGTCGGCGACCGGGCCACAGCATTTGGCTGCCAAGCCGCGTGGATCGGTGGACGCCTTGGCACGCGATCGCGGCGACGCTGATGGCATTGATGGGTATTGCAGCGACTTGGGAAGCCTGGCGCGATATGTTCGACTGGGCGCGCCTCGACGAAGAATACAGCCATATCTTTCTGGTGCCGGTCGTCGCTCTATGCATGGTCTGGGTGCGGCGTCATCGATTCCGATATTGCAAGCCCGCGGGAACAGGCTTGGGCGTTCTTGTAGCGCTCGTCGGCTACGCGATTTACGATTATGGCTACTACCACGGTACCCAGTCACTTTGGCATGGAGGGGCAATTCTTGTCGTGCTCGGTTGCGCTGCGTCGGTGCTGGGCCGACATATGTTCTTCCGATTCTTCCCAGCGATCGCAGTCCTCATTTTTTTAATTCCGGTGCCGGGATTGATTCGCCAGCGCATCGCGCTTCCCCTTGAAACCTGGACAGCTCAAATATCGCAGCATGTCTTTGAGCTGATTGGAGTTGCAGTTGAGAGATCAGGCAACCGGCTGAGCATCAATGGTCAGCCCGTAAACATCGCCGAGGCGTGCAATGGATTGCGAATGGTCTTCGCATTAATCTTAATCTGCTACGCCTTTTGCTTTGCGTTGCCCCTTCGTAACAGCGTTCGATTTGTACTGTTGGCAGTTAGCCCGCTGGCCACTATCTTTTGTAATGTGCTCCGTATTTTGCCGACGATTTGGATCTACGGATACCATTCGAAGGCGGTCGGTGACGTCTTCCACGATTATAGCGGCTGGTTGATGCTGCCGATCTCGTTTCTGATGTTGTTGGGAGTCATTCGAATCCTTCGATGGGCGATGATTCCTGTCATGCGGTATACCCTCGCATCGTAGAGTTCGGTACGGCTCTTGTAGACAAAAGGCCGATAAGACCAAGTATCCGGGCCCCTGGAGTCGACTGAATATTTGACCTGAACGGATGACTTCACGCGGAATCATTTTCCTTTCGCCCCTGCTTTGCCTATTCGTCCTGGCAGGCATCGCGGCGGATAATGCGCATCACGTGCGTCCGCAGGATGCGGCCCCCTATCACGCCAAGGCCCGTCAGGCGATCGAAGCGTTCCCGTATGTGATTGGATATTGGACTGGCAGCGATGAAGCCGTGCCAACGGCGGCCGTGAAAATGCTACGGCCAAATGTCATCGTGAGCCGGAAATATAAAAAGCAGGCGGCGAACTGGCGCGACGAAGTGCAGGCCGATCTGCTGATCGTGCAGTGCGGTGATTCGCGGGATATGGCGGGCCACTATCCTCCGATCTGCTACCCTGCCAGCGGGGAGCCGCTCATCAGCCAACGCGAATTTGCGCTGAAAGTAGGTCCTATTACTATTCCCGGAACCGAATACCTCTTCGATAATCGCCAGAAACAGGCCGGCATGCTCCGGAAAAGCGTGTACAATTTCTTCATCGTGCCAGGCCGAGGTGTCGTGCCGGACATTTCAGGCGTTCGCGCTGCCGCCGGGGATTACCAGCGCCGCTGTTTTGGCGCAGCTCAGTTTCAGGTGGTCATGAACGGCGATCTGCCTCCTGAAGAACGCGATGAGATCTTCAAGACTTTAATTGGCGCCGACCCCAGCCTGGTCCAGGTGCTCGACCCGCGATGAATTGGCTGTATGCCTTGTAAGGCAATGGAAGCATCCATGAGCAACGAAATCCAAATTTCTCCGTCGTCTAATCTTCCGACTCCGACGCCATGGTCTACGGCGTTGGTTTCGACCCGCGCGCCCCAGCAACCGAGTGGACTGCTCAAAGTCCACCAATTGTTGCGTGGCCGGTACGGCGTGGCGATCCTGCTGGCGGCGATGTTCGCGGCCGCCGGAGCAGCGGCTGGCTTCCTACTCCCCCGCCCCAGCTATCAGAGCGTCGGCCTGATCGAAATTAAGCCCGTCACTCCGACCCTCGACGACTGGGATCGCGTGATGCCGATGTATCAGTATTACGTCTCCAGCGTTGTGCAAAAGATCGTGAGCGATCGCTTCATTACCGAGGCGATCAATGATCCGCGATGGAAGCAGCATCGCCCCAATACACCGACGCCGGCCGCCCTCGCGGAATTCAAGCAAGCCATCAGTGCCAAGTATGTACCTGGCACTACGTTGATCCAGGTGACGTACAGCTCCGACGCCAAGGATGCCAAGCTGATTTGCCAGGATGCCGTTCAGTCGCTCATCAAGGCATACGACACCAACTACGTCGACGATCATGAGAGCGACTACCAATTGGTCGAAGGGGTCTACAAGCGCAAGATTACGGATGACAATGCGAAGATCGCTCAGACTCAGGAAGAACTTGCCAAGCTTACAAAGAATGTCGGCGAAGATCCGCAGACGATGATTACGACGCTTTATCATGAAATGGCGGGTGTGGAAACCAAGATGCAGGAGGCCGAAGGCACGCTGACCGACGCCCGCATTGAATTGAAAAAAGCACGTGATTACCGGGTTGAAGAGCTGGCCCGGGTCGATCCAGTTCTCGCCACGACGATTGCGCAGAGGGCCACCCTCGAAAATCAGCTCGGTGATTTGATGACGCGCCTTGGCGCTGCCCATCCGCAGGTTCGCGAGCTCAAGCAGCGGATCGACAATGTGAATCAGCAGGTCAACCAGATCGTTCGTGACGATAACGCCAACTACTTCATCAAGCAGCGGCCGGACGCCAGTGGCGGCGTCCTGATTCCCAAGGATTTGAGCACGCTTCAGACTGCATATGACGAAAAGAAGAAAAATCTGGACCAATATCAGGAGCAGATCGAGCGGCTTCAAAGCATCAGCACCCAGCTCGCAACCAATCGCAAGCATCTTCAGGACCTTCAAGACGACCTGGCGCAAAATCGCAAGCAGCTCGAAAAGCAGGAAAACATTCACGAGATCGCCAAGTCTTTCACCATCGTCGATCAGGGAGGCCAGGCGACGGTTGGAAACGATCGGCGTGTTGCGTTCAGCGCGCTTGGCTTTCTGGCGGGCGGCGGCCTGCCCATCGGTTTGATGTTGCTGGCCGGATTGATGAACCCACGCGTCCGTTATTCGGATGAAACCTCCCGCGAAGTGTCGGGTCTGACGCTTCTGGGAATCCTGCCTGACCTGCCCGATCGGCTCTCCGATCCGGAGCAGGCATCGATTGCCGCGCATTGTGTGCATCAGATTCGCACGATGTTGCAGATCAACAATCACACGCAGGATCGTCGTGTCTTTGCACTGACCAGTGCCGCCCCGGGCGATGGCAAGACCAGCCTGACGCTGGCTCTTGGTCTGTCTTACGCAGCGTGCGGCACCAGGACGCTGTTGATCGATTGCGACCTCGTCGGCGCGGGGCTTACTACGCGAATGAATGTCAATGTTCCAGAAGGCGTGCTCGAGGCGATTGCCAACCGCTCGCTCCTAGAATATGTCCGCACGACAGACGTGGCCGACGTGGCGATTCTCCCGGTCGGTACCAGCAATACGTTGCATGCCAGCACGCTCTCTCCCGCGGCCCTTCGCCGGCTCGTGGACGAGGCCAAGAAACACTTCGAGACAGTGCTCATCGATACTGGCCCGATCCTCGGCAGTATCGAGGCTTCGCTCGTCTGCGCCGCGGCCGATGCGGTTGTCCTGTGCGTCTCGCGCGGACAGCAGCGACCGATGGTCGAAAAAGCAATCCAGCATCTGACGTCGATCGGTGCCCGCTTGGCAGGTGTGGTGTTCAATCGTGCTCAATCCAGTGACTTCGATCGCTCGATCAGCGGTCTGTCGGTTCGTTCCAGCAGCGCCAGTGGCAACGGTGGCCGGTTTGGCCCCGTCGCCCGGGCGGTGCAGAATTCCTATAAGGCGTCATCGCAAGAGTAAGAATTGGTTTTCTTGCGGAGAAAATGACAACTGCTGACGCCATTCTCACGGCTCCGGATCTTCAGGATCGGGGGCACCGCCCTGCTTCCGCGGGCGCGCCTGAAAGCGCTGAGCCGAACATGGCTCCAGCGCGGACCGTTTGGGGGCTCGATCCGCTGCAACTTCACAATCGCTATTGGGCGGCGCATGGCGTCCAGGTGGTCGCGCAAGGTGAGCCGTCAGAAATCGTCGGGCATGCCGAGCTGTATCTCCTGACCGATCCCGGCACGTTCGCACTGTTTCAGCTTGGGCCCCTGATGGAGGCTCTGAACTGGATCAAGCCGCAGGTGCTTTTCGTGCGGTTGCACGACGCCCGCGATCGAGGCTATCGCGAAAACATTGTGCTCGACGCATCCGATCGCTTTGTAAGGTTTCAACGCCTCTATGATGCCTCAAGTCGATTGACGCGCGTCGCAGTCACTCCTGATCGCGAAATCGCCAAGCTCTGGCAATCGGCGCCGGATCCGCTCAGCGGTTGGCGCCGACTTCGCCGCTTCATTCGAAAGCATGATCGCGCGACCCGATCGACCGAAGGCGCAATCTACGATCGCACCCGCGCGCGTGAAGTTTCACATTTCGTTCAAGATCTCGTGCAAATCTGGAAACGGCCTGACTCGACCGTTCTGCGCGCCAAGCGATTTGGTGACGCCGTCTGGCAGGATCCTCAATCCAAAATCGAGCCTGGTGCTAAGTTCATCGGCGCTATTTGGGTCGGCGCCGGCCGTACCGTCGAAGCCAAATCCACGGTGATCGGTCCCGCGGTGATCTGGGACGATCCGTCGGCCCGACCGCCCATTGAGGCGATCGAATGGCTGACCATTGAGCCGACTACCCCACCTCCGCCACAGCCAGATCGTGCCAACCGAGACGGTATCGTCGGCCGCGCGGTAAAGCGCATCTTTGACATCGTGTTCAGTATCGTGGCGCTCGCATGCACTTTTTGGCTCTATCCGTTCATCATGCTCGCCATCTGGCTGGAAGATGGTGGACCATTCTTCTTCTTCCATCGCCGCGAGACACTTGGCGGCCGCGAATTTCCCTGCATTAAGTTCCGGTCGATGCGGAAAGATGCTGAAAAGCTAAAAGAGCTGTTGCGAAAGCAGAACCAGGCCGATGGCCCACAGTTTTTCATTGAAAATGACCCCCGCCTGACACGCGTCGGCCGCGTCCTTCGCCGCTACAATCTCGATGAGCTACCTCAGTTCATCAATGTGCTCATTGGCGATATGTCGGTCGTCGGCCCGCGTCCAAGTCCGCATCACGAAAACCAGTATTGTCCGCCTTGGCGCGAAGCGCGCTTGAGCGTTCGCCCCGGCATCACTGGCCTCTGGCAGGTCAAACGCACGCGCCGCGCCGGTAACGATTTTCAGGAATGGATCAAATACGACATCGAATACGTCGAGCATCGATCCTTCCTGCTGGATATTCAGATCATCTTCCAGACCTTCGCCGAGATCTTTGGCAAGATCAGTCGGTCGTGATTTCAATCATCCGCATCATCCTGGATTGTTTGGCGTGATGGCCGCGCCGGTGGTGCGATTTTGCTGGCCGGCCCAATGATGACACGGTGCAGCGTCCATGAACATTTTTCCGGCCGGTTTTGAATGGCAGGGCCTATCTGAGGGCCGAGTGTGCAGCCATGCTCGGCCACCCATCTGGGGACCATCGTGTCTTCGTGCAAGCTGACCTTGCCCTTGCCGTCTTCATCCCAGGACGGGCCAATCAGCGCGTAAATCGCGACGCTTGGATCGACCGCCGCGTCATTACTCGCTCTTAGGGCCGTGCGGTGGCCGACATAGGTTAAAATCCGCCCCACCTTCGGCCCCACCAGAATCTGATCGCGTCGTTTCGTGTATTTTCGCACAATATTCTCAAGCTGATGAAGCGATACGTAACGGCCGTCGTGATAGTGAAGCAGAAATGGTACCCGTCGCTGCTCGACAACCATCTGGCCAAGCCGAGCGAGATTGGTGCTAATGCCGGCAATCAGCAGCGCCAGCAGGGCCAGATCGGCCCATTTGACGGGCAGGCGTTTGTGCAGCCAGAGCAGAAAATACCACCATGCGAAAATCAGCAGCGGAATGACCGGCAGCATATATCGATCGAGCGGCTTGAAAATTAAGAGGGTGCCGATCGTCGCCAGGGAAAAAAGCCCCCAAAGTGTGCGATACCAGAGAAGCCAGCAACTTAGCGCGACAACGAGAATCGCCGCCAGAGTGTTGATCCCTGGCCCGATCGGACAGCCAAACAATGCTTTGGCCAGCGCCGACTCGCACAATTCCGGCAGGTTCACGATAAACAAATCATGAAATGTCCGCCCCGGGTGGCTGAACTTCTCCAGAAGGTAATACTCGTATTGGCTTACGACCCCTGAAGTGCCGCGGCGGGGATCGGAAAAAAAGAAAATTGCCCCAGCGGCAATGATCAGCACCGCGAGCAAAAGATGTCGCGAAACTGCGCGACTGGGCCCGACATGCCGGATGATGTTCCACCCGGTGGCTAGTATCACCGCCAGGATCAGGATCCACATCGCGGGGCGCATTACGACAGCGACCATTAGCCCCGCAATCAACAGCGGGCAGTCGAACCATGCAGGTCGGCCCAGTTCCACCGCTGCGCCTTCTCGTGATCGAAATGGCGCAAACAACACCGCCTCATATCCCACGAGAAATGCCAGAACACCCATTAAAAAAGGAAGGTCCGTCAGCAGCTCGAAGCAATACCGGTAAAACAATCGACTTGCCGCCAGGCCAATGGTCATGAGAACCGCAGTTGGGCGGCCCGCGCTTAATAAAAAAAGTCGATAGGTGAGGGCAAGGCACGCGAACCCAAGCAGAAACATGACCACCAGGTCCGGCAGGACATCATCGGTCCTGAACAGCTTTGATGTCCCCGCAAATAAGAACGGCAGTCCGGGATAGGCCATGCTCTCGTGGCGTCCCTGATAGCTGTAGCCATGACCGTGGAAGATATTGCGCCCAATCGTCAGATACAGTGCGCTGTCGCGTTCGATTCTCCATTGACCGTTGAAGCCCAACGCATATAGCAGCAGGATTGCGAGAAAAAACCATTTGCGCCGCGCGTCAATTAGATTCAATAGCTTCTGCGGGAAGTCGCTGACACCTGCTTGGCTTGGGACGGAAGTTGGCAGTCGCGATTTTGGGAGAGCAGGTTCACAAACATCCATGAGCTGGCCTGAAAGGCGAAAGGCGGAGTATAACCCCCGCCACTCAATGGAGCAAAAACGAGGACTGCTCACTATTCGTGCCGGTGCTGGCGGTATCTCCTTGGGAGTCGGGTGGTAAAAGGATCACCGCCCTGCTGTCGCAATAAACCGGCCGCCAGTGCAAACGCTCGAGCGATGCTCGAAAAAGACTTTTTTCCGCCGGGAGGATTGCCATGTCCGCGTCAATCGTTGCGAGGAAATTTTCACGGCGATGCTCGTCCCCCAGATAGGTCGCGTTCCAGAATTGGCCGGAGTAAACCTGCGTGCGGCCATCGACCAGCACTTGAAAGCGATCGTGCAGTCGCCAAGCGAGGTAGCCGCCCCACGTGAATTCATTGATCATCTTGCCGGTGCGCGGTGCAATGTTTTGCGCTGCGTAATCCGCGGCGCCACAAGGATAACCGGCGATCGCGCGGCCGCGCCGATTGACCCATTGGTCGAGGCCCATGCTCGCCCGCGGAAACGCAAAGAGCAAAGCGATGAATGCAGACGCAACACCAAGACGTGCCACTGAGGCCAGGAAGCGCAGATCGAGCCCCTGGTCGGAAACCGACGACACTGCTGATACGAGTGCGGGAACGAGACACAATCCAAAGAGCGGTGTAAAGCGACCATGCTGCACCAGCAGCGCTATTCCCGCCGCCAGCATCAGCCAATCTCCGGCCCGGATCTGCCGACGGAATTGGGCCAGAACCAGCGCCACGACAATCAACAGAAGCACGACGATCTTTCCAAAGCTGCCTTCGTAGAACGGTTGCATTTCCACAATCAGCGCACTGGCCACCATCGGATCGGCGAATTGGTAATACAGCGCCGTTCGCACGAATCCACGGAGCATCGGTGTGCAGCAGCAGCCCAGGAACGTCAACAAAAGCAGAATCAAATATCGACGAGCGCGCCGACTCGCCTCCGCTTTAGCGTTCGCATCGCCCGCCCAGAACCATTCGAGGATCGCGCCACCCATCAGCGCGCCAACCCAAATCGGCGCCATCAATGCGTAGAGGTGAAGATTGACAATCAGCGCCGTCAGTGGCGGAACAAGCCAGACGCCCTTCCAACGTTCCCCGTGTTGGCGATCTCGATACAGGAGATACAGCACCGCCGCCAGTAGGCAGATGGCCATTGCTGCGGGCCGAAAGCCGTACCACGGCAAAATGAGCATCATCGCGGCACCGGTGGCAATCAGGGCCGAAGCGTATCGACCTGAGCGCGAAGCGCGAGCACACTGCAGGGCCGCCATAGCGATAAAAAGAATGACACCCGCCGCCAGAGCTCCATGCGCCGCCAGAACGGCTCGAAACCCGCCAGCGCGCCACAGCAGATTCATCCCCATCTCGGCAAGCCAGGAGTAAGGCGTCCATGCATCGCGCATCGAGGCATAGGAAATGCCATCAACCAGCGGCCCCACTCCGTCATGGGCCAGCTGCTGGCCGACGAGGATATGCCAGAAGAGGTCCGGATCGAGCGTGTCGAACAGCAGCGGCTTCACCGCCGCCATTGCGGCAAGCATGCAGACCAGCGGCCAGAACGCTCTGGGCGCGCTCCTTCCCTGCTCGTCGATCAAACAACATGGCATGTCCCCCTCATCGGCTCCGATCAGAGGTTACTTGTCCAGGAGGTATTTGAATTCAAAATGGTTGCGCCACGACCGCTTCACCAGCATTGCGCAGGCGCTTTTTATCATCCTCGAAAAGCGCCAATCCGCTTCAATTATGCGGAAATGAGCTTAAGCCAATCGAAATTCCCCACCGCCATATTCGCGGCAGCTTTGTCCATGTAAACGCGCATGACGATCGTTCCTGCCGACAGCGAGAACGACTGCGATGTAACGGTCTGGTAGGAGTTCCAGCCGGCGGTCTTAGGAACGGCAATCGAGCCAGTTTTGTTGACACCGCCGAATTCGACATGAAATGCGCCACCGGTCATGGTGTTGGAGACCGAGGATTGAATGCGGTAGTTGCCTGCTTGTGCGATGTTCACCGTATAGGTGAGCCATTCGCCGGCGCCGACATATCCGACATCAAGTCCGGTGCCACCGTGTTCAATGTCAACGCCTGTGCCTGCACGATACAAAGATCCGCCATGGTTGACCGAATCGTTATCGTGATAAGCGACGCCCTCGCCACCGTTATTAAAATCCTCGGCCTGAATCGTCTGACCGACAGTAAACGGCGCCTTAAATGGCGTTGGCGACGTACTGATCGGAACAGGGGGCGGTGGCTGCTTGATAACAGGAGGTGGCGGCGGCGGATTGGATGGAGGCGGAGTTGTCGTGCCGGGCCAGTTGCCGACCCAGGTTTGCATGGTCGCGATCCCGCTCCGACCGTCATATCCGCTGACCACATAGAACTTGCTGCCGATTTTCTGAGCAATCGTGCCCGCAAGCGTATTGGGTAGCGGCGGCAGGATATACCACTGATTCGCGGTCGGGTCGTATTCTGAGATGTTGTTGGTGGATTGAAAATCATCCACCTGCCCGCCGGCTAGAACGATTTTGCCGTTCACAATAAACGTGCCCGACTCGTCGTGAGACTTGGGGACGGGCATGTCCGCCAGCCGAGTCCAGGAATCGGTGGTTGGATTGTAGACATCGGTTTCCGATTGCTGCTCGTGCAGCGCATCGTGACCGATCTCGCCGCCCATTAAATAGATCTTGCCGTTCACCACCGCGCTGGTGAAATGATCGCGCGGTGTGGGCATCGGGGCGGCAGTTGTCCATTGGCCGGACCCAGAATTCAGATTGCTGAGCGAAATCTCGTAATGATTGCTGTAATCGATATCCCGGCTGCTGGATTCAATTCCGCCGAAGTAGTGCAGTACGCCATTAACGATCTGCGCATTGCCCGCAGCCATGGCGAATGGCAGCGAAGGAAGCTGCGTCCACCTATTGGTGGCGGTGTCGTAGCGATAGACATCGCTGGTGGCCACGCCCGGGTAATTTCCGCGCAGGCCTCCGACGAAATAGACATCTCCCGTCGAGTCATCGACGGCGACGCCGCTGTGGGTTTCCGGCGCGGGCATCGTGCCGAGATGAGTCCACTTGTTTGTCGTTGGGTTAAAAACGTCAACGGTGTTTCCGACGCCAAACGGTGTAATCGACGTGTAGCCGCCGAACGCATAGAGCTTTCCGTTGACGACTCGCCCATATCCTTCAAATCTGCGCGCGGGCGACTGGACGCCTTGGGCCCAGTTAAAGCTGGAGGGGCCATCGGTCGGCGAGACGATAAACCAATCGTAATTACCGGCGCTCTTGATCGTGTTGGCATTGTTGTCCAGCGACACACGCAGCACGTGGACACCGGCTGACAAATTCATTGGAGCGCTGGTGACCGTCTGCCATTGGTCCCACGCTTTGGTGTTGGGGAGGACAACCGTTGGTGAATTGATTAATCCATCAAACGAAAAATGGATGCCGGCTCCGGCTGATGGGATCGCAACGCGCGCTTCGACGGTGTAAATGCCGGACGATGGGATTGATACTGTGTAGTTGAGCCATTCGCCCTTTACGGTCGATCCAACGACCAAACCGGTTCCCCCAGCTTCGATATCAACTGACTCGCTCGGACGATAGCTGCCGCCGGCGTTGCCGGGCGTCGTGTCGTGATAAGCGACATCTTCGCCCCCCAAGTCAAAATCCTCGGCCTGGATAAGCTGGCCGGGCGTAAAAGGAACGCCATGGAAAGGCGAGGAAACGACAGCGCCGCTGAGAAGCCGCCGGGATTCAAGAATCTCCAGGGCACTGGTCGCAGCACCAAGCAGTCTTCGTCGTGAATTCCCGCCTGAATTGAAAGAACTCATTTACTTTGTCCCCTGATCAAAGCCATTGCGGCGGGATCATACCGACCCGCAATGATTATGGGGCAATAAAAATTGCCTCTAGACAGGTACAAACGAAGGTGGCGCGCCGATTCATCTGGCAAAGGCGGCACAGCCGGTTTTCCATCGCCAGCTTTCCACCGCCAGCAACACTACTGCTCCGGCTTCCGCGACGGCTTCGCGTGGGCCTTGAGCGTGCGGATGGGCCGCTGACCGTATCGCGTGCCTTCGCCGGTGTCAGCCCCTCTCGCGCCTTCAATCGGTGCGCGCGAAGCATGCACTGCAGTACCAAGTGCATCCTTGAGGACCTTGTCGGCCGGCTTCCACCAATGTTTTTTAACGCCTTGCGTCAGCACTTTTACAGCCTCTTGCGGCGTATCCACAAGGCGGAAGATGTCTAGGTCCTCCCGGTCAATGCAGCGCGACTTAACCAGCTTGTCATTCATCCAGTCTCGAAGGCCGCCCCAATAGCTGGAGTTGTAGAGCAGAATTGGGAACGGCTCGATTTTCAGCGTCTCAACCAACGTTAGCGTTTCAAAAAGCTCATCGAGCGTGCCGTAGCCTCCCGGAAAGCAGATGAAAGCCGATGCGTATTTCACGAACATCACTTTCCGTGCATAGAAATAGTGAAAATCGAGGCTGACGGTCTGATACCGATTCGATTCCTGCTCGTGGGGAAGAGAAATGTTGAGGCCAATCGAAGTTCCACCAGCTTCGAACGCCCCTTTGTTCCCCGCCTCCATGATTCCCGGCCCTCCGCCTGTGATTACGGCGAATTTCGATCGGACCAGAAGGCGCGCGGTTGTTTCTGCGGCTTTGTACATCGGATCATCGGGATGCGTGCGAGCGCTGCCGAAGATAGAAACCGCCTTCGACAGCCGATCGAGAACTTCAAATCCTTCCACGAATTCAGACATGATGCGAAAGACCCGCCAGCTTTCGGCGGCCTGATCGCGCACCAGCATTTCATCTTTTTTCTTCTTCATGACCTCAATGCCGGATCAGCAAAACGAAATTGATGACAAGGTAGAACATATACCCCAGCGACAGACACAGTGCCGTCGAAGCTCCGATGAGCCAGCGGCCCATCGATACCGGTATCAACAGGAATCCGAGCGTGATCAAAACAACCGTGTCGAGCCGCCAGACGGCAGCCGGATAGGGCAAAGCCTGTGCGAGCGTTCCTAACGCAGCAAGTGAGTTCCCATCCGCCTGTCCTCGCGCGTCAAATGCGGTCAGACCATACTGAATAAAGATCGCCAGAGGCAGCAGCAGGCAGAGATTGAGCAGCACGGTGCCAACTAATGCGCTGACTGCGATCCCGGAGTCTCCGCGCTGCGCGACATGGGTAATCGTCACGAAAGTTGGTAGCGCCAGCAGCGGGCTGAGAATCAGCGAGGCGAGCATGCCGGTGGACATCCATCGGCTGTTCATTGCCGCGATTGGGGTCTGTCTCACTGCCAGCCACGCGCCAACACCGGCAAAAGCCAGCGCGATGATCAGAATGATGATGGAAGTGGAAACCATGGATCGAGGCGCGCTATTTGAAATCTCCTCGTTGCCAGTCGAGCTTGCGGAGGCTTTTTCATGCCAGACCGCAAGGATCGATGCTCCAAGCAGCAGCAGAACAATTCCGTGCCACCAGACCAGTTCCCCTTTAAATCCAGCCATCAACACCACGATCGCAGCCGGGCATACGAAGGCCCAGGCACTGCGCCGGCGCGTCTGATCGGTCATCGGAGCGAGTAGCACCGCAATGCCCAGCGCCATGGACAAGCAGGCGATTGAAGTGCCAATGACAAGTGAAGCAACCATTTCCGGATGCTTCATGAGCACCGCGGCAAGAGTCGCTCCCGCGATGGGAATCCATTGCCCGATTGCCCGCCGGCCGGCGCTTTGTCTTTCCCCGCCCGCCAGAGCATTAATCGATAGTCTGCCAGCCACATATAGGGCCGCGATGGCGGCAAAGAGGAGCAACAGCGTGGAATGATCTGGATCGGCCTGAGCGAGCAACATGTCCGCCGAAGTGTGCAAGCAACTTGCCGGCTTGTCCAGTCGGATATACTGCCGTCAAAGGCTCGCAGATCCATTTCACCTATGGAGGCATCATGGGGTTTTTGCTGGCGGACGCTGTAACGCCGTGGATGACGACCTGGCACGACATGTTCCACCAGGACGTCTGGTTCGTGGAAAAAATCCTGCGCTCTATTTTCATTTATGTTTTTCTGCTGGCCGGCATCCGCTTGGGCGGCAAGCGCGAGCTGGCACAGCTCAATGCCTTCGACCTGATCGTGCTGTTGCTGCTGTCGAACACGGTGCAGAACGCAATCATTGGCAATGACAACAGCCTTATCGGCGGCTGTATCGGCGCGGCAACACTGCTCGTGCTCAATTACGTCATGGTGCGTTTCATCCATAAACATCGGAAGCTCGACCGTCTTCTTGAAGGTCGGCCCGAAGTACTGATTCGAGATGGAAAGATTGACAAGCAGCATCTCGAACGTGAATTGATCACCAAGGCCGAGCTCGTAGCGGCTGCCCATAAGCAGGGAATTGGCAGTCTGCATGATGTCGATCGATGCGTGCTGGAACCGAACGGCACCATCACCTTCATCCAGAAGCGCCCGACGCCCGAGGGCGCACGTCACGATGAGATCATGGCCGCGCTTTCAAAAATGGCTGAGGAAATTCGGATTCTTCGTGGCAATGCACCGGCGGGCGGCGCGCCTTAACGTTGCGCTTGCCAAAGCCCGGCCCCTTGCTGCTATCATTTCTCCGATCCATGAAGCTTGATGTACTCAATTCCGAAGTTCAGGAATCGGTCTGGTATTCCGAAGGGCTCGCGTTTACCTGCTCGCAGTGCGGCAACTGCTGCACTGGCCCGCCGGGTTATGTCTGGATCAGTCAGGAAGAAATCGGACGTCTCGCCGCGTTTCTGAAGATGCCGGCCGAAGAGGTGATTCAACGCTTCTGCCGCCGCTTTGGTGATCGGTTGAGCCTTAAAGAACGGAAGACTCCACAGGGGCAATACGACTGTATCTTTCTGAAAGAGACCGATGAGACGATTGCGCCTGCTGGATCAAGGCGCAAATCCTGCTCGGTCTATCCGGTGCGCCCATTACAATGCCGAACCTGGCCATTCTGGCCGGAGAATCTGAATAATCGTCAAAGTTGGAATCACGCCGCTAAACGTTGCCACGGCATGAATTCAGGCAAAAGGGTCTTTGGCGTGAAAGAAATTCATGCCATTCGCGATGCAAGCGACTGGCCGGACAATCCGCCAACGTCTGCGACAAGAAAATAGAGTTCGCCGCGCTCTTCTTTCCGTGGCGAGATTCGGCCAAATAAGGCATGATATGTGACAATGTTTGGGCCGTACCAGGTAACCGAAGAGTTGTATTTAACTTCCACCGGCGCAGTGCTGCGCGCCAAGCGATTGGACGACGAGACGGGCAACTACGTCGTCAAGCGATTCAGCGTTCCCGCAGATGATCCAAGCGAGCCTCATTGGGATCATGCGATTTTTCTGGATCGCGCCCGCGTGCAGCAGCAGGTCGTGGCCGGCGGCGCGCGCCATTGGGCGGTCGTCTATCAGGTCGGGGTAAGTGACAGCGGCGCCTGGTTTGCCACCGACTATTTGCCTCTCTCGGCTCAAAAGCTGCTGGATGCGAAAGTTGATGTTGGAGCGGCGGCGCTCCATTCCGTTGCCAACTCGATCGTCGCAGGTTTAATCGAACTTCGTTCGGCGCGAGGCCGTCCGCATGGCAATCTCAAGCCCTCAAACGTTTTGTTTGATGGAAAAGACCTCTCAACTGCAAGAGTTCTTTTAACCGATCTTGGATCACCGGCGCAGGCAGCCAAAGCGGGTGAACCGGGGGATGTGCAGGCGCTCGGGCAGCTCATTTATCAGCTCGTGATGCACGAGCCGTTTACCGACCAACCCTGGCCGCTTCAGGATGATCCTCGATGGCAGGCGCTGGGTGCCGATGCGGATGTCTGGCGACAACTCTGCGGTGACCTGTTGGTGCCGGTTGCAGCGCTGCGGCCGCCATTGGAGATCGTAGCGAGTCGGCTCGAACCGCTGGCCCCCCGCCGCCCAACACACAAACTTCGTCGAGCATTGATAGCCGCACTCGTGCCATTGGCCATTCTGCTGGCTGGTGTTCTGACGCTAACGGTGCTCGATCATTCCGCCCGAAGTAAATTCGCACAGAGCCGCCAGCAATGGTTTGGCGCCTTTGTCACCGCCATGCAGAATCCGGCGCGGCGGCACGTCTACCGCAGTGATCCCACGCTACGCCAAATCACCGAGGCGATGAGTGCTCGTCGCATTGATTCGCTGCCGGGTTCTTCGTCTGGGCTGCTGTGCTGGAGCGTCTCCGACTATCGGCAGGCTGTTGCAGCCAACGCGCTGGTCCAGCAGGTGCAAACAGATCTAGCCCCGGACCATTGGGCTTGCCTTGCTGACGCGATATCGATGAAGGCTAAGTTCGAATCGCGCGCCTGGCCGCAGCCGGCCGATTATTTGGGCAAGCTGATCGATGCTGCCCGCCCTGGCCCGGGAGCAGACGTTGCGCCGGCAATCGATCGCCTGCTGGAGTTGACGCCTCGCATTTCTCAGGAATTAGCCAGGGTCGACGCGAGCTGGAAGCAACTTGCCGAAAAAACGCAGGAAATACAGAAGAAAGATGACCGAACACTGAAGGCGATGGCGGTTTTCCTGCGAAGCTCCGCCGCTGCAGGCATCGAGATCACTTCGTCGGGGCTGCATGGTTTCGATCAAGTTCGCCAGAATGCGAGACTTGCGGAGCGACTGGCCACAGCGACGCGCGATTTTCCAAACAACGTCGATCGTCAGCGGCTCGCGCAGGACGTTTCTGACAGCATGGACCTCGACCGGCTCCAACGAGGCGACATCGAGCAGTACCTGGGATTGCTGGCGTTGAATTCCATCCGTCGCGATGAAACCGGCGCGGCAGTCGCCGCATTACAAAAGCGATTGGGCGACACGGTCGAGCTGGTTGATAAATCGCACCCCGATCAGCGCGAACAGACCGAGCTAAAAAAGGGCCAGGACAACGCGATCGCTTCCATCGCCGACTTTGGCAAATCGGTATTCACCGCGCGCTCTATGGCCGACGGCACATTTGCTGCCCGGCGGACGGAAGTTGAAGCGAAGATCGATTCGCTTAGGCGCTTCTATCATGCCGATGGACCGGAAGACTGGCTCAAGACGCTGCCGGTGCTGTCCACCTCTTCTCCGCGCATCAATGCCTATTGGGAAGCCTGGCGGCAACTGCTCCATGAGAGCATCGATGAAATGACGCGCGATCGCGATCTTTTTGCAGACTACAAGCAGCGCGCCGACCGGCTCCGCAATCTGCTGACCAATCTCGATAGCCAATTCCCTCCGGTGCCGCGCGGGCTCAATGCCAATTACACCGCGGCAGCCGCCAACCGTCGCGAGGCGTTTCTGGAAAAGCTGCTTCCGCTGATCGACCCGCGTTCAGCGCGCCTTGATCCAAATGCCCAAAAGACAGCACAGGCCCAATACGGTCAATGGGCGGAGAATTTGAAAGAACTTGCGGCAGATTTTCCCATTCGCAAACAGGTGCTCCTGCTCAGCGACCGGCCTGACAAGAAATGGGAATCCAAGACGTCCTTTTGGAAAGATCCGGTCATTCAGTCGCTGGTGAAAGTGGACCTGGATCGGATCAATCGTCTTCAGTCTTTGACGACGTTGCGGCGCAACGACTTGGCCAACAAGGCAAAGCAGTCGAACGATCCTGAGGTGATGCTTGCCGCCTGGCAACTCCTGGGAACGCATCAGACGCCACCGTGGCCCGCAGAACCGGGCGAGTTGACCACAGAACTTTCATTGCGTCAGGGGATCGAACAAGCCATCAAGGAACTCCCGGGTCGCGAAGCCACTGCGATCGCGGCTGATCTGAAGACACAGGGGCCGCTGCGCTGGAAGCGATTTGTCGAAGCAGCCGCATCAGAATCAATGCTGGCCGAGGCGATCGCTGGTCAGCGCGGCTCTGCTATCACGACTGAAGATGTCGCGTCGCTCAGTGCTCCGGCACGGTTCAACCTGTGGACCTATGTCTTGAAACAGGGGATCGATCGACAGAACGATCAGATCGTGCAGGATGCGGTGGCCAATTTGCGAACTGCCGCAACCGATCTGAAAGACCAGGACCTTGTCGATCGTCTCGCTCGCATGAATGATCGCGAGGCCTTTGCCGATCAGAATCCGGGAGAAGTCTTTACGACCGGAATTCTGGGCGTGCAGCCGGCGGTGGAATTCCGTCGGGTGCAGCCTCACGATTCTCGCCCGTTTTATCTGGCGACAACTGAAGTTTCCTTCGGGCAATTCTCGGCGGTCGTGCAAGCTGCCAACGCATGGGGCGAGGTGAAAAAACTTCCCTGGGCCTATTCTGCGACACAGCATGATCCACGTCGTGGGCCGCGGGTATGGGAGTGGGCGAGCCAGTCGCCAATTCCCATGAGCTGCCCGCAATATTGGCTGACGCCGGACGAAGACAATGACTTTGCCATGCCGTTCCGCGCCGGCCGGTTCAACCGGATGGTATTGGCCGACCGGTATGGCGGCCCGCCCGAGCCGGATCATCCGATGCAGCAGATCTCGGCGCAGGCGGCGCTGTATTACGCCGCCCTTTGCGGATGCCGGCTTCCTTCGACAGGTGAATGGCTGGCGGCCTACGAGCAATTCGAAAAATCCACGACCGATGCGCAGTGGAATCTCCGGGATCAGACCTGGGAGCAGCAGCGCAAATATATGTCCGATTCAGGCAGCGCCCGTTCGCTTGAAGAGGGCATCTTCCGAACCGAGGCCGCCGCGCGCGGCAAACCCGCCAAGGCGATGTCTTTTGATGATGGAACGCTCTACTTCCGGCATGTTGCTTCGCCGGCCAGCGGGTCGGTCTTTCATCATCTGATTGGCAACGTCGCGGAGTACGAATGCGACGATGTCGAAGCGTTCGACTCTTGGAAAGACAGGAAAACCGCCGCGGGCATAGCAACATTCGCCAAAGCGGAATCACATTCGCTGTTTGTCATGGGCGGCTCAGCCCTTGGACCAACCGATGTCCCGCCCACCAAGCCGCTGCCTGTCGAACATAGCGATCGAGGATACGCCGACGTCGGGCTTCGGCTCGCCTTTACAGCTCCCGCGCGATCGTTGGCTGAACGCGTGAAATGGACTGTCGGGCCATTGAAATATCGCTGGCCAGCAGTGGCTCAGGCTGATCATTGATTTCAATTCGACAGTCCAGAACGCTCGGTTTCTTGTCGCAATCTATACCTGCTCTTGAAAATTTTGATCGCAATGGAAAGACTGTCATCGCAATCGGAGTCTTTCCAGCCAATGAAATCCATCACGAAGCTTTCGCTTTTCTTTCTTGCCTTGTCGCTCATCGGGATGGGCTGCTCAGCACCCGCGCCGTCGGCGGAGTTCGTGCAGCAGGCCGATCGACTGCATGCCGGGGCGTTGCAGTCTGTGGTGACGAGTAACCCGGATTTGCGCGACTACATGCAGCTCATCGGGGACCGTTTGGCTGCCGCGGCCCGGCAGGTGGTGCCGAACCGCGCCAATGAGCAGCTCTTGTCTCATCTCCGTTGTCACTTGGTGAATACACCGGTCATCAATGCTTTTTACACCGGCGGAAATCACATCTACATCTATGCGGGCCTGTTTCGTATTTGCCGAAGTGAAGACGAGCTGGCTGCGGCAGTCGCGCATGAATACGCGCATGCGATCGATCTGGATGTTGAGAAAACCAAGCTGAAGCCCGATCCCAACAGCAGCCTGCCGATGATTGCGTGGCAATTCGTCAGCAATCGCTTCAGCCTCGATCAGCAATCCTCAGCCGATGATCTGGGTTATCTCCTTTATGCCCATGCAGGATGGGATCCGGCAAAGTTCGCGGGGTTGTTCAATCGCTTGGCAGTAATGACGCCGCCCTATGCAGCGCCGGATCGAGATCCGCTTGCAGTCAGGGCATCACGATTCAAAGACCAAGCCCAAAACACGCCCGGAAATCTTCGCAAGCCGCCGGTGGCCGACCCAAAGACTTTCGAATCGCTGCAGCAGCAGGCCAACTCACAGTCGCAGCCAGTGGGGATTACCGAAGCGCAATTGTTTCTGCAGGCATTTCCTAACTGCATGCTCGGTGGCGACCCGCCTGAAACGGTCGCCGCGCAGGAAAAACTCCGTCCACCTCCCCCGCCGCCGACCCGGCTCGAGCCGAGCTGAGCTTTCATGGAATTATGAGCAAGAAGTAATGCGCGCAAGGCACCGCGTGCCCTCAGGTACAGGTGCTGGCGGTGCAATTCTGTTGAAACAACCGGTTAAGCCGACGCCGGCTTCATATCCGACAGCGTGCCCTTGGTGTAACCAACCGATTCAGCCAAGCCCGGCGTCGGATTGGCCGCAGCCTTTTCGAATTCAAATCCGACGTGCCCCTTGAACCCGATGTCGAGCAGTGCCTGGAGCATGCCGCGGATGTCCAGCACGCCTCGACCCACTTCGGCTGCCTGGTTTCTCCCGCGCGGCGCGACGATGTCCTTGAAGTGGCAGTCGAAAAGGCGCGCCTTGCACTTGCGAATGGCCTCGGCGGGATCGACGCCAGCGCGCTCAGTATGGCCCACGTCGATGCAAAGTCCGATGCGCGGATCGTGATCTTTGACCGCTTCCCAAACATCGTAAGGCGATTTGAATCCGTCTTTATCTTCCGGCCCGTGATTGTGAATCGCGATCTTGATGTTGAACTCCGCTACGAGCTTGTCGAGGATCTTCATCGTGTCGGGCTTCGGAGCTGCCACAATCGTCGGCACTTCGATGTCGCGGGCATATTCGAATGCCTGCCGCCCGTTCTTTTCATTGGAAATGCTGATCACGCCGCAGCTCAAGGGCAGAATGCCTGCATCCTTGAACTTCTGCACCACCTCTTTGCGCTCCGCGGTCGTGCTCTTGAGCGGCAAGTGCGAGTCCTTGATCGAAACGTAATGCAGATCGACCTGCTTGATGCCGGCGATGCATTTGTCGAGCGGAAGCTGATGGAACGTGTAAGACGCGACGCCAATCTTCAATCCCTTCCAGCGATCTGGCCCCGGCGTAACGGGAACAGGATTGCGAATCAACTCTTTATTATCGTCCGCCGCCAACACCGGTACGCCCGCCAGCGGCCCCGCCGCCGCGGCGACGGCTGCAAATTTCAGAAGATCGCGACGCGAATGATTTGTGGTCATGAAGGAGGTCCTTGAATGATTGATATTTCCTAACACCAATACCGGAAGTGAGGGCGAATGTTAATGGCCTGGGGCGCTGCGAACGGTTTGTTGAGTGTGGCAAGGGCTGATTCATCCATGCATTGTGCCTGGCTCCAGATACGGCTTGAGATACTGCGGCAGCTTGCTGAAATCGATGGAGCTTTTGACCCAGTAATCATTAGCTCCTTCGCTGATGGCATAGTCGCGGAACGCGGGGTCGGAAACGGCGCTGAACATGACCACAGCGACCTCTTTGAGCCGATCATCGGCGCGAATGGCGTGCAGCACGGCCATGCCGTCCATGCCGGGCATCATTATGTCGAGGATCACGAGCCGCGGCGTGTGATCCGTCATCCATTTCAGCGCTGCTTCGCCACTGGTGATGCAATCGGCTGGGGCTCCCAGTCTTCGAATCAATTTCGCAAGCATCCGGCATGTATCTTCACTGTCGTCGACAACGAGAACGGTGAGCTGTGACATTTCCTGCGGCTCATTTCTCCCCACGGCGCATTGGAGCATGAATCTGCAAAGAGACAAATCATATCCTGTTGCCTTCTCCCTGCGCAGGTCGAAAATGATGAGCATGCTTGAAAGACATTTAAGCCATTTATGACGGACGCCGAATTGCTCGAACAATTTGAGCAGCTCACGCTTCCTTTCGAGCATTGGACGCACCAGGCTCACGTGCGCGTGGCGTTCATTTATTTGCAACGCTTTGACTTTGAGCAGGCACTCGATCGCCTTCGCGCGGGGATCAAGGCGTTTAATGCCCACAACAATGTTCCTGAAAGCGCCACGAGCGGCTACAACGAAACCACCACGCACGCCTTTGCCCATCTAATTGCGGCTACGATGCATGCGTACGGTGAACAGGTTCCAGTTGCCGATTCGCTGGCCTTTTGCGAGGCGCATCCGCAGTTGATGACGCGTCATGTCCTTCGGCTGTTTTATTCGCCGCAGTGCAGGATGAATCCGATGGCAAAGGCGACCTTCATTCCGCCGGATTTGGCGCCCTTGCCGCGGCGGAAGTGATCTTCCATCTCAGAATTGAAATTTGAAATCTCAGATGAAGCTTCGTCGCCCGTGGCTGGCGTTCAACATACGAGTGAAGCGCCGAGTAATGAGATCGGAGCGGAATCTCGGATTACCATGACCACCGCTCTTTTTTCTTGACCTGTTCAAACACTTGAGTGACCATTTATTCCTATGACTACCACGCCCATTTCTCGACTCGGCATCATTCTGGTGGGGTTAATTCTCGGTGCGGCGGCGCTATGGCCGGAAACGGTCAGCGCGGCAGGTATTCCAGCCGACCAGGTTCATTGGAAAAAGATCACGCTGTCGCATGACTTCATGTGCGAAGGCGCCAACTTCGGCGACTTCAATCATGATGGCAAAATGGACGTGGTTTCCGGCCCCTACTGGTACGAAGGGCCGGACTTTACCCGGCGACATGAATATATGCCGGTCAAGACTTACAAGACCGACAACGATTATTCGAAGAACTTCTTTGCCTTCTCCTACAGCTTCAAAAACGACGGCTGGGACGACATCCTGATCATCGGATTCCCCGGCGAAGACACGAGCTGGTACGAGAACCCGCGCGGCAAGGCGACTTCTCCCGATGGACATTGGGTTCGTCATAAGATCTTTGATGTCACCGATGATGAATCGCCCACCTTCGGCGATCTGCTGGGCACCGGGAAGCCCGTGCTGATCTGCCTGACTGGCGGCCGAGCCGGTTATGCACAGCCGGACTGGAGCGATCCGGCCAAGCCGTGGACATTCCATCCGATCGGCCCCAAGAAAGGCTATCAGCGCTTCACGCATGGCCTTGGCTTTGGCGACGTGAATGGCGACGGAAAGAACGATTTCATCCTTTCTTCGGGCTGGTATGAACAACCCGCCAGCCTCGAAGGCGATCCTGAATGGAAATTCCATCCGGAGCATTTTTTCGATGGGGGCAACGGCGGATCGCAGATTTACGCTTATGACGTGAATGGCGATGGGAAGCCCGACATCGTCACCGCGTTGCAAGCGCACGGCTATGGCTTGGCCTGGTTTGAGCAGAAGGCCGACGGCTCATTTGAAAAGCATTTGATCATGGGATCGAAGCCTTCGGAAAATCCACAAGGCGTAGTGTTCTCCGAGCTTCATGCGGTCGATTTTATCGACATCAATGGCGATGGTCTGCCGGACATCGTCACCGGCAAGCGTTATTTCGCCCATGGCTCGCATGGCGATGTTGATGCGCTCGGGCCCGCGGTGCTCTACTGGTTCGAACTTCAGCGCGACAATGGCCAGGTGAAATGGATTGCTCACCAGATCGACAATGATTCCGGCGTCGGCACCCAGGTCGTCGCCAAGCGCATCGATGGCCAGAAAATCCCCAGCATCGTCATCGGCAACAAGAAAGGCACGTTCGTCTTCGTGCCGGAAATGGGCGCAGAGCACACGGCCTCGCGGTAGCTCCGCACAATAGAGTGTTAATTACGGCGATCGGCGCGGCAATATGTGTCGCGCCGATTTGCTGCGCTCAAGGGTTTTCCACCATCCCTGGCGCGGGCGCGGTGGAAAACTTGGCTCGCACAAATTTCTCACGCATTCAATCGAAAAAATGGGGTTATCCTAACTCATCGTCGCTCAATATGTTGGGGCGCGCGGCATGGCGAGAATCAACGACTGGTAGTATTTATTCTCTTGCCATGCACAAGATATTGTGGTTACAATGCTCAAGTTCGGCCGATGGAAGAATGGGCTTCCGCGGGCGGCCGAGCAACTGAAGTCTGTGGCATGGGCAAATGCCGCAGGCTTGCAAAAAACTCAATTTCGGCGGCCCGGAGGTCGCGCCACCGATTGCCCTTTCGTCGTCAGGAAGATGGCGATCCTTGCATATGATTGATCAGGCAACGCGCCCCACTGGGCCTTTGCCTGAAGCGTATTCCCGGTGCTGCTGGCGCGCGGGAATGGATTGGCAATAGACCTTTGACCGTACGGGTGCCGCATGGGCGTACTTTGCGATTCTCAAATCCGCGAACTGATCGGGATCGAACCCTTCGAAGACAACAACAAACGCCAGGGAAAGATCAGCTACGGCGTCTCCAGCTACGGCTACGATCTTCGCGTCGGCAGCGTCTTCAAGATTTTCACGAACGTCAATTGCGAGATCGTTGATCCCAAGCGCTTCAGCGAGCGCTCGTTCGTCACCATCGATACGATGGACACCGGAAAAGACCACGTGCTGATTCCACCCAACAGCTTTGCGCTGTGCGAGACCGTGGAAACCATCGAGATGCCGCGCGATGCGCTGGCCATCTGCGTGGGCAAGAGCACGTACGCGCGATGTGGGATTATTGTGAATGTGACACCCATCGAACCGGAGTGGCGGGGAAAGGTCACACTGGAAGTGAGCAACACAACCCCGCTTCCAGCCAAGATCTACGCCAACGAAGGCATCGCGCAGCTCGTATTCCTCAAGGCCGACCGCGTCTGTGCCGTCAGTTATGCCGACAAGCGCGGCAAATATCAGGACCAGGTCGGCCTGACCCTTCCGAAGGTTGATTGAGCATTTCACGTCATGCGTAAGCGTCGCAAGGAGGACTCATGTCTTATTCGCAGAAATTGCCGAGGGTTCGCTGTAGTCGCCACAACTTGATTGCTCGCGCCGCGGCATCGTAAGCGGTCGCAACTCAAAACCAGTAGTCAAAGTTGAGACGCTTTTGGCGGGCGCGCTCGCGTTATTGTGTTGACAACCTAACAAACACTTTACTTTTTGATGGCCTGAAGGCGATAAAGCGGATAGAACATTCGGCTATGACTGCTGCATCGACCATCTTCGCCTTTGCCCCGACCTTACTGCTGGTGGGCTGCCAGGCTTCAAAGCCTGCCGAGCAACCGGAGAAGGTCGACCCGGCGGTCTGGCGCTCGCCACATGCGGACCTTGTCCAGCACGATCAGCCGACGCTGGTCACGCAAGGCAGCCTGCCGCTGGTCTATCAGATGCAGACTGCCGGCCGGATCCGCGTGATGGATGTCACCGAGGGCGGCCAAATCGCTTCCGGCCCCGCGGCGAGCCTCTCGATTGTCCGCGTCACGCCGCGCGGCGTTTATGTTGGTGACGACATGCTCGCCGCCGGCCCGCTGATGGCCAATCACCAGTACCGAATCATTCTTGAAGCGCCGCCCAAGCCGGCTGGCGCTCAGTAAACCATGTAGAACAAAAGCTTTTAACTGCATTCAATTGGGAAGGAACCTTTAATCATGAAGATCACGCGACGATTCACGAAACCGGCAGAAGACGTTTTCGCTTCCGTTCAATACGAGAAGCGCACCAGTCGCATTTCGAATCCCGACGGCAGCGTCGTGTTCGAGATGAACGATGCCGAGATCCCGTCGCAGTGGTCGCAGCTTGCGACCGACATCATGGTCAGCAAGTATTTCCGCAAGGCCGGCGTTCCGCAGACCAACGAAGCCGGCGAAGTGCAGCGCGACAGCCAGGGCAATGTCGTCACCGGCCCTGAGCGCAGCGTGAAGCAGGTGATCAATCGCCTGGCCGGCTGCTGGCGTTACTGGGCCGAGAAGCACAACTACTTCGATTCATCGGAAGACGCCCAGGCGTTCTACGATGAGATCGCGTACATGATGCTTCATCAGATGTGCGCGCCCAATTCGCCGCAGTGGTTCAATACCGGTTTGAACTTCGCCTATGGCATCACCGGTCCGGCACAGGGCCATTACTATTGCGATCCCAAGAGCGGCGAACTGCTCAAGAGCCGCGATGCCTATTCGCATCCGCAGCCGCACGCCTGCCAGCCTTTCCATGCACCGATCAATACGCCTCAAGGCAAAATGCCGATTGGCCGGATCGTCTCCGATCAGCTTATCGGGCTGGAAATTTACGATGGCACCGAGCATGGCGCCGGCCTCACGCGCGTGATGGCGGTGAAAGCCAACGGCAAAAAGATGGTCTATCGCGTGGTGCTGGAAAACGGCAACTGCGTCGAAGCCACCGGCGATCATCTGGTCTACGTTATCAGCTCCAGCGGCCTTTCGGGCCGATGGGTGCGCGTCGATTCGCTCGACACCTCGATGAAGCTGGTGCAAGTCGTGCGCGACCCCGCTCGTCAGCTCGAGCGCGCCACGCAATCGACCAGCGCTACCGCTTCTGGACAGGGCGGCACTGCATCCAGTGATTGGCCGGCCCCCGCTCTCTCCGATGAAAACGAGCCGCAGCTCCTGCATCTTTCCATCACCCGCATCAAACCCGTCGGCGTGCAGCCGGTCTACGACATTCAGACCGAATCGGGCCAATACCTCTCCAACGACGTCATCGTCCACAACTGCTTCATCCAGAGCGTCAGCGATGACCTGGTGAACCCCGGCGGCATCATGGATCTGTGGACGCGCGAGGCCCGCCTCTTTAAGTACGGCTCCGGCACCGGCTCCAATTTCTCCAGACTTCGCGGTGAAAATGAGCCGCTCTCCGGCGGCGGGAAATCTTCAGGCCTGATGAGCTTCCTGAAGATCGGCGACCGCGCCGCCGGCGCGATCAAATCGGGCGGCACCACTCGTCGCGCCGCCAAGATGGTCTGCCTCGATTTGGATCATCCCGATATCGAGTCTTTCGTGAACTGGAAGGTGCGCGAAGAATTGAAAGTCGCGGCGATGGTCGAAGGCCTGCGCATCCTGCCCAAAGAGCAGCGCGAACTGGCAACCAAACTCGGGCTCAAGCTCGATTACGATTTCAACGGCGAAGCATACTTCACCGTCAGCGGCCAAAATTCGAATAACTCCGTCCGCATTCCCAATCGCTTCTTCAAGGCTCTTGAAGAAGATGGCGATTGGAATCTGACCTGGCGCACCACCGGCAAGGCTGCCAAGACGCTCAAGGCCCGCGAGCTGTGGGAGCAGATCGCATTCGCAGCCTGGCGATGTGCCGACCCGGGCGTGCAATATGATGACACGATCAACCAGTGGCACACCTGCCCCCGCAGCGGACGGATCAATGCCAGCAATCCGTGCGTCACCGGCGACACGCGCGTGCTTACGCCCGGCGGTATCTGGCGTCGCATCGATCAGATGATCCACCTGCCCAGCCGGATCATCACCAATCTCGATCGCCAGGAAGTTCACGTCACCGAAGGCGCATTCCCGACCGGCACCAAGGAAGTTTTTGAATTGAAAACAGCCGGCGGATATTCGCTCAAGCTGACGGCCGATCACAAGGTCTGGACGCGCTCCCGCGGCTGGGTCGAAGCGCAATCGCTGCAGGCCGGCGATGAAGTTCGTCTGCCCAGCAAGCCGGCCTGTATTCAGGAAGTCGGTGAGCCGCAGGATCCTCGATTCTTCCAGCTTCTGGGATTGCTGTTGTCCGAAGCGAATTCCGATCTGACCGCTCTTCGTCTCGATGCCTGCCTGAAGGATGGCGACACCATCGAGCGCTACTGGAACTACGCCGCCGAGAATTGGGGCGAGCGTCAGGCCGATTCGCAGGGTGCCGTCGCGACGATGGAAACAGAACCCGCATCAGCGGGCGGCGCAGTGACCGCAACGCTGACCAACCGCCGATTGCTCAGCCGTCTGCGCGCCTACGTTCGCAGCGATTCCTGGATGGATTCCTCGCGCGGCCGAGGCTTGAGCGACGAAGCATTCACCGCGGGCCTGGCGGCGCAGAAGCATCTGCTTCGCGCCCTCTTCACCGCCGACGCGACCATCACACAAGGCACGCTGGTTCTCCACAGCGGCAGCCGGGAACTGCTGGAAGATGTGCAACTGGTATTGCTGGGATTTGGCGTGCAAAGCGCGATCACGACCGAATCTTCCGATTCCCAAACGACATTTGTGACCGACGGCGGAGCCGTCGCAAGCGGAGCGCTGCTCGCTCGAAGCGGGCAAAGTATCCCGACCTCGCCAACTGGCGGGGACGCATCAGCTCAGCGCCACGGCTTGCGTATCGAGCCGGGCAGCCTCCGCTCTTTTGGAAAACAAATCGGCCTCCTTCCGGGCCGCAAGCTCCATCAGCTTGCGACCGCCATCAGCTTTGCGATCGCGAAGCCGGAAGATGCCGGCAATTTCGACGCTGTCGCTTCGCTGTCGCCCCTGGGCGCGCAGCAGGTGTTCGATCTGACCGAGCCGCACACCAGCTCCTTCATCGCCAACGGGCTGACGGTGCACAACTGCTCGGAATACATGTTCCTCGATGACACGGCCTGCAATCTCGCTTCGCTGAACGTGCTGACCTTCTTCGATGCCGAGGGACGGCGCTTCGATGCCGAGGGATTCAAGCATGGCGTGCGGCTCTGGACGATCGTGCTGGAAACCAGCGTGCTGATGGCCAGCTTCCCGTCCGAATCGATCGCGCGTCTTTCCTACATGTTCCGCACGCTCGGCTTGGGATATGCGAACCTCGGCGCGATGCTCATGCAGGCGGGCATTCCGTACGACAGTGAAAAGGGCCGCGCCATCTGCGCCGCCATCACTGCGATTCTCACCGGCGAGTCGTACGCCACCAGCGCCGAGATGGCCAGTGAGCTAGGTGCATTCCCCGCCTACGACCAGAACCGCGGCGAAATGCTCCGCGTGATGCGCAACCATCGCCGCGCTGCGTATGACGTGGTCAACAATTCCCCCGCACGAAAAGCCATCGGCGGCTATGAACATCTCGACATCGAGCCGGTCGGCATCGATGCGGCCCAATTTGCAGACAACGATCCGATGGCTCCGCGATCGCTGCTGGCCTCCGCCCGCGATTGCTGGGACCGGGCGCTGGTGCTCGGCGAGAAGCATGGTTATCGCAATGCTCAAACCACCGTCATCGCCCCCACCGGCACCATCGGTCTGCTCATGGATTGCGATACGACCGGCGTCGAGCCGGACTTTGCCCTGGTGAAGTTCAAGAAGCTGGCCGGTGGCGGATATTTCAAAATCGCCAATCAGTCGCTCCGCCCCGCTCTGGTCAACCTGGGCTATGAGCCGGCGCAGATCCACGAGATTCTCCAGCACGTCATGGGCACGCTCACTTTCCAGGGCGCGCCGCATGTCAGCTACGATCGGCTCAAGGACCTGGGCTTCACCGAGGCCGAGCTGGAAAAGATTGAATCGTCGCTGCCGGGTGTGTTCGAGATCGGCTTTGCCTTTAGCCCGTGGATGCTGGGCGAAGAGGTGATGCAGCGCTTCGGCATCATGCCGGTCGAATGGCAGTCGCCCAATTTCAATTTCCTCCGCCGGCTCGGCTTCTCCAAGCGCGAGATCGACGAAGCCAACGATGTTGTCTGCGGGCGCGGCACCGTGGAAGGCGCGCCGCACCTAAAAGATGAGCATTTGCCCGTCTTCGATTGCGCCAACAAATGTGGAAAGACCGGTCAGCGCTTCATCGCCGTCGAAGGCCACATCCGCATGATGGCCGCGGCTCAGCCGTTCATCAGCGGCGCGATTTCCAAGACGATCAATCTGCCCAATGAAGCCAACGTCGAGGACATCAAGAACAGCTACTTCCTGAGCTGGAAGCTGGGCCTCAAGGCAAACGCGCTCTATCGCGATGGCTCCAAACTTTCGCAGCCGCTCAACGTCAAGAGCGACGAAGAGCTGGAAAACAAGACCGATGAGGAGGACGAGGAGGCAGTGGAAGCCGCGCGAGAAGAAGTGGCCGGCGAAGTGGTCCGCGCCGCGGCTCTCGTCACCGCTCCAGTTTCTTCCGACAACATCAGTCCCGCGCATCCGCATACGATCGAACGAATTGTCGAGCGCATCGTCGAGCGCCCCCTGCGCCGGCGTCTGCCTGACACGCGCCGCGCGACGACGCACAAGTTCGATGTGGCGGGACATGAAGGCTACATCACCGTCGGCCTCTATGACGATGGCCAGCCGGGCGAGGTCTTCATCCGAATCGCCAAGGAAGGCTCGACGATCGGCGGCCTGATGGACACCATCGCCACGCTCGTGTCGGTCAGCCTGCAGTATGGCGTGCCGGTCGAGTCGCTCGTGCGCAAGTTCGAGCACGTGCGCTTCGAACCGAGTGGCATGACCCGCAATCCGGAAATTCCCTTCGCCAAGTCGCTGGTCGATTACATCTTCCGCTGGCTCGCGATGGAATTCGTCCCCGGCTACCGCGCCGCCCACGCCCCCAAGCGCGAGAAGAAACCGGCCGCGATTGCTCCCCCGCCCGCGCCGGTCGCGCCCGCGGCCCCGCAGCCGGCCGAAGAATCCTCTTCCGCCATGACCACCAAGCTCCCCGAGCCGGAGAGTCAGACCCCGGCCCCCGCGCCCAAGAAGAAAGGCAACGGCCATCATCCGCGCATCGACCCCGACACCGCCAAGCCCTTCGCCTATGGCGAAGATCTGCTGAAGGAATCGGAGCAGCCGCACGCGACCGCGCCGGAATCTTCGACGGATCCGGTCGGTGGCAGCGCCCCCAATCTTCGCCTGACCCTCGTCGCCGACCCCGTCAGCCAGCAAGGCAGCCACTTGCAAGCCGACGCCCCCGCCTGCGACGTCTGCGGTAGCATCACGGTGAGAAGCGGCACCTGCTACAAGTGCCTCAACTGCGGCAATAGTATGGGATGCAGCTAGGCCAGTTGATCAGGAAACTCCGAATAACGTCGTGCTCTGCACGGACCTAGACCGCGAATGCAATCAATGACAACGCTCGTTATCGATGATCCGGATCAGTGGTTCAGCGAACTTCCCGAAGTATGCGCCGAAATCTTTTCCGGTGAGGTCGTGGCACGGCTCATCGCTCGCCGACCAGAGTATTTCGACTTTGACGATCTGCAATGGCTGAACGATGCCATTGCAGATGCGTTGGGGCAGACGGTCGAAAGCGATGAACTTTTCCTCGAAGCCATCTGCCGGGGATATAGGTCTATCCGTGGCTACCACGGTACCCGCTGTGCGATTACGAGCCGATACAGGCAGAACGGACTTATTGTTCTCCCGCCCGGCGCCGCGATCGAAAAGGCCCGGAAATTTTTTTGCAGTGGAAGATTCCCCGAAATTACCGAGGCTGCATTTGCAGTGGCCGCAGGCCGCAAACACCACATTCAGCCACCTAAGGTGTGGTTCACCGCTGGCAGAAGGCATCTTATCAAGGATTGCGGTCACTACCTCCTTTACGGCAGCGAACAAGTGATCGCAATCGCCGTCGGCATTACGACCAACACCCGGTATGACTATCGCCAAGCGCTAAAACTTGTCGGCCGGCCGACCCTAATTGTTTGCGACATCCCAATCGGGCAAATTCCAAGAGAATTCCTGAAGTCTTACACGAACAAAGTGCTCGCTTCATGGTTCGAAGAGGCCGTAACTGGAGCCCGTTCATTCGACTACACCGGTGGCTTCCCAGCTACTGGGAACGTTGGTCCAGAATGTATTATCAGCATTGAGCACCCGCCTTCCGAGACCATTAACGATCCATATGCAGGCACCGCGTGGCTCCATGAAATAGCCCCTTGGCAGGCGCGGCGATCAGCTTGAGGATTCACTGTGCTATTACATAATCAGTGATAGGAATCCGATCTCAGGCTGCAGTCTATCGCCTTGTCAGACATGAGCATCTACGATCAACGACTCGGCCCGGCTTATCGCGCCTCAAAGGGCAGGTTCTATCCGCTCATCGCGGCCTGGTGGGCCCCGGCTCACGATGCCGCGATTGAACGACTGATACGAAAGTTCCAGTGGCATTGGTATTGGAGAGCAAGTAGCGAGATCCAAAGTTTGACCGACGCCTCGGTGCTGGAGAAATGGCGCGCCGAACACGCAAAGACGGAAAAGAACATCTGGTACAACGCCATCATGTACCACGCGCAATATCGTGCAGAACAGCAGGGATTAACGAAGTTAATCAAGACGCCGCGTAGAAAAAGCTGCCAACTGTGCACCAAAGAATTCGACGAAGATTCGGTGCCGGTTCCATTTGCTAATAGATTGGGGATGGATCGGATTGATTTCTGCGCTCCATGCATGAAAGAGACGATTGGCTACGAGGCCGGAGTTCCAAACTGTGACCGGGAAGGAATGCTGTCGTACCTTCGGCGGCTAGCTGACGCGATCCAGCGGGTACCTAGCCAAGGGTTTGAGGAGCACGTTGAAACATTTACGACCCTGTCTGACGAGGAGCGGGTCAGATTGTTCAAAGCGTTAAAAGGAAAACCCAGGGCAAGAGCTATTAAAGCTGCTTTTGGAAGCTGGTTTAATGCTCTGTGCGAGGCCGGCATTCTCGAAGGGGAGACGCAAAGGCTGCCAAGAGGGACACGATGCAAGGCAAATGACGGTCACCTGTGCTTATCATTGCCTGAGAAAACCATTGACGACTTGCTGTTCGCCCATGCGATTCCTCACGAGAAGGAGCCGTATTATCCGGACGGAAGACATCGAGCCGATTTTCTAGTGGGCAACACACTTATTGAATATTTTGGGCTCTTGTGCGATCCGGAGTATGACAAGAAGAGACTCATAAAACGCGCTATTGCGAGGGATCACAACATCGAAATGATTGAGCTAGAGCCGAAGGATGTCGCGTCGATTAACTCCCTGATGAAAAAGTTGAGTTCCGTGCTCCGACGCTTCAATGGTGCCAGCTCTGCTGCGAATTCAGTTTGTCTCGAAGAGGGCCCCATCGCCATCTCCGCAACATCAAACGCTGCTCCCGATCATTGAAGCCACCACCTCTATTCCGTTCGCTGGTCAGCCATCCCCGAAAGCCGACGTCCGACTTCCCTCGAGTGATCCGCTGCCCGGATCGCTTTTGCCAAATCTCGAATTTCCGAGCTAATTCGTCGGCGGTTTACATTAACTGCGTTGACGATAAACGCGCCGGAAAGAAGGACACTCGAACATACGAATGCTACCAAGCCAGCGATCTGCTGGAAAACCGTTGTCGCATCGCGGACTATTATGCCGCCCAGAGCGCCAGCAATTACCGCCAAGATGAGCAGTAGCCATGCGAACATAATTGGTAATGATATCATTGACCAATATGCGACGCCATTTCTCCCGCTCGGGGAGCGCTGCAATCTATCCGGATACTATACCAGTCTAGGAAGACTAACGGCAGAGGACGCGGAGGAACGCGGAGGAATTGAAGATGAAAGATATTAACCAGATCAGCGCTCAAGTTATCGATGCGGCGATGAAGGTGCATACGGCGCTCGGGCCGGGGCTGTTGGAGAGCGCATACGAGGGATGTCTACTGCATGAACTGCGCAAGCGCGGCATCAGGGCGCTATCGCAGGTCGTATTGCCGGTGGTATATGATACGGTCACAATCGATGTGGGATACCGCATCGATGTACTGGTCGAGGACTGCGTAATAGTCGAGCTGAAGTCGATCGACAAGCTGGTACCGATTCACGAAGCACAACTTCTGACCCATCTGAAGCTCAGCGGCGTCAAAGTCGGCCTCCTGATCAACTTCAACGTCCTTCACCTCAAAGACGGCATCAAGCGAATGGTCAACAAGCTCGGAACCTCCGCGTCTTCTCGCGCCACCAGCGAAACCAATGAGAGCTAACCGCAGAGCAGAAATTCGCTGAAAATAGGAACGACTTAAACCAGATCGCTTAACGTCCAAAGACATCCTCGAACGGATAACCACTTGGCTCCAAAACCTCTGCGTACCTCTGCGTACTCTGCGGTAAAACTTTCTTCAAGAAGAATTTAACCGCAGAGGACGCAGAGGTACGCAGAGGTTGGTATATGAGGGCAAACCAATTTTGCGCTGATTCTCCAAGGATGAGCTGAAACGGAAGTTTATTAATAAACCCACGTCTCCCTCAGCGGTGAAATCGACGAATCAAGCGATCTTCCCCAGCGCCATCTCCGCCACATCGAACGCGGCTCTCGGCCTTCCCAACCTCTTCGCATTCGCCTTCAGCTTCGCAAGCCGCTCTTGATCCTTCAGCAGCGGCTCGAGCTTGGTCGGCATGGTCGCCAAATTGTTGATTTTGATGGCGGCGCCGTTTTCTAGAAGAAAATCGCTGTTGCGGCTCTCCTGTCCCGGAATTGGATTGACGATCGCCATGGCGGCGCCGCGGGCGAGCACCTCTGAAGTCGTCAGGCCGCCGGGCTTGGAGAGAACCACGTCGGCCACCGCCATCAGCTCGTCGATCTGGTCGGTGAAGCCCAGGATGTGCGTCAGGTGACGCGAGGGCGCTTCGATCTTCTCAAGCTGCGCCTTCACCGCGGCATTCTTCCCCGCGACAACGACAATCTCCAGCCCCATCGGAAGCGCAAGCAACCCGCGATACAACTGCTCGATCGGCCCCACGCCAAATCCGCCGGCCAGTTGAAGCAGGATGGGCCGATCGCCGGTCAGCTTCTGCGACGCCAGACATTTTTTACGATCCTTCTCCCGGCTGAAAACCGGATGGATCGGAATCCCCGTAACGCGAATGTGCTCTTTGGGCACGCCCCAGTGATTCAGATAAGCGGCCCCTTCATCGGTGGCAGTGGTGTATAAATCGCAAGGCTGGTTCACCCACAGCCGATGCGTTTCAAAATCGGTCGTGACGGTGATCTGCGGAAGTTTGGTCCGCTCATCGCGTCGCAGGCTCGCGATAATCTCCGCCGGCAGAAAATGGGTATTTACGACGACATCCCAAGGCTCCTGCTCCAGCAGCTCCAGGAAATCCTGCAAGTTGAGCTTCTCGACCAGTAACCTGATGCGATCCCTTCGCGACCGCGGGCCGCGGGGTTTATCCATCATGTCATAAAAAAACCCCAGCACGTGCGGCGCCTTGTTGACCAGGTCCAGATACATCTGGCCATATACTTTGCGAAACGCCGGGTTGGTCAGCGTGAGCAGATCGACATTCTTCACGATCGCACTCGGGTCCGTCTCGCGCAGCGCCAGCTCTACTGCTTGAGCCGCCCGCATATGCCCCGCCCCGACTGAAGCCGACAGAACCAGGATCCTTTTTGGCATGGTGTAGTCCCGCGAGTGCGAATAGCCCGGTGTTGCTGAGATGAGAGCCTTGGCGAGGGGTGCTACTTTATTGCGCCAAGGACGCCAAGGAGCCAAGAGCGCCAAGAAATTCTCTTTTTATTTTTCGTCTTGGCGTCCTTGGCTTCTTGGCGTTCTTGGCGCGAAAGGAAGCGCCGATGCCGCCGCCTGCTGAAATGCCATTCGCGTGGGCGAGGCGTCGGAATTCGCGAAGTCGGCCCGTTGGACCATCAGGATGTAGATCCGGTCAGCCTTGGAATCGATCCAGGCTTGCGTGCCATAGGCGCCGCCGTGGCCATGCGTGCCAGGGGTGAGCATGGCGGTGATGTCCTGCGGCTCGCGGACGACGCACCATCCCAGCCCCCAGCCGTTGCCCGGCGTGAAGCCGGTCTTCAGATCGCCGCTCTGAACGCTGGTCATTTTCTCGACCGTTTCCCGCTTCAAATATTGATGCCCATTCAATGTGCCTTCATTGATAATCATCTGACAGAATCGGCCGTAATCCGGCGCGGTCGAAAAGAGCCCGCCATTGGGAGCCGGATAGCGATCGTGAGAGGTAAGAGGAACTCCGCCGAACATCGCGATCGGTGCCGGTTCCAGTTGATCACCCGCGCGCTTATAGCTGATCGCCAATCGATCGGCCTGCTCCTGCGTCGGATAAAACGTCGTATCCTTCATGCCCAACGGCGTAAAAAGATGCTGCTGCAGAAAATCCGGATACGACTGTCCCGACACGATCTCGATGACCCGCCCCAGCGTGTTGATCCCCGCCTGGCAATATTGCCATTTGCTGCCGGGCGCGAAGAGCAGCGGACGCTCGGTGTAATGCGCGATCAATTGCTGGAGGTTCTTCGACACATGCGCCTCCGCACTGCTCGCCTCGGCCATGCCAGACGAATGGGTCAGGAGATGTTTGAGGGTCACGACATGCTCGACGCCGTCAGCGGTTTTCAGATGCGCCAATTTCGGGATGTACTTCCCTACCGGATCATCGACTGAAAGCTTCCCCTGCTCCTCCAGCATCGTGATCGCCGTTGCCGTGATCGGCTTGGTCATCGAAGCGATCCAAAACAGCGAATCGGTGCGCATCGGCTTATGGTTCGCGATATCCGCTTGCCCCACCGCACTCAGATGCAGGATCGAGTTGTGGGTCGCGACGAGCGTCACCGCGCCCGCGATCTCATGCTGCTCGATCTGCTGCTCCATCGCGCGATCGATCGCCGCAACGCGCGGCGTATCCTCCGCGCGCGACGGCGCGCTCAAAGCAACTAATCCCAATAGAACCCCGAAGGCGAGAGTGACCTTCCCGATGCGATGCGAAGTGCTCATGAACGGGAAGTGTAACCGAGCGCGACAAAAGCGGAAGTAAAACCTACGACCGTCGACGCGCAGCGTCGTCTTCACTCACTTTAGCCGCCCCTTTGTGCGGCGCGTCCACTCCACGTCCCGCGCAAGAACACCTTTCGAGCAACCACTCGCGCCGCTCGGCGGTGGCGATCGTAGTCTCGATTTCACTCGCAAAAATTGTAAAATAGTATTGACAACTGAATATACAAATGAACCATCGAGGGTGCAGCACGACAGAAGGAGCTCGTTCCGATGTTACACGATCAAATGCGCGCCGATTCGCTGTAAGATCAGTCAGGCAAATAGTTTAAGTTGCCATTAGAGTAGGAATGTTACATTCCGCCGAGTGTCACATTTTGTAACTGTAACATTGTGTAACGTGCGTCAGGCGGCCGCGCGCCCACCCGTTCTTTGCGGTGCCGCCCCGAGCACGAGACCGAAAGCGATCATCGCGAGCGCGATGCCGGTCAGGTAGAGGCGATTGCGAGCGCTGTAACAGAGGGTGGCGATGGAGCCGCTGAGCGGCTTGTAGGGAGGCGGCGCGGGAGGCGGAGTCACCGCCGTGATCTGGAACGGCGACATGTCCGGCTTCTCGTCGCGGATCTTCAGCACGTGCTGTCCCTTCCGCACGCGCTTGAGCTGGCGCTGAGCCAGGCGCTCGGCGAGGCTCGGATCATCGACAATCTTCTTGAGGAACTCGTCGTTGACCGACACCTGCTTTTGAATCAGCGACAGGTCGGACTTGAGTGTCATCTTTTCGTATGCGAGCCGACGGTTGGCATCGATCTGCGGCATGACCATGCAGCAGGCGATGATCGCGATGCCGGCGCACAGCAGCGGGATCGTCCAGCCGCCGCCGTCGGAAGCGACCGGCGCGAGTTCGCCATCCAGCTCCGGATCTTCCCAGCGCGGCTCGGGGACGTCGGCTTCGTCTTCGGTGAACACTGCCTCTGCCAGATCAGCATCTTCTTCCTCGGCTTCGTCGTATTCCGCCTCTTCTTCCTCGAGCCATTCCTCTTCCTGCGGCGGCGCATAGGCGCGAACCTGCGGCCGAGGCTTCAGTTCTGGCTCTGCGGCGATTTCGTCCGGAACCGTTTGCGCGGACCCGACTTCAACGGGCTCGGATATCGTCGCGGCTTCGAGCACTTCGCGCAGCGCATCAGCCGAAACCGGAACATCTTCGACTGGTTCAGCAGTTGCTTGAACAGTGAGCGCATGATCCGCCACTTCCGCTGGCGGCGCTTCGCCGACGACTTGGGTGATGTCGGCGATCTCGCCCATCGTGTCCGGCATGGCATCCAGCGCGGTGATGGTTTCGCCGAACATTTCAGTGGTTCCGGAATCGGCAGGAGCGGTCGATTCAGGTTGCGGATCAATACTAGTTGTGATGGTCGTGGAAGAGTCGGACACTTGCGACGTCGCAGGCTCCGCAATCGCTTCGTCGATGCAGGAATCCAGCAGGGAATCGGATTCGTTTTGAGCCGGTTCAGGAGCGATCACGGCTGCCGCGGGGAGCGCGGCTTCCTTAGATTGCGCGGGCAATTCCGGTTCAAACACCAACGCCGGCAGCTTGCAGAGCGAATCAACGCGCTGCACAGCGTCTACATGGTCCCATTGCCAGGGCTCGTCAGAGACTAACGGCGCTTCAGCCGGCGCGGAGATTTCCGTCTCCGGAGCAATCGCTTCCGCAGCGATCATCTCGGCTGGCGCCGCGACCGGCTCACTTTCCGGAAGTTCTTCGCTTTGCGGCGCACAAATCTGAGCTTGCGTCTCAACCGAATAGGCCGCGACACCCTCCGCCTCATCCTCGGCCTGTGGCTTGGGCGCGGGCCCGTTGGCCGGCTCGTCGGGATCGATCAGCTCCCAGGGGGTCAGGGAAGAGTCGTCCTCGTTTTTCTTGCCGGCCAATGGGTCCATCGCTGCGTCTTCCTATTTATTCCAGAACGCGGCCCCGTATCGGGCGCGCTCGCCGAGCTGCTCTTCGATGCGCAGAAGCTGGTTGTACTTGACGACGCGGTCGCTGCGCGCGGGCGCGCCAGTCTTGATCTGGCCGCAATTGGTGGCCACCGCGATATCGGCAATCGTGCTGTCTTCGGTCTCACCACTGCGATGCGAAAGCACGGCAGAGTAGCCATTGCGGATGGCCATGTTGACCGCGGCAAACGTTTCGCTGAGCGTGCCGATCTGATTGACCTTCACGAGGATCGAGTTGGCGGTGCCGGTCTTGATGCCCTTCTCGAGGAACTTCACGTTGGTGACGAACAGATCATCGCCGACGAGCTGAAGCTTCTTGCCCATGCGATCGGTCATGAGCTTCCAGCCGTGCCAGTCATTCTCGGCACAGCCGTCTTCGATCGAGCGGATCGGATACTTGTCGGCCCACTTCGCCCAGTAATCGACCATTTCCTCGGGGCGCAGAACCTTGTCGGGATTGCTCTTGAAGAACTTGTAGCCCTTCTTTTCGTTGTCCCACAATTCGCTGGCCGCCGGATCGAGCGCGACGAAAACCTGCTTGCCAAATTCATAGCCGGCCGCGGTGACGGCTTCGCCAATCACCTTCAGCGCGTCTTCGTTGTCTTTAAGATCGGGAGCGAAGCCGCCCTCGTCGCCGACGGCGGTGCTCATCTTGTTCTTGTGCAGGACCTTCTTGAGCGCGTGATAAATCTCGACGCCGGCGCGCAGGCCTTCGGAAAAGCTGTCGAAGCCCCAGGGCTGAATCATGAATTCCTGAAAATCGACATTGTTGTCGGCATGCTTGCCGCCGTTGAGGATGTTCATCATCGGCACCGGCAGCGTGCGCGCCGCGGGGCCACCAAGATAGCGATACAAAGGGAGCGAGCAGACTTCCGCCGCGGCCTTAGCCACGGCCATGGAAACGCCGAGGATCGCGTTAGCGCCGAGCTTGGCTTTGTTTGGAGTCCCATCCAGCTCGATCATGAGTTGATCGATGGCTTCCTGATCGCGCGGATCGAGGCCAATGAGTTCGGGGGCAATCTTGGTGTTGACGTTTTCGACGGCCTTGGAAACTCCCTTGCCGACCCAGCGTTTTTTGTCGTCATCCCGCAGTTCGACTGCTTCATGCTCGCCGGTGCTGGCGCCGCTGGGGACCGCGGCCCGGCCAAGAGTGCCGTCTTCCAGCACGACGTCCACTTCGACGGTGGGGTTGCCGCGGGAATCCAGAATCTGCCGGCCCTGGATGAACTCGATATTGATGCTCATGTTCAAAAAGCGCCGATCGCGGCCCTGAGCCCCAAAACGATGAAAAAACGAAGGCCCGGCTCAAAAGCGTGCGATCCGCTGCTTCTCCTTGTGGTTATCGGACGCGGGGAACAGAAAACTATAACAGCGGGGGTGGAGTCTATGCGCGAGGGGAAAGGTGTCAAACGGCGGTGCCGTCTGATGCCGCAGTTATTGCGCTGGGAAAGGGTTGCAATGAAGTTAGCGCAAACATGATATAATTAACATAGGAGCTGCCATGACGATCAAAGCTGTCATTCAAAACGGCCGCATTGAGCCTTTAGAGCCACTTCCCACGGATTGGCTCGAAGGACAGGAGGTTGTCGTCGAATCAGAAGTGCCTCAGACGGCAAGCGAAATAGACCAATGGTCAAGTGATCTTGAGGCTGCGGCGGCGCGCCTGCCGCTCGAGGATCATCAGCGCTTCATCGAGGCGCTCGATGAGATCGAGCGCGAAAGTAAGGAAGCGATGCGGCGTGAATGGGGACGACAGTGATTGGCGGCTACCTGCTCGACACCAACCATCTGGGCCACGCTGTGACACCTGGCTCGGTCATCCGACAGCGAATCGCCGATCTTCGAACGCGCGGCGTAAAGGTCGGCACTTGCATTCCGGTGCTATGTGAAATCGAGGCGGGGATTCAGCAGGTGAGTCAGCCTGATCTCTACCGGTTCAACCTCCAAAGCCTCCTGCGTCAAGTGCGCATTTGGCCTGTCGACCGCTCAACATCTCGCATTTATGGGGAGCTCCATCATGACCTCAAGCGGAGCGGTCGGGTCCTATCTCAAGTTGACATGATGATTGCTGCATTGGCGCAGCAGATGAATCTAACAATCGCTACAACCGATGGGGACTTTTCAGCCTTGAGCAAACTTCCAACGGAGAATTGGCTCAAGTAAGGCACATCAGATGTGAGAAGATGCGAACAACGTAAGTCCAAACTAAGCATGCCCGGCCAAAACAAATAGGCCGGGCATGCGCGGGTCAAGGGAAGGGTTGTATGGAATCAGCCTTGGCGGCCACCAAATCCATCGCCATCGCCTGAGCCAAAGAGTCCACCGAAGCCATCACCGGCGAACCCGCCGCCGCAGTCTCCGGGGCCGGACCCGAAGTTCTGCGGGGGCACGGTCGGGTTGCCGGCTTGATCGACTGAGATCGTGAGCATGTAGGTCTGGCTGGTCGTGCTGTTGGTGGCGCTGAGGCTCACGCTGTAGATCGTGGTGCCGTTGCCTTCGTTGAAGACGTTGACGGTCTGCGTGCCGCTGATGGTGCTGGAGACGCCGTTGGCAGTCGCGAGGGTCTGGAGTTCAGTCTGAGCGGCTGCCGGGATGGTCGAGAAGTCGGCTGTCGAGGAGGAAGGCAGGCTCGCAAGATCGCCAGCGGCATCAACGGTCACCGTCGTCTGTGTGCCGCTGGTATCGAAGGTGGTCGAGTAATAGGTCGTCTCGCCGATTGTGAGAACTCGAACTGACTGCGTGGAAGTCGTTGCCAGGGCTGTCGCGCCCGTAGGCAGATGGGCATTGATGCCGTTCTGAATCTTGGTCGGCATCACGCTGAACGGGAGCTCCTGCGCGCCGACAGGGTTGCCGCTGGCATCGACGGTGATTGTTTCGCCATGATTTTCAAAAAAATCATGATCGTCAGTTGTGGTCGTCGTGGAAGTTGTCGAGCGTGCCAGGTGAATCGAATAGGTGACCGCGCCCCCTGCCGTCGTGCTGACATTGACGGTGTCAGTCGATGCCGGCGCCGTGAGGCCAAGAGCAGAGGCGATAGCCGTGATCTCCGCAGCCGCGGCGGCATCGCTGCCGGTGCCAGTTCCGCTGAGCGTGCCAAAGGTTGTGGTCGTGAGCGTCGGCTGCGTCACCGGATCTCCATTTTGATCGACGGTGATGTCGGTTTGTGTGCCGGTCGAAGTAATGAGCAGCGAATAGGTCTCGACGCCGTTGTGATTGCCCAAATGGACGGTGTCGGTTGCGGTTGGCGCAGTCAGGTGATCTGTAGACGCGAGCGCTGTCAATCCATTTTGCACCGCCGTCGGCGCTTCGCTGAAGGAAATCGTGCTCAATATGTGTCCGCGATCGCCAAAAACTGGCGCAGTCGTTGAGCCACTGCTGGTTGTGGAAGTTGATGCTGAAGCGTTGGATGAAATGACGCTGGGCGTCGCTCTGCCCTTATGATGGTTGCTCGATTTGGCCGCTTTGGTATGCGTGACCTTCGCCGGTTTGACCGTGGCGGCATGCACCTTGGTGGAATGCTTGAGGGCTGTGTGGAGCGCGTGGGCTCCGGTCGCCGACAAAAGCGTGCGATCCTCAAGTGACTCGATCATTTGATCGCATGACTTTCGTTGCGATGAGGCAGACGAACTCCCGAGACTACGCCAGAATTTCCAATTGAGCACGGCAAACCTCCGTCGAAAAGGACTACATCATCCTCATCAACAGTCGAGAGAGTTGCCATATTTCTTCCCCGAAATGGGAAAATCTTTTTAGGAATCTCCATCGCGCCCGAAATGCCAGACAAATCGGCATTTACTTTCGCGGATGGAACTTGCTATGAATCGACTTGAGGCGATCCTGATCGACATGCGTGTAGATCTGCGTCGTGGCGATGTCACTATGGCCAAGCAGTTCCTGCACGACGCGGAGATCGGCACCGCCGCCGATCAGATGCGTGGCGAAGCAATGCCGGAGGGTATGAGGGCTGATGGATTTCAGCAGACCACTCTTTCGGCCATATTTTTCCACGAGCATCCAGAGGCCGACGCGCTCCAAAGGCTGACCGGTGCGCGATAGAAAGAATCGATCCGATCGTCGCTTGTCGAGCTTTGGCCGGCACTCCTGCAAGTAACGCTGCGCGGCCTCAACACCCGCCTGGCCGATCGGCACCATGCGTTCCTTGCTTCCCTTTCCCAGGACGCGAACACATCCAACCTGTAGATTCACATCGCGCAGACCAAGCTCGCACAGTTCCGTTGCCCGAAGCCCACAGGCGTAGAGCATTTCCAAAATCGCAACATCCCTTGCGAACAGAACTGACTTGGGATTGGGAGCCGCGATCAGCTGGTTCACCTGCGATCGGCTGAGGATTTTGGGAAGCGATTGCTCGGGCTTGGGTCGCTCGAGCTGCTGTAAGATGTTCGCACGATCGTGTCCGAGCGTGGGAAGAAAGCGAAGGAATACGCGAATTGCCGCCAGGCGACGAGCCACGGTTCGCGTGGATTGACCGATGCGCGTCTGATGCTGCAAATAGAGCCGAAAATCGTCGGCTTCCGCATTGATCGGCGTGCGGCCGCGCTCTTTCAGAAATCGCTCGAGGTCTTCCAGATCGCGGCGGTAGGCCAGCAGCGAATTGGCGGCCAGTCCGCGCTCCGATGCGAGGTGGACCAGGAACGTCCGCAGCTCAGGCAGACTGCTTGTAGTGAGCGTGGGAGAGGGTGATCTGGACGAATGGGCCTGCAACATCTTTGCCCTCGCGATGGTCGGCGGACCACTCGGTCGAGCAGCCGGGCCGATCGGTCAAGTCCGCACTGACAGCCACTTCCGCCTGCCGACCGGCACACGATCGAAGCGTTTGGCGTTCGGATAGCAGCTCGGCATAGACCGCGCACCGCGCATAGCTGCCGAAGCAATGATCGAATGCCCGATCCAGCCGATCGAGGCTGAAATTGTTGGAGCAACGATCATCCGCGCGGTTCAGAAATGGACAATGGTGAGCCCGTTGCGACATAGCTTTGCCTGCCCTTCCGTGAGCGACAGGTTTTCTATCGGCAGAGCATTGATCGACGCTTCAGCGAATCGACCAATGTCCGATAAAATTTTGCGCAAAGGAACTGAAACCGGCATTTTTACCGCGACGTTCTGTCGGCTCGGCAATTTCAGCGCGTAACGCTGACCGTATTGAGGCGATGGAGATTCCCGCGCTCGACATATGCGTCGGCGACGAATTCTCCGCCGGGGTGGCCATAGGGAATGTAGGCGCGAACCCGGCCCGTGCGCTCGTCATAGGTCCAGCCGCAGGTCGGCGTCGGATAGCCCGCCGGCGCAAGATCGGAGTAGCTCGTAATCGGGTTCACCGGCGCAGCCTGCGCATACGGGCCATAGACCTGCACGGTTCCCCCGGCAAGCGAGCCATCGGAATTGGTTGGCTTGGTCAGCGCCGCCCAATCCTGAAGCTGTTCGAGCGTCGGGTATTTGTCATGATGTTGTGTGCGATAAAGCAGCAATTCCGAGCGCAGATTGTGCAACGTTGAAATCAGCGTCGCGGCCCTGCTTGGAAGCGAAGGCGGGCCAGCAACTGTTTTCACTGGCTTCGCATCCTTTGGCGCATCGAGAATCTGTTGGATGCCGCGCTGAACTTCCTCTCGAACGATCGGTCTGAAGGCGGCCGGATCGAGGCTTACCGATGTATTCGTGGCAACCGCCGCCTTCGGACCGAAGGTCAGCGTAATCCATCGATCCCCGATGCTGATGCCCGATCCAAAGGCGACAATGACTGCAAGCGTGCCCGCGACCGGCCATATCCATTTGTATTGGTCTGACATGGGACGATCTCCATTGGAGAATATCCAATTCATTTTGAACGAAGGCCACGGGAATCTTTCAGAACGCAAGATGTGGCTAAAATATCGAATTCCGGCCCGCGCCAAACGTATATCTTTACGGGCGCTGTCATAGCCGACAGTGTCGGAACAAAGCGCAGAGTTGCACAAATGAGATTTGCAATGCTGATTGCGATCGTGGCAGTGGCCTTCAGTTGCGCGCACTGCGCCGATGGAGGCGACCGGAAACTCGATCCGCAAATTTCCAAAATGGCGCGCGAGTATTACAAGGAGAAGGACGACACCGAGGCCTATCGCGCGGCGATGGCGTTACTGGAAAAGCCCGCCCCGCCGCTGACTCTTCATGGCTGGCGCGGCGAGCCGGTGAATCTGGCAAAAGCCAAAGGCAAAATCGTCGTCATCGATTTCTGGGCGACGTGGTGCCAGCCTTGCATTCAAAACATTCCGCACACCAACGAAATCTTCAGCAAATATGCCAGCAAGGGTGTCCTAGTCTTCGGCGCCTGCAGCCCGCGGGGCTCGCAGACGATGAACAAAGTCGCCGAGGAGAAGAAGATGCTTTATCCGACGGCAAAGATGCTCACACGCGACATTGCCCCCTGGACCATCGACTTCTGGCCCACGATCGCCATCATCGACCGCGACGGCCGGATCCGTGCGTTGGGTCTTCAGCCCGAGCACGTCGCCGAGGTGCTGGATCAATTGCTGATCGAGCAGCCGCCGGAAAAGTAAGTGACTGTATCTACTACGAATGCACGGCAAATAGCAGCGGCGCGATTTCGCCGAGGTATTGCCGCCAGAGTGTGTAATTGTGGCGGCCTTCGGTCACACGGAAGGTGTGACGAATCTGATGAGCCGTCAGTAGCGCATCGAGATTCTTGGATCGGCCAAAGAGAGTGTCCTGTTGGCCGCAGCCAAACCAGAAAAGCGATAGGCGATCGTTGGTGGATTTCGGATCGTCCAGGAGAGAGTGAAAACGAGTTTCAAAATCGCCCGGGACGGCGGCGCTGAATCCGCCGACGAAACTGAATAGATCGAGATGGTTCAAGCCAATCAGCATGGCTTGCCCGCCGCCCATTGAAAGGCCGACGATCGCACGATTTTCTCGACCAGGTAAGACTCGATAGCGCGCTTCGACGGTGGGAATCAGGTCTTCCAGAACATATTTCTCGAACATTGCATTGTTCTTCGATTGGATTTCGCGCGGGGCATCGAACGGGACCGCATGTCCCCAGGGCATCACGACAATCATGGGGCGAGCGCGCTTTTGTGCGATCAGATTATCGAGAATGAAGTTGGCGTGGCCAACGTCGGTCCACCCGGCGGCGGTGTCGTTGGAGCCGTGCAGAAGGTAGAGCACCGGGAAACGCGTGCCGGGCTGTTCGTGATAGCCGGGCGGAACGTACACGCGAAACTCGCGCGTCTGGCCATCAATCACTTTCGATTTTTCCCAGTTCAATTCTACTAGCCCATGTGGCACTTCCAGCGGCCGCCAGAGTTCCGTCCCATCGCCCGGCACATCGACGATGCTGGCGGACGTTCGGGCGCGGAGCTTGATGTGCGGGTTGATCGGGTCGGCAATGGGCAGCCCATCAAGATAGAAATTGTAAATGGCTTC
>Ga0207695_10000217_pt1 | contig 155047 bp, 147 predicted proteins | sample KBSC54metaG_FD_184354 | JGI IMG/M metagenome (GOLD analysis project Ga0207695, IMG submission 184354) | Corn rhizosphere microbial communities from Kellogg Biological Station, Michigan, USA - KBS C5-4 metaG (SPAdes) (version 2) | ecosystem: Host-associated > Plants > Roots > Rhizosphere >...
ATTGCCGGCGGTGTTCACCTCTTCCCATTCCGAACAGAGAAGTTAAGCCCGCCATGGCCGATGGTACTGCACCAAAATGCGGGAGAGTAGGTAGCTGCCATATTTATTTAAAAGTCCTTTACATTCATTTGTAAAGGACTTTTTTCGTTTATGTAGGTTTTACCACGGAGGGCACGGAGATACACAAAGGGGCCTGTATTGCACCTGGCACGGAGGAATTACGTGACAAGAACGTTAGCCGTTGTTGTGTCGCTGACCAACAACCGGGGCGTGGGCTTGGATGCGATGTTGTCTGAACTAAGATTTTAAGATAGAAGGATGCTAAGGTGTTGTGTGGAGTTGCTTGTAGCTGGCTATCCTTGCGGGCGCTTGGCCATGCGGCGCGTTCATTTCTTTTTTATGCGAAAAAGAAACGAACCAAAGAAAAGCGCACCCTCATAAATCGCTCCACGCACAAGGCCAGCGCACGGCCGCCGTTATGAGGGGGCTAGGCTTCTGTGTTGCTCGACTATGATATATGTGCGTTAGCCGTTGTTGTGTCGCCGGCTAACAACTGGTGCGTGGGTTGTGATGCGATGGTATCTGAACTAAGATTTTTAGGATATAAGGGTGGTAGGATATTGTGTTGGAGATGCTTGTAGGCGGCTATCCATGCTGGCGCTTGGCCATGCGGCGCGTTCATTTCTTTTTTATGCGAAAAAGAAACGAACCAAAGAAAAGCGCACCCTCATAAATCGCTCCACGCACAAGGCCAGCGCACGGCCGCCGTTATGAGGGGGCCGTGCGCTGGCCTGTATGGATAAATAAAGGTTTGTGTTAGCTGTTGTTGTGTCGCCTTGCGTCAAGCGTGATTTTATTGTTTCAATTTTTCGACAATGCTGCGGAAGCCGGCGAGGGCTGATTCCAGGTTCTCTATAATGTCGAGGGCGAGGACGTCAGGGTCGGGTAGGTTGTCGAGGTCGGCGAGGGAGTCGTCTTTGAGCCAAAATATGTCGAGGCTGGTTTTGTCGCGTGCGATTATCTCGTCGTAGGTGAATTTTTTGAAGCGCTCGTTCTCTTTTCTTTTATGTCTATTCTCCGGATTGTATGACTTTATAAAGTCGCTGAGGTCTTCTTTTTTGAGCGGATTTGTTTTGAGTGTGTGCTTGATATTTGTTCGGTAGTCGTATATCCATATCTCTTTTGTCCAGGGTTCTTTTGCTGCGGGTTTGTTGTCGAAGAAAACAACGTTTGCTTTTACGCCTTGTGCATAGAAGATGCCTGTGGGCAGGCGGAGGATGGTATGTATATCTGTTGTTTCGAGTAGTTTCTTTCTTACCGTTTCTCCTGCGCCACCTTCAAACAATACGTTATCCGGTATCACCACGGCAGCCTTGCCATCTACTTTTAACATGCTGCGAATATGCTGCACAAAGTTGAGCTGCTTATTGCTGGTGGTAGCCCAAAAGTCATCTCGCTGATAGGTAAGGCTTTCGCGCTCCTGCTCACCTTCATCATTGGTGATGGTGATGCTGCTCTTTTTGCCGAAGGGCGGATTGGCGAGTACGTAATCGAATGTTTCTGAGGGTTTGCTTATTAAGCTGTCGTTGCGGGAAACAGGTGGCTCGCTGTTGAGGTCGCCGATGTTGTGAAGGAATAGGTTCATGAGGCAGAGGCGTACGGTGTTTGGTACGATCTCCCAGCCCTTGAATGTATTGTAACGCAGAAATGTTTTCTGGTCTTTATCGAGTTTTTGATGGCTTAAATAATCATACGCTGAGAGGAAGAAGCCACCTGTGCCACATGCAGGATCTGCAATGGTTTTCATGGGTTGCGGGCGAACACAATCTACCATTGCCTGAATAAGAGGGCGGGGAGTAAAATACTGGCCGGCACCGCTCTTAGTATCTTCAGCATTCTTCTCGAGGATGCCTTCGTATATCTCTCCTTTTACATCTACATCAACACCCACCCATGTTTCTTCATTAATGAGGCGGACGAGCTTGAACAGCTTTGCGGGATCCTGTATCTTGTTCTGTGCCTTGAAGTATATCTGGCCAATCATACCATCCTGCTTGCCAAGTTCCTTGAGGATAAGCAGATATTGGGTTTCGAGGTCAACACCACTAATGTTGTTGCTTATCAGTGTTTGCCAGTTGAGCGCAGGGGGTATATGCGTATTTCTTTTGAAGGGAGGCTTGCTGTATTCATCGGCCATTTTGAGGAAGAGTAAAAACGTAAGCTGCTCCAGGTAATCGCCATAGCCCATGCCATCATCGCGAAGGGTATTGCAGAAGTTCCAGATCTTGGATATTAATTGATTGGTGGACATTTGTTATTTGTTTTTCTAGTCTACATACTTGTCGTAACTACGCTTTGATTAAATATGTGCGACGCTGTAGCACATATTGTCCATTATCTAGTTAGGAGTTATATAAACGCATTATGTTCAATGAACAGTACACAATTTTTAAGTGTAAGTAGAGTCGAAGCGCATCCGTCTTTCTAATACTTTGTCATCGGGAATAGCTTCATAGTCAATGTCGGGATAGAAGCTTGATACTTTAATAGAGTCTATTATTATGTCATTTGGAATATTACGTATCAGCTTGTATTTCGTTATTAATCTTTGGTTAAGATCAATGGCCTTATGAGGGGAGTTCCGTAATTCCAATTCAGTTATACGTCCCAAAATTGAAACGCTATTAAGAAAGTATATTATCTGCTCGTGGGTTGACAACTGGCCTCTAAGTACTCGTATGTACGAGTATTTATCGTTGTAAGTTAAAAGCTTTTGCTCATTAATGTAAGTAATGGTTTGGAATAGATGACGGAAATAATGTCCAAGGCGAAACTGATGACCTCCATAATATTTATAATAACCAGTGTTGAGATAGTACTTTTTCTGATACTCATCGTCCCAATGGTCGCTCCATATTTGAGTTTCAGAGATAAATTCACTTTTGTCAATCTCTGTTCGTTTGACAAAACCATTGTGAATTTTCATTTGATTAAACCATATCCAGTTATCCCAAAAGTCACTTTCTTTAACCGGTTTTAAAGAGGCCCAGTGCAAAATAGGTTCGTAAAAGTCAGCATTGTAACGGTCAATCAGAAAGTTTTCTATTGTTCGCCTTCCTTTTTTATCTAAGCCAAAAAAAATAATTAAGTATAGAATGTCAACAACTGCATAGTTAACAAGAGAAAACGGCCGAGAAGTAAATGTTTTGTTTTTATACAAATCTTCTCGGTAATTTGGTAAATAAATGTCTGTTTCAAGCTTTCCGGTAATTAGAAATGATACTTCACTATGCAATTGCTCGAATTGATCTAGGATCAACTTGAAAACTTTTCTATTAGCTGCAGTAAACTCCTTAATTTCAAGCGCGCCAGAACTATTTTTCTTCGGTTCATAATAGGTGAATGTTATTTCATTTACGTTATCACGATGTAACTTAATAAGTTCAAAAAAGCGATCTTCAATTCCTTCTTTTTGTTTGTCTAATCTTTCTTCTTTTATGTCTGTACGCTGTTGTTCATTAGCGGTGTATTGAACCCAAAAAGCAAGAAAAGTAAGGATCGAAGCAATTATCGCAATGAATGGACCCATGGTGCCGCCAATAGTATCTCCAATAGTTCCTGTATTTTGACCAAAATCAAAAAAGGTTGACTTTCTAGTCAGCAAATATGGCATGAAGCAGATGAAGCCATTTAATACTACAAATGCAATGATGCCAATGAGAAATAATTGTTTCCTGTTCATACATGTCTTAGTTTGTTTACTTATAACTCCCCATTAAAAGCCCGCTGCAAAATACTTTGCCGCAGCGACTCTGCATGGAGGAGTTGTTGATTAATGGTTTGTAATAAATAATCCGATTCGGAGAGGCGGGTTTCGATTTCGATTACTGTATTATTTTGATCTTCAGTTGCAGGGAATGGTACAATTGATTCCCTAATACCATTAATACCTACATTCCCCTGACCTACATTTCCTGTCTCATTTGAAAAAAATTGATCTCTGAATTTATCCGTCATTAAATAGTATAAATAGAACTTAGGATTACATTTATTATTGACTCTAATTATTGCAAGCCTTTGATTAAGCAGTAAGTTATTTTCGCTGTTTACCAAAGCAACATATCCGTAGTCTTTCTTATTTCTTGTACCTGTAAGAGTAATAATGAGATCACCTTTTTTTAAAGAAGATTTTTTAATTACTTTGTCAGAAACTGTGTCTATAAAAACTGTTTTTTCTTTTAACTTAAATCCTCCCTGTTTAACATTCCCAATTCGTACAACTTGATATTTCCCTTCCTCAATAAACGCCTCACTTTTAAAAGCAAACCCATTTATTGCAGAAGAGATTATATCTAATTTTACTTCACTCCATTCCTTATTTTTTTCTGTGAAATGCCCTTCAAAAGCATGTTTCAGAACAGACTGGCGGTAGGTTTGGAGTTGTTGTTGTGTGGCTTTGAGGGTGGTGATGGAGTGGTCAAGTTCGCTGAAGAGTTCTTCTAGTTTTTCTACGATGTGGTTTTGTTCGTCTCGTGGTGGAACTATTATTTTTAATTTTTCAAAATTTGATTTGTTTACAATTGCTACCGTTGTAGCTGAAGAAGCTTCTTGTAATTGGCTTTTGAATGTAAAAGTTTGACAAAAATAGAATGGATATTTTGGATTGAAATTTTCAGAATATTTTAGAGCATTAATTTGTTGATTGAATGCCACAGGAATTTTATTCATTGCGATTTTACCTAAATTCCCGATGCAAGAAACAAGTATTGAAAAGGGAGGCAAAACTCTAGATTTAGTTGCGCCTACTATTGACAAATTATCTTCTGACGAATCTATGATAGAGTTTCTTAATTCAGGTGGTTTTACAAAAGGTATGTCATTGCCGTAGTTTTCCGGATCTTTTTTAGGGGGGGTATTACCTGTCACGACTTCAAAAACATCGCCCAATTTGGCAATTTTCCAACCTTTGGGTAAGTCATTTTTTATTTTTTCTGTGGTGAGCATTGTATTCTATACTACTTATTTATGAGATTTCTTCGTACCTCGCAATGACGCGAGTGTTTGATTTATGCTACTAATTGTTCGTTTAGTTCCTCAATTATTTGTTCATAGTTATCGCCAAAGAGATTGTAGAAGCGCATGAGGCCGCCTTTGTCGACAAAGGGGCTGAGGTTTTCTATATCGTCTTTCTGCAGATGAATGCTATCGGCAATAAAATCTTTAATCATGCGCAGCCATTCCATCTGCTCATCGTTAAATTTTAAATTGCCCGCCTGCTTTGTGAATACCCATTTCTGAAAGTTCTTATTTACAGTGACCTCGTAGGCTGCCAGCAGCGGATCAATGCCGCTGACGCGGCGGACGAGTGCTACGAGCGCCGTGAGCTCATTGAGCGGGCTATTGGGATTTACGTTGTCGAGCCGGGCATAGGCCTGCCATACGCGGAGCGGTGCAAGGATGGGCTTATCCTGCCGCAGCTTTTCGAGCAGCTCTTTTATCATCTGAAAAGTAACCTCGCGACGATTGTAGGGCTGATTGTAGTATATGCTGAGCGCGGTAATCTCATCTTTGTTCACTGCTATGTATTCATTGAAATCGTTTATGAGTGCCTCAGCGTTCTCTTTTGCCTTGCCATCCCAGCCTGCGAACTCGACGGTATCGAGGTTTATATCATCGATGACCTGATCGTGCGTTTGGCGGACTTTGATGATGTAATCGATGAGCGGGGCTGTGAGGGTGTCGGAGACTTTGTTGATGAGTTGGTGCTGGGCTTCAGCTTCGGCTGCTTCCACTGTCAGTGGTTCGACTGGCCTCACCATGATAGCGGCGGCAGCCTCATCAACTTTTCTTTGCTCTAGTATTTCTTTTGTTTTTTGTTCTACTATATCTGGATTGAAAGCATCCCAGCATTCGTGGATCACCTGGCTGATGGTTTTGCCGCCGGATAGATCTTTGAACTTTTCCTTTTCGGCAACGGTCATTTCTTTTTCGAGCCGATTGAGGCGGTTGCCTACGCTGGTGACAGTGTCCTCATCTTTATTGCCCATCATTACGAAGTGCAGCAGATCTTTGAGCGTGGCACCGGGCCTGCGCTCCATAGGGCGGCTATCGGTCTTTACAGACTTGGCCACGCCTACGGCATCTACTATAACAAAGTGCGTCTTTGCCGTTTGGGCGGAAGGGCTGCGTTTCTGCAGCTCATCTTTATCGAGGGTGCGCGTGCCACGGCCTTTCATCTGCTCGAAATAATTGCGGCTACGCACATCGCGCATGAATATGAGGCACTCGATGGCCTTTACATCTGTGCCGGTAGCAATCATATCGACTGTAACAGCAATGCGCGGATAGTATTCGTTGCGGAAATTTTGCAGGATGCCCTTGGGGTCTTTTTCCTGATAAGTGATCTTGCGGCAGAAATCATTGCGCTCGCCAAACTCCTCGCGCACTACCTGGATGATATCATCGGCATGACTATCCGTCTTTGCGAAGATCAATGTCTTTGGCACCTCGGTGCGGCCGGGAAATATCTCGGTAAGCAGTTTTTCGCGGAAGGCTTTTATAATATTGCGTATCTGGCTGGGGTTTACTACATCTTTATCGAGCTGCGTGGGCGCATATTCAATAGCCTCATCGAGCTGCTCCCAACGCTGTTTGCGGGTGAGCCGCTCGCGCTTATCCACAAATTCTTTTGCCTCGATCTTGGCACCCTGCTTTGTGATAGTGGTTTCGATGGTAAATATCTCGAAGCCTACATTGACACCATCGGCAACCGCATCTTCGTGTTTGTATTCGCTCACCACATTTTCATTAAAGAAGCCAAATGTGCGTTTGTCGGGCGTAGCCGTAAGGCCGATAAGAAAAGCATCGTAATAGTCGAGCACCTGCTTCCATAGGTTGTATATGCTGCGGTGGCACTCATCGATAACGATAAAATCGAAAAACTCGATGGGTATAGATGGATTATACGCTACCTCGCGCGGGCGCTGCTGCTCGCTTAACTCGTTGAGCGAGGTTTCTTCGGCACGCTCATCGAGCTCCTCGCCACGCAATATGGAATACATGCGCTGGATGGTGCATATACATACCTGACTATTAGCATCCACGACGGAAGAACGCAGGCGCTGCACATTGTATAGCTCTGTGAACTTGCGCTTATCATCGGACGGGGTGTATGCCATAAATTCGGTTTCCGCCTGCTCGCCGAGATTTTTGGTGTCGACCAGAAAGAGGATGCGTTTTGCCTTGGCGTACTTGAGCAGCCGATATATAGTGGTGATGGCGGTAAACGTTTTACCGGCACCGGTAGCCATCTGTATCAGCGCTCGCGGCCTGTTATCGGCAAATGACTTTTCGAGATTATTTATAGCAACTACCTGACAATGGCGCATGCCTTGCTCCGGCAATACTGTGAGATGCTGCAGGCGCTTGCGCAACGTATCGGCCTGTATAAACCACTCGCCAAGTGTATGCGGGGTGTGGAACGTAAAAACCGTACGTGAACGGGGTTTGGGGTCGCGATAGTCGGTAAAGCGGGTGACGGCGCCGGTGCTTTCGTAAACGAATGGTAGCGGCTGATTGTCTTTGAACCAACGCAGCTTAGCAGTTGCATAGTCGTGTGACTGACCTTCGTGGACGGTAATATTCTGTGCCTCCTCCTGCTTTTTTGCCTCTATAACACCTACGGGTATCTTGTTTACAAAAAGTATGTAGTCGGCAGGACCCTTATCGGTATCGTATTCGCAGACGGCAATGCCGAAACCTGCGGAGAAATTGATACTTCCTTTTTCCTGTATTACCCAGCCCGACGCGGTAAGCATATCGTCGATATCGATACGGGCTTTTTGCTCGGGTTGGTACATGCGTAGGAATAGGTGTTTTAGTATTGGAGCCGAAGATATAAACTAATGTGTGAATTGTGTACCGTTTAAAGACGGTATTTTGGATGAGGGCGTGTGCGGGCGGGGAGACAGAGCGAGACAGGGCATGCCCTGTCTCTACGGGTGGGTGTGTTATGGCGATGCGCGAAGAAGACGCAAGGCATTGGCGTCTCTACGGGGTGCTTAATAGTAATTCTTTGATGAATGGTGCCAACGCCACTGTTGCGGGATGGGAGTGATGGGGCTTGGACAAAAGTTATCTAATTATCTACCACCCCGCAAGGTCGGCGAAGGGCCTTCCATGCCCCCCTCGTAAAAACAGGAGGGGAGTTTGCCTCGCGTTAGATTACTTCGTTCCTCGCAATGACGTGTAATTTATAGGTCGGACTTGCCGAGGTTGCAGGTGGAGCAGAGGGTCTGGAGGTTTTGGGGGATGGTTTCGCCGCCTTTGTGCCAAGGGATAATATGATCGATATGGAGGGTGGTGCCAGGGTGCGTGGCGGGGGAGATACCGCAGGCGGTGCAACGGAAATGATCTCGGGCGAGGATGGTATAACGAAGTCGGGTATTGATGGTGCGGGTGGTTTTGTGGTGTGGGCGTGCAGGTAGTTTTGCGGCAGTAGCGCGCTCGATGGCGCGGGCGATAGCGGGGTGGCTATCGGCATATTGTATGAATTGTGTGAGTGCTTGTCGCCATGTGCCGAAGGTGGCGCGGTAGGCGCGGAGGGTGTAGCGTGAGTGTGGGACGTGGAGGTCGGCCTGGCGTGGCTGACGGCCGTGGGTGAGCCAGAGGTGTTGCAGGTTTTGGAAGAGGGGCGTGGTAGTGATGGCTTGCTGCCGGTGGATGGTGAGCCGGGCAAGGGTGATGGCGTGGTTCCAGGTGGTGAAGCGGCGCTTGATGGTTTGGGAGGAGTAGGTGCCGTGGGCATCGTACTGTGTGCGGCTGAGGGTGGTGGTGCCGAGTTTTTTGGCAGTAGCGCGGAGGTCGGCAAGGAGTGTTTTCTTTGGGATGTTGCGGTGATAGGGGGTGAGGGTGAGCATTGGATGTGGATATGTGAGAAATGTGATTTTAATGCGGTAATGTGGGAGGAATGTGGTTTGGTGCGGCCAGAGGGTTAACCACAAGGGGCACGGAGGAGGCACAAAGGGTGTTGTGATCATAGGACACGGAGTATGTTGCGGCGTTGGCCTCACCCCGGCCCTCTCCCCGGAGAGGGTGTTATACTACTAATTCGTGTTGATGGGTTGCGGCGGTTTACCCCCATTCCTAAGGGGAGGTTGCGGTCAGTAGATCGTGTTGGTTAGCTTGGTTAATCAGGCCTTTGTGGGATACTTACAGGATGACAGGTGATGTTGGTTATTGTGGTTTTTGTTGTTCATTTTTTGTTTTGGTTTTTTGGGGGACAAAGATGGGATGGGGGAATGGGTTTGCAAAATCGGGTTGGCATGATGCGGTTTTAAGTAGGCATGGTGCCGTCTTAAACGGGCATCATGCGAAAAAGTATTGGCTATGGGTAAGGGTTTGAAGTGTTTTTGGGGCGGATTTTTTCGGGAGAAAAAATTTTAGTGATTGACCGCTGATTTAACTAATTTATCTGATTGTTTTATGATGCGTTGCTATGGTGATTAACCACCCCGCAAAGTCGGCGAAGGGCCTCCTATGCTTCCCCTCCTAAAAACAGGAGGGGAGTGTGCTGCCGACTAACTCGTGTTGATGGAGTTTGGTTAAAAGTGGATTTATGTTTTTAACTATTTATTTAATATGGTAGAGTAAATTTATGGGATGAAGGGAGTTTTCTTATTTCTGTTTTTATTGGTGAGCCTGTGTGCAGGTGCGCAGGTGGATGGTCGTGATGGGGCTATTGTGCGGGAGATGAAGGGGTTGGTAGCGGGTGCAGATTTTTTCAGGCTGGAGCGCATGCTGGGGCAGTATAGCGATAGCATAAGCACGGCCGACAGGCTCTATTTTCAGAGCTATGTGGATAATGGATTTAACCGCAACAGGGCATCGATATACAGGATAGATTCTTTTACACACTTAGATATACACGAGCGCACCGATACTGCCGAGGCACAGCTGCTGCAGTTGCTGATGGATAATTATGGTAAGCTGTTTGCATATAGAAAGGCGGGCGAGATAAGCGATTATATATTGCACGCGTATAGTGGTGTATTGGATAGCAGCGAGCGGAACGATGTAGCGAATACTGGTAGGATATGGCATGCGCTGGAGGATGTGGCGGCGCAAAGCATGACGCCGCATGGTGATGTGCTGATGCCGATGCGCAGGGATATATTGGGGCTGTGGAACATACCGGTGAGCAGTGGCGACAGTGTGGATGATTTTATCTTTGACACGGGTGCTAACCTATCGACGATAAGTGAAGGCGAGGCAAAGAAGATGGGTGTGCGGCACTTGCATAGCAAGATAAATGTAGGCAGCAGTCAGGGAATGGTGGTGCAGGCGGAGATGGGCGTGGCGGATAGTCTGCAGGTGGGGGCGCTGGTGGTGCGGCACGTGGTGTTCCTGATATTGCCCGATGATATGCTGTATTTTAAGCCGGTTCATTTTGGCATAAAGGGTATCATAGGTTACCCGGTGATAGCGGCCATGCGGCAGGTGCATATAAGCGCTGGTGATACACTGATGGTGCCGGCTGTACCTGCCAAAAGCGACTTGCATAATTTAGAGATGAATGGTAATACGCCGGTATTCTACATGGCGGTGAATAATAATGATACGCTGGATTTCCGGTTCGACTCAGGGGCATCACAGAGTGAGCTTTATAACAGATACTATGAGCGTTATAAGGCCTGGGTGCATGAGCATGGCCATAAGGTGCGCATAAAGATGGGCGGTGCCGGCGGCGTGCGAAAGAGTAAGGACTACGTGGTGGATGATTTTGTGTTCAAGGTGGGGCATAGGGCAGGGGTGATACATAGCGCGAATGTGCAAACAAAGCCACTGGGCGATGTGGATAGGGTGGCGTATGGTAACATCGGTCAGGATGTGGTGAAAGCGTTGGGCGGCGTGACGCTGAATTTTGAAGGGATGTGGATAGAGTTTTGATTTATGCCTCCGCTACTGATGTGGAGTTTGCGGTCACTAACTCGTGTTGAGAAGAAGGATTAACCACAAAGGGCACGAAAGGGCACGAAGGATGTTGCGATCGAGGACACAGAGGTATGCATATTTAAGTAGTGTAGATACCCTATCACGAATGAGGGGCAGGGTTTTTGTACCGAGTTTATAAATGTGTTGTTTATGCGGTATTATTTTACTTTTTTGATAGTGGTGGTACTGTTTGCTTCGTGTAAGAAGAGCAGTAATAATGCACCGGGGTCGCTGCCCGATGGATATAGTAATCAGGGTTTGGGGAAATCGGCGAACGATATGCTGAGCGGCAGCAAGTATACCGCCATAAATATACAGGTGCAGTACATGCCGGGTTATGCGCTGGATAATACAGTACTGACGAATGTAAGAGATTACCTGAATGCCTTGTGCAACAAACCTGGTGGGGTAACGATCGGTCAGAGCGAGATAGCAAGCAATGGTGATACACTCAATGAAACGACGGTAGGCCTCATAGAGGCCGCGAACAGAACTGCATATACAAGTGGCAACACAATAGCATTATATATACTGGTAACCGACGGCTACGATACTGCTGTTAATGCGCTTGGGTTTGCCTATAGAAATACATCGATAGCGTTATTCGGGAAGGAGATATTTACGCATTCCGGTGGGCTGGGTGAGGTGAGCAGGGGTGATTTAGAGACAGGTGTTCTGGAGCACGAGCTTGGCCATATCATGGGGTTGGTAAATTTAGGTAGTGCTATGGTGCATCCGCATCAGGATGTGGCGCATAGTAATCATTGTACAAACACAAATTGCCTGATGTATTACGAGATGGAATCGAACATAGGGCTGGGGATGATGCTGAGTGGCGGCGGTGTACCTGTGCTGGACTCGAATTGCAGGGCTGATCTTAGAGGTAATGGAGGAAAGTAATTACCTGATATGATACTTGGCTGATTAGCTGACGATGCATTTTTCTTAGTTTTAGGGCAAATTATTTTTTGATGATCATAGATAAGTTAGCGAATGCGGGATTATACAAAGGCGTGCATGAGCGTATAGGCGCGGCATTTGATTATTTGCAGCGTACAGATCTTGCAAGTATCGCCGCGGGTAAGTATGCAATAGATGGTGATAACGTATTTGCTATTGTGCAGGAGTACGAAACGATGGATAGTGCTGCAGAACAGATGGAAAGCCATAAGAAGTACTTTGATGTGCAGTATATGATAAACGGCGAGGAGTTAGTAGGGCATGCGTTCTCCAAAGGGTTGACGGTGAGCAAGGAATATGATGCAGCGGGAGAATTTATGTTGTACAAAGATGCCCCTGAGTTTTTCACTAAATTAAGTGCCGGTACATTTATGGTCTTCTTCCCCGAGGATGCACACATGCCATGTATATCTACCGGTGTAAAAGGTATGGTAAAGAAGGTAGTAGTGAAAGTACTGATTAGCTAATGTGATGATTAGCTGATTTGCTAATTATCTGTATCACTAAAAAATATAAAATCACCCTACTTAGTGCCCATACGTGCATTAGCTGTAAGCTAACCATTACAGTAACTCAGGATTGCAATAATCAGCTGATCAGCTGATCATCACATCAGCTAATCGACAGAACACTATTTTTTTTTCTTTTTTGGGATGTATTGTTTTATGGGTGCCGCAAGGTCTTGTGTTTTCTTCTTTGAGGGTTCATCGGTCTTTGAAGATGTGGCAACGAGTTTATTAAGTGTATCGATCTCGGCAGGGTTGAGGTAGCGCCATTTGCCGAGGGGGATATTGTCGAGTGTCACGTTCATAACGCGGGTACGGGTAAGTTCTACAACCTTGTAGCCGAGGTATTCGCACATACGGCGTATCTGTCTGTTGAGGCCCTGGGTAAGGATTATTCTGAATCTGCGACCACCTTCCTGCCGCACAAAGCATTTCTTTGTTACAGTGCCCAGCATAGGTATGCCAGCACCCATTTGTTTTATAAATTCAGGAGTTAGGGCTTTGTCTACAGTAACGATATATTCTTTCTCGTGGTTGTTGCTCGCGCGGAGTATTTTATTTACAATGTCGCCATCGTTAGTGAGGAAAATGAGACCGGCGGAGTCTTTGTCAAGCCGGCCGATAGGGAATATTCTTTTAGGGTGATTGATGTAGTAGATGATGTTTGTGCGGTCTTTAATATCTGTTGTAGAGGTGACGCCGGGCGGTTTGTTAAAGGCCATGTAAATGGCTTTCTTTTTTGCTTTTTTTATGGGTTCACCATCTACTTCTATTACATCACCATCGGTAACGCGCGCTCCGGGGAGCACGAGTTCTCCATTAACGGTAACGCGCGCCTGCTCTATAAGTTTATCTGCTTCGCGGCGCGAACAGAAACCTGATGCGCTGATAAATTTATTGAGGCTTATATATTCGTTGTCTTGACCCATGCTAATGTTAACCCCTTCGGGGGTGATGTTTGTACTGTGTAAAATTAATCAACTAACCCTAATTACCGGTTAAAGAATAAAAAGGAGCATTGTAAATATTGATAGTTTTGAGTTCATACAAAAAACTGCCATACAGTGCTCAGTGAGGCTAAAATTATATCAATTTTCTGTATTGTTGATAGACATGCTAAAGGCATGTGGTCATAAGGATGACATCCGTATCGGGGTTGGTGACAGCGAGATAATAACAACAGCGATAATGTCTGCTCTATATTTTGTGTGCTTTTAAACTAAGGTCCATGCTCACAGCTTGATTTGTGATAGCGCCGCATGAGATGTAATCGACACCAGTACGGGCATATGAAATAATGTTATCGAGATTGATACCGCCCGATGCCTCGGTCTCGTATTTACCACCAATTAGCTCAATTGCTTCTTCCAATAGTTCCGGCGAACAGTTATCGATCATGATGCGGTGTACGTTGCCCACAGTCAGCACACGGCGCACATCATCGAGGTTACGGGTCTCGATCTCTATTTTCAGGTTGAGGTTGTTGGCCGCAAGGTACTCGTTGGTTTTCTGTATGGCCTGCTCTATGCCTCCACAAAAATCGATATGGTTGTCCTTCAGCATGATCATATCGTACAAGCCCATGCGAAGGTTGTAACCGCCGCCAATGCGCACAGCCTCCTTTTCGTATTCGCGGAACAGTGGCGTGGTTTTTCGTGTATCGAGTATTTTGGTTTTGTAGTCTTTTATTTTATCGGCGTACTTATTGGTAAGCGTTGCGATGCCGCTCATGCGCTGCATGCAGTTAAGCACCAGTCTTTCTGCTTTTAATATGGTATGCACGCTCGCTTCAACGGTAAACGCGGTTTCGCCATTATTTACAGCATCGCCATCTTTTTTATATAGGGTGAATTTTGCATCTTCTTCCAGATGATGGAAAATTTCCTGCGCCAGTTGCATGCCTGCCAGTATGCCATCCTGCTTTATTTTAAGTATCGCCTTACCTTTCGCATCGGCTGGTATTGATGCCAATGTAGAGTAATCGCCGCTGCCCACGTCTTCGAGAAATGCTGCGGCAATGAATTCCTGTGTTGTCAAACGCTCTGTATTTTCGGACATAAATTAAATAAATACTACAACTTGGGTTAACTAAATCTACTTGTGCTTTAAACGGTAGTACATGCGGATCTTGGTATACTTGACAAAAGCAGCGTATGCTGATAGCTTACATATTGTGTAGCCATAAAACCCATCAAGAAAACCAAGCTTTATGATGTATTCTGTGAAGAAATGCCATTTAGGGCTGAGCCATATTTTTAATAGCGAAGCACTCTTATTTTTTCCCACGGCTGCCTGCGCGGCAAGCTCTGTATACTTTTCGATCTTTTGTAATTGCTGAGATATAGAATCAAAACTATAGTGTAACAGATCACCTTTCAGCAGACCTTTCTTTCCATTTATTTCTGCGAGCTGCCAGTATTCATGTACTTTCTCTTCCCGCCAGCTACCCTTTGTACGATCAAATAATCGGGTTTGTTTATCGGGATACCAGCCACAGTGTTTTATCCATTGTCCGCAGTAGTTTGTAAGGCGCGGCATCTCGTACACGTCATATTTCTGTTGCTGTTTTACGGCCACGATACTTTGTTTTAGAGCAGGTGTAAGTGCCTCATCTGCATCGAGGGATAGTATCCAGTTGTGTGTGGCCTGCTGTGCTGCAAAATTCTTTTGTGCACCATAATTAGTGAAAGGATGTTGTATAACACGGGCGCCATATTCAAGTGCTATAGCAGCGGTATTGTCTGTAGAATTACTGTCGACCACTATTATCTCATCGGCTATACCTTGCAGCGAGGCGAGGCATAGCGGTAACTTTTTCTCTTCGTTATAGGTTATAATAACAACGCTTAGTTGTATCATTTCAATGAGTTAGTGGGCTGTAAAAGTATAAAGAGTTAGGGTCTTTATCATAGTAATTACATTTTTACATTGTGGTGATGCAGTTTGGAGGTTTTTCAGTAACTTAGTACTTCTTCAAAAATCTTACGATGGGCTGTGTGCAAAGGGTAGGGGTATATGTATGCTTTTGTGTAGGGCTTCTTGTATCCTCCACTAACGTTTTTGCAAAAGGCAGTAATATCAGCACAGATAACGCTGCTTCAGACAACGCATACAGCGAGACGTTTACATGGAATGAAAATAAAAAACTTTCGTGGGATGACTTTAAAGGCCAATGCCCTGCAGACTTTACTACAGATGCTGCGGCGGCTACGCACTGCGGCTTTAGATATAGAATAGACACCACCGCTAACGATGTACATAGCAGAGTTGTTGTGTACAACTCTTTTTACGCAAATAAGTCTTGGGTGCGAGCCGATGGCCGTACACCGGAGGTGCTGACCCATGAACAAGGCCATTTTGACTTATGTGAACTGTATGCACGCAAATTCAATGCGGCGGTAAGTGTTAATGCATTAACAGCTAAAGATGTACAAGCTATTTACAAAACGATAAACACTGCTTATGCACAACGCCAGCAGGATTATGAGTACGAAACCCAGCATGGTACAGATCTTTTACAACAAAAGCGCTGGAGAAAAATGATAGAAAGAGAACTATCAGCAGGCGAAAGCTGCAACAGTTATTCAGGAAAGTAATTTTTGCCTGAGCAGGAACTCTAGCTGCTCATTTGATAAGGTGAGCTTTTCATTCATTTCCTCTTCATTCTTTCTTTGGCTATATATATCATAGGCCCTGGTGATGGTAAGATCAAGCTCTTCTTCGTTCCATGGTTTTGATAAATAATGGAATATCTTCCCTTTATTGACCGCATCGACCACCGCTCTCATATCTGCGTAGCCTGTAAGTAAAATTCTCATCGGATCCGGATGCGTTTCCAGTATTGATTCTAAAAACTCGACACCGGTCATCTGGGGCATACGCTGATCTGTAATAATGATATTTATATCATTATTATCTAATATTTTAATTGCTTCCTCGCCGCTTATAGCGATATATATATTGTACTTTATTCTAAATGCAGCTTTAAAAGATACGAGATTATTTACCTCGTCATCTACATATAGTATATTTATTTTGTTATTTGGCACGCTTATACAACAATTTGTATAACATTATAAAAAGAAAAACACATGCAATATAAGAAAATTAATTCGATTATAGATAAATCGCCTTACCTTTTTTGTTGAAAATTTTCTTATCATTACAGTTTAATGCTAAATCCTATTTTGTATTTATAAATGCTTTAAGTGAAGTGTAGATATGGTATTTTTGTCTAATTTTATGATTGCATTTCGTAGCTAAAAAATTACCCCAAATTGGCTCATATCAAATTTCATATCAGGGCTTTTAGAGCCGCAGATGATATCGAAGCGTGTCAGCGATACGTTGAAGGACATTCCAAAGTATTGAAGATATATGGAATTACAATGATAACTTCTGCCAAGGTTGAATGGTTTGAAGATAAAGATACCTATGTAATATTGGTAGAGTCTGAAAACGGAGAGAAAATATATGGAGGTGCGAGAATACAGGTAGCCGGTGGGAAATATCAATTGCCGATAGAAACGGCACTAACGAAATTTGATAATTCAATACATAAAATAGTAGATGATCTACGGCCTTCAGGTACCGGAGAGCTTTGTGGTTTATGGAACTCACGAGAAGTTGCGGGTTACGGCATTGGCAGCATTTACCTCGGACGGGTGGGGGTAGCCCTGGCGACTCAATTAAACATCAATACATTATTTGCGTTGTGCGCACCCGCTACTGTTAAAAATTGTATGAATGTTGGTTTTCTTGTGCATGAACAATTAGGTGATAAAGGCACATTCTACTACCCTAAAGAGGGCCTTGTAGCAACTGCAGTGCTGTTGAGTGATACATTTGAGCTATCGACAGCCGATCCGGGAGAAAGGGAGAAAATATTACAGCTTCGCGAAAACCCTGTGCATACAGCAATAGATATGGGGCCTAAAGAAAGAGAGATTGAGATTGACTACAATCTTGTGATTCCTAATTTGTAGTGGTATGAACCGCTGATACTCCCAAAATAATAGTATAAAAACACGCAATGATGAATACAATATACGAGCGTCTTATAGCCGACACAAAAAAAACAAGTGAAGTTTACAAACCCATTTTTTTCAGACTTACAGATGCTGCAGGCAAGGATAGCTTTATTAAACTGCTGAAAGATAACCAGGTCTTTTTGCATGATGAGATCTATGATCAGCTAAAAGAACTTTTGAGAATCCGTAATCCTAAAGCAAGGCTAACTGCAGATCATTATCCTGCGTTAATAAAAGAGCATCTTAAGGGCACTGATATAACTGACTATGGTGTATGGGTATATTACCCATGGAGCAACCGGATGGTACACTTACTGGATGAACAGGAATTCATAGAAGTACGAACATCCAGGAATCAGTATAAAATAACAATAGAAGAGCGGGAAATCCTTGCCAGTAAAAAAGTTGGCGTTATAGGATTATCAGTGGGGCAGTCTGTGGCCGTTACAATGGCCATGGAGCGATCTTTCGGGCAAATAAGGCTTGCCGATTTTGATGCACTTGAGTTAACTAACCTGAACAGGATACGAACCGGTGTATATAACCTTGGCATAAAAAAAGTGATATCCGTAGCAAGGGAAATAGCCGAACTGGATCCTTATTTAGAGACAATCATATATCCTGAAGGGCTTACCGAAGCCAATATGGATGCCTACTTTATGGAGGGTGGCAAACTGGATGTGCTTATTGATGAGTGTGACGGCGTGGATATGAAAATATTCTGCAGGCATAAGGCAAAATCGCTGCAAATACCCGTACTGATGGAAGCAAGCGACCGTACTACCATTGATGTAGAACGCTTTGACCTGGAGCCTGACCGTTCTATACTACATGGTTTTATAGACCATCTGGATGTACATGCACTAAAGGATCTGAAAACAAATGAAGAAAGGGTGCCGTACCTGGCGCCAATGGTGGGTATAGATACAATGTCGGTAAGGCTTAAAGCATCTGCAATAGAAGTGGGGCAAAGCATTACAACATGGCCACAACTAGCCTCGGCAGTGGCACTGGGCGGCGGCGCTGTTGCTGATATATGGCGGAGAATAGCCCTGGACCAATACCATGAGTCGGGTAGGTACTTTGTAGATATGGAAGAAATAGCAGGCGATAAGAAAACAGATGCGCCTTATGTTTTAGATGACCACATACCTGTAAAAGCTATCACAGCGCCGGAAGCAACAGCGGCTGCAGCGGAAGTGAGTGTACATAACAATAATGATCAAATAGCGCCAGACGCTGAAACAATATCTGCAATCGTAGATGCTGGAGCTGCCGCGCCCACAGGGGGGAATAGCCAACCATGGAAGTGGGTATATGATAAAGGCGTACTTACGTTACTACATGATAAGTACTATTCATACTCGTTCATGGACTTTCGTGATACGTCTTCGTATATAGGGCTGGGTGCAGCTATTGAAAATGTAGTGTTGAAAACCCACGAACTGGGGCTTGAAGTACATGTGCAATATTTTCCGGTGGCCAGTGATAAAAAAGTAGTAGCATACTTTACTTTTTATCTTAAAGGCGCAAAAACGGCAAATGGCTTAGAGCCACATATAGCTGATGAATTGGCAGGCCAGATATTCCTAAGACACACCAATAGAAAGGTAACAGAAAAAACACCGATAGATAGTGCCACCATTACTGCATTGAAGGCCATCGGGGAGAGTGTAAACGGAGCAAAGACACAGTTCTTTGAACAGCAGGAACAGCTCGATGAACTTGGCGACATTATCTCTGTAACAGACAAATACAGGCTGATATATCCTGAGAGCCATAATGATTTTACCTACCAGGAAATGAGGTGGACCAGTGACGAAGCGTCGCTAAGAAGGACCGGGATGGATGTGGCGACGTTAGAGTTATTACCATCAGAATTAGTGGGGCTGAGATTGATAAAAGACCCTAAGGTGGTGGCTTTTCTGAAACATATAAATGGCGGTGACGTTTTTAAAAATGTTTCTAAAAAAGCTATGGGAACAGCATCTGCAGCGGGTTTTTTAAGTATGCCGATGGCAAGTGATACTGACTTTATAAACGGGGGAAGAGCGGCACAGAGAATATGGCTGAAAGCCACTCAACTGGGTATAGCATTCCATGTAATGAATGTAGGCCTATCGTTCTTTGCGCACTTACAAAATGATGTCAGCAGCCTACCGGCCGAAATAGTTGACGACCTAAAACGGCAATACGAACGTTTCAAAAACCTGGTAGGCAATAATGAAAACAAAGGAGAGATATACATCTTCAGGATCTTTAACGCCGGAAAACCAGAGATAAGACCACTACGCAGACCTTTAAGTGAAATACTTATAATTAAATAACGTTTAAATTATTGAGTTTAAATGTTAACTTTGAAAGTGAGTGATATTTTCCTTCTGGAGAATGGCAGGCGTTTAAGATATATCCTATATATGATCAGCTAAATGACAGACAAATATAAAGACATTAAAAATCGTTCACGAAGGCTGTTTTTGTTTTGTGCATTTTTACTTTTTTCTGCATGTGCTTATGCAACATCCGGGGTTATTGACTTTAATAGCATTGCAGGAAAAACGATCATACCCGGTAGTAATGTAGGATTATTTGAAGACACCTCTAATGTACTTTCGATAGATAATGTCGTTCGGTCTGCAACATTTACACCCGCGAAAAATAATACCATAAACCTTGGTATATCCAACTCAACTTTTTGGCTACAATTCTCTGTAAGTAATAATACCAACACGAATGCATTAGTCTTAGTACTAGAGCAGCCAATGATCGACGAAGCTGAAGTTTTTATTCAAAACAGTAACGGCACTTTTGATCGTGTTCTGATAAGTAAGAATACCTCTTTTTTTAACAGACTTTACCCATACGTAGATTATATCTTTAACCTGAATATTGCGCAGCATGAATCGAAGACGGTCTATGTGAAAGTGAAAAGCGCCGCCCAAATGGTGGTGCCTATGGAAGTAAGCACAGTTGAGAATGCCGTTTCGATGTCTGAACGTAAAGAGCTTTTGTTTGGCCTGTACGCGGGAATAATACTTGTGATGGCATTGTACAACCTCTTTGTTTATTTTACCGTAAAAGACAAGAGCTACATTCTATATGTGATATACATATTGATGATAGGGCTTACCCAAACAACACTACCAGGTTTTACCTTTAAATATCTATGGCCAAATTCATTATGGTTTGCTGCGCAAAGCATTAATCTATTCTCGTGCCTTGTGGGCATAGCCGCCCTGGAATTCATAAAAGAATTTCTGAAGACCAAAGAATTTTTCCCGAGGCTGAACAGATGCTTTTATTTATTTAACGGGTTATTCATTGTTAGTATCATACTGTCGTTAGCAGGTAATAGAACCGGAAGTTTTAAGCTGATGCAGGCAGATACCGGACTGGCATCTCTATTTGCTCTTTTCATTTCTTATAAGATATATAAGACCAATTACAGGCCGGCTAAATTCTTTCTACTGTCGTGGTCGATACTATTGTTCGGCGCTATCATCTTTGTGTTGAAAGACTATGGTATACTGCCTTATAATACAGTAACCACCTATACCATCCAAATGTCATCAGTAGCGGAGATCGTGTTACTTTCTTTTGCTTTGGGCGATAAGATAAACATATTCAGAAGAGAGAAAGAAGAATCGCAAGCGCAAGCACTGATAGCGCTGCAGGAAAATGAGCGTATAGTAAGGGAGCAGAACGTAATACTGGAAGTGAAAGTACAAGAGCGCACCAGTGAGCTAAAAGTGGCTAATGCAGACCTGAACCAGGCAATGATAGAACTGAAGGATGCGGAGACCCAACTGGTAGAGTCGGAAAAGATGGCCTCTTTAGGACAACTGACCGCAGGCATTGCCCATGAAATAAATAACCCGATAAACTTCGTGACCTCTAACATAAAGCCGCTAAACAGAGACGTGCAAATGCTACTGGATACTATAGAAGAATTGGAAAGAATATCACTGAGCAGTGATACACATACAGAAAAGCAACAGCAGATAAAAGATTTTAAAAACGAAATAGATTTTGACTACCTGAAAATAGAAATAGAACAACTGCTGAGTGGTATAGGTGAGGGAGCAAGCAGAACAGCAGAGATAGTAAAGGGGCTACGTATATTCTCTCGACTGGATGAAGATGACTTGAAGAGAGCGGATATAAATGACGGATTAGAGTCGACCCTGGTAATTACCAACAACCTGCTGAACAATATAATAAAAGTGCAGAAGAATTATGGTAACCTGCCGCTAGTAGAATGTTACCCAGGCAAACTGAACCAGGTGTTCCTGAACATCATATCGAACGCCATCTATGCGATAAAGAAGAAATTCGGAGATACGGATGGTGGTATGCTGACGATAGAAACGAGTCATGATGAGCAAAATGTCTTTATAAAATTAAAAGACAACGGAACGGGAATGGACGAAAATACCAAGAAACGATTGTTTGAGCCATTCTTTACTACGAAGGACGTAGGAGAGGGTACGGGGCTGGGGATGTCGATCGCTTACAATACAATTGTAAAGCATAACGGGCAAATAATTATTAATTCTGAACTTGGAGAGGGTACAGAATTTATACTGGAATTACCCTTAATTCAAAAATAGTACTATATTAGAGATACCTTGAGCAAAGCAGAAAAAATAAAGATACTATACGTCGACGATGAGATGAACAATCTGAACGGGTTTAAAGCCACGTTCAGGTTTGACTATAATGTATTTATTGCTGCAAACACAACCCAGGCACATCAGCATCTTGTTGAAAACCCGGATATAAGTATCATACTTTGCGACCAACGCATGCCAGATAAAACTGGTGTGCAATTTTTTGAAGAAATACGTACTGAATACCCTGACCCAATACGTATGCTGATAACGGGATATACAGATATAGAGTCAGTGATAGACGCTATTAACCGGGGACATATATTCCGCTACATAAAAAAACCGTGGACAGACGCGGATATAAAATCAGCAATAGAGGAGGCAAATAAATTTTTCCTGACCAACTCTATGCTTGTGATCAAGAAGCAAGAACTTGGAAAGGCATACGAAGATCTGGATAAGTTTGCCTATAGTGTGACGCATGACATGCGTGGGCCACTACTGAGTGTGCAAGGGGCTATAGACGTAGCACGAACGATGACCAATATCGATGAGATAAAGGAGATACTGGAGATGATGGATAAGTCGGTACACAGACTGGACGACTTCATTAAAAATATACATGAGTATTATAATCTTAAGAGAGGCCAACTATCGTTTACAGAGATTGATTTTAACCAGATCATCAAAGACCTTGAAGATATCTTCCATATATCGGGGAGAGTGAACAATGTAAAATTTATTACAAATCTTATTCAGGGTGGTGTTTTCAAATCGGACGAAACATCTATAAAAATCATTCTGAACAATTTATTGTCGAATGCGTTTAAATATCAACGGAGGACCGCAGAAGACAAATTTGTGGAACTAGATATTGATGTGAACAATGAGCGTGCCATTATTTCGGTAGCCGATAATGGTATAGGTATACACCAGAACTACATTGATAATATCTTTGTCATGTTCTTCAGGGCTACCTCTGAAGAGAGTGGTTCGGGTTTTGGGTTGTATAATGTAAAAGATGCACTGACAAGGCTTGGTGGAACGATAGAAGTAGCATCTACCCCAAATGAAGGCACTAAATTTATAGTAACTATTCCGGGCAAGTAGCAGATAAAAAATGGCGCAAAAACTACACTTTATTGTAATTGATGATAGTAAACTTGATTGCTTTATCGCTGAAAAAGTGATTCGCAATACGGGCAAGAGTGAATCTATAAAATCTTTTTTATTAGCGACAAATGCTTTAGAATTGATAAAAACAACACAACCGGAGAGCGAGTCGCATACCATTGTGTTGGTAGATATACAAATGCCTATTATGAACGGTTTTGAATTTGTGGAAGCATTTGAAACGCTGCCAAAAGAGATCCGTGATCATTACACATTGTACATTATCTCTTCGTCTATTAACGAGAACGACCTGAAACGGGTGCATACATACGCATCTGTGAAGAAATTTCTAAATAAGCCACTTACAAGCAACACGCTTTCTACTTTGCTGGGATGATGATTTTTGATTTTTGATTTTATGCGGAGGGTAAGAGCTGGGTACTATTTTGGCTAAAGCCACCAATATTTGTCGACATAACCCCGACCTAAAGGTCGAGGCAATTATACTCACCATCAACTAGGTGCCAAAGGTTACCATCTCATCTCATTCAGATGATTGATGTATCTGGATGTAACTGCAAAGGCATAGAGACACAAAGTCCTGCAAGGTATTTGCCTTATTGAACTTATGAGGAGGAGGGGATAAACCCGCGAGTTGTATATCTATTATTTTATTGGCGTGACTGTATAGCCATCTTTTTTGAGCAGGTTGATGACGCCATTTGGCCCCCAGAGATGGCCTGCGCCCACTGCAAAAAATACAGGTTGCTGCTTCATTTTTGCAGACATCCGCGCTATCCACTTTTTATTGCGCTCATCAAGAAACAAGGCCATGTCGTCGCCTTCATCTTTTGAGTTCATAATGAGGGTGTAAAGGGCAGGGAGGTCTTGCTTTTTGTACGCGGAAATAAGGGTGTTATATTCCTTAGCATCATCGCCACCACCATTTAGGTCGTCCATAATGGCTTTGATAACAGTATCGGTGGGTATGCTTGATAGTACATCTATCTGCTCCTTTACTTCTTCCAACCCTTCCATCTTTTTGTTCTGCGATTGGGCATACGCCATGATGTTCTCTTCGTACGATTTTGGGTCGGGGCAGCCAGCAGATTTTGTGCCGAAGAGTGTTTGCAATGCTACGGGTTTTAATTGCTGAAACATGCTTATATCCATGTGAAGGCTATCTGTTACATACTTTGACAGTAGCTGATATTGTTGTGGCGTAAAGTAGTCTTTTAGCTTTTTGCCGGAGTTATCCATTAATCCGGCGGCGGCCTGTATCATTACATTTGGGTCGCTGATATTCATCTCGAAGCATACATCGGGTGTTTCATCGAGCGCTTGTTTCATTCTATCTGTCCATACATAATCATCAGAGCATATCATGTGTATGGTGCCGAAGAGGTAAGAAGGTTTTTGCATGCCTTTACCCGTAATGCGCCAGAGCAAAGAGTTGGCAGTGGTATCTGTATTCTGAGCAGCAGCACCTATTGAACATAGGATAATGCACAAAAGAGCAGAAAAAATCTTTTTCATTCACTAAAGTTAACGAAGGCAATTGTTTATTTTTAAATGATAATATGCAATAGTTCAATCGATAGAAATAGTTGCAGTGTAAAAATCAACTTAAAGGCATAGTTTTTAATCGTAACATATTAGCTGACAAAAATGAATTAATATGGACTTTATAAACTTTAACCGACCAAAAATAGATGATAAGCCCGCATCGGGGAAGTTGCTGATAGCAGAACCTTTTTTGGGGGATCCAGGGTTTTCCAGGGCGGTAGTGTTGCTATGTGAACATGGAGATGAAGGTTCGGTAGGTTTTATCCTGAACCAAGCTACTGAATATACGCTAGGTGATCTGTTGCCTGACATATATACTCCAGAACTGAAAATATACAAGGGCGGGCCTGTACAGGCAGATACGTTACATATGCTGCACCGGTTGCCGGAACAACTGGGTGGGATAGAGGTAGCACCGAATGTTTTTTGGGGAGGATCATATGAGGGATTGAGAAACCTGATCGTGAGCGGAACGTATTCGCCGGATGACCTGCATTTATTTTTGGGGTACTCGGGATGGGCACCGGAACAGTTGGTAAATGAAATGAAGGAGGGATCGTGGCTGGTGACGAGTATGGTAGATAAGATATTGTTTGATACGGCACCTGAAAATATATGGAAACGATCGATAGCGTTGCTGGGGCCGGACCATTCTTACCTGGCGAATATGCCGACAGACCCGCAATTGAATTAACGAATGGCGCGATGTCATGTGAAATAATGTCCTCTTAGGGGTTTGTGGATTGTTGCCTGTATTTTATTATTTTTAGGGGGTGAAATCAAGCCATTTATATAAAGGAGTTATAATGATTCTTATCGTCGCGTTGTGTGCGTGTAAGAAGAAAGCACCTGAAGTTGACCCTTATGCAAATGTGAAGGGTACTTATTTTTCCATTATGCAGTTTACCCAGGATCAATGGGACACTTATGCCGGTATGCCTTACACACTTACCAAAATTGTAACGATCGATGGTAAGACCGACAGTAATTTTGCGCATGTAGATACCATGAACTGGGGTACTATATTCAAGTATTTTTTTGAGACCGATATCAGCGCTCATAAATACCTGGGACATTATGACTATACTGATTATGATGACGATGACCTGGACGCACATAATTACCTATATACGGCAAGAGACAGGGACCTTTTTACCCGCAAACTACTCATTGGTACGGACAAGTATACATCGCGGATAAAATTCATTTACATAGAAACCGCAAAGAGCAGCATGTGGAACGATGAAACGCAAAAGCTGTATTATGCACCGCTCAAATCCTTGCAGATACAACAATTGAGAAAACCATTTATCGGGGCTACAAAAGAAACAAAGATAGAATACAGATTTCCCTAGGAGTTAGTGAATATGGTAAGAGGAGAATTGAGTGATAAGATAAAATCGATACCGCACCAGCCCGGATGCTATAAATATTACGATGCCCATAACGAGCTACTATATGTAGGGAAGGCGAAAGACCTGCGCAAGCGGGTAAGCTCTTATTTCAACAAGACTGTTGATAATTATAAGACACGCAGGCTGGTATCGCTGATAGATAATATAGAGTTTACCGTTACGGACACGGAGCATGACGCTTTTTTGCTGGAGAACTCGCTGATAAAACATTATCAGCCGAGGTTCAATATAGAGCTGAAGGATGACAAGACCTATCCTTATATCGTTATAAAGAAAGAGGATTTTCCGAGAGTGTTTCTTACACGGAGGGTGATACGTGACGGATCAGAATACCTGGGACCATTTACGGGTCTTGGGCGTGTGCGTGAGCTACTGGAGCTAATAAAGCAAAATATAACACTACGTACATGCAGCCTGAACCTGACGCCTGCGAACATTGCGAAAGGGAAATTCAAAGTATGCCTTGAGTATCACCTGGGTAATTGCAAAGGGCCTTGTGAGGGGCTACAGAGCGTAGAGGATTACAGGGAGAACCTGCAGCAGGTAAGGCATGTGCTGAAGGGTAACATCAATGACGTTATCAAATATCTGAAAGATGAGATGGCGCGCTATGCCAGTGAGCTACAGTTTGAACGGGCGCAGGTGATAAAGTCGAAGATAGAATCGCTGAGTACATACCAGAGTAAATCGACGATCGTAAACCCACGGCTGGAGAATGTAGATGTGGGATGCATATTGAGTGATGAGCATTATTTCTACGTGAACTATATGATGGTGAGCAAGGGTAGCATAGTGCATGTGAAAACGATACAAGTAGAGAAGAAGCTTGATGAAGAAGAAGCTGACGTACTATCGCTGGCGCTGGACAATCTGAGAGAGACCTTTCAAAGCAATGCTAATGAAGTGGTGGTGCCGTTGATGATAGACGTTACCGACCCAGCAATAAAAGTAACAGTACCAAAGGCAGGCGATAAAATGAACCTGCTAAACCTGAGCATAAAGAACGCAGAAATATTTCTACAGGAAATGAAGAAGCGCGAAACGCTGATGCTGGGAGAGGCTGCAAAGGAAAATATGATGCTGGTGCTGGAAGAGATGCAAGATCTGCTGCAACTTACGGAGCTGCCGGTGCACATAGAATGCTTTGATAACTCTAATTTTCAAGGGGCGTATCCTGTGGCGGCAATGGTGTGCTTTAAGAACGGACTGCCGGCGAATAAGGAGTACAGGCATTACCACATAAAAACGGTAAAAGGTATTAACGACTTCGCATCTATGAGCGAGGTGGTTTACAGGCGATATAAACGACTGCTCGACGAAAACAAGTCACTGCCCCAACTTGTGATAATAGATGGCGGTAAGGGGCAGCTAGGAGCCGCACTGGAGAGTATAGAGAAGCTGGGGCTTACAGGAAGAATGACACTTGTAGGCCTTGCGAAACGGGAGGAATCAATATTCTTTCCCGGAGACAGTGAGCCGCTGCAACTGAACTATGATAATCCAGCGCATATGCTGATACGCAGGGTTAGGGATGAGGTGCATAGGTTTGGTATTACTTTTCACAGGCAGGTGCGTAGTAAGGGAACATTTAAAAATGAGCTGGAGGGCATACCAGGCATAGGCGATAAGACGGCTACAGAGCTATTGAAGGCCTTTCGCTCCGTGAAAAATATAAAGACGCTCACAGAGCGTGAAATGACCAAGGTGATAGGTATGTCGAAAGCGCGGGTAGTGTATGCGCATTTTCACCCTGAAGAAACGCCGAACAGGGAGGAAGAAATATAGCTACGTGGTATAATTCAACATTCAAATTGATTAATTTAGCACCCTTATGCAAAAAATACTTGTCGCCAATCGTGGCGAGATAGCTATGCGCGTAATGCGCACAGCAAAAGAAATGGGTATAAAGACAGTAGCTGTTTTTTCTGAAGCAGATAGAAATATGCCCTTTGTACGCTATGCGGATGAGGCAGTATGTATAGGCCCTGCACTATCATCGCAGTCGTACCTGAGGGCTAATAAGATAATAGAAGTGGCAAAAAGGCTGGGTGTGGATGCGATACATCCGGGTTATGGATTTTTAAGTGAGAATGCTTCTTTTTCTAAAGAAGTGACGGATGCAGGGTTGATATTCATAGGCCCATCAGCACACTCTATAGAAATAATGGGGAGTAAGATAGGCGCAAAGCAGGCTGCTAAGAAATTCGGGGTGCCAATGGTGCCGGGAACTGAAGAGCCGATAAGTGATGTGAACGTGGCGCGTGCTATTGCCAATAAAATTGGTTACCCTATACTGGTGAAGGCATCGGCAGGTGGCGGCGGAAAGGGTATGCGTGTGGTAAATGCAGATGCGGAGTTTGAAGAGCAGATACGCGCGGCGAAGAGCGAAGCGCTGAGTGCCTTTGGGAATGATGACGTATTTATAGAGAAGTATGTAGGCGCGCCAAAGCATATAGAGATACAGCTTATGGGCGACCAGCATGGTAACTATGTGTACCTGTTTGAGCGGGAATGCTCGATACAGCGCAGGCATCAGAAGCTTATAGAAGAGGCACCATCGAGCTGCCTGACACCGGATATACGCAAGGAAATGGGTGAATGTGCGATAGCTGTGGCGCGCTCATGTAATTATTATGGTGCGGGAACGGTGGAATTCCTGGTGGATGAAAACCTGAATTTTTACTTCTTGGAAATGAATACCCGCCTGCAGGTGGAGCATTGCGTTACAGAGATGATAACGGGTGTAGACCTTGTAAAAGAGCAGATAAATGTGGCACGTGGTAATAAACTTTCCTTTACACAAGATGAACTAACCATAACAGGGCATGCGATAGAAGTGCGTGTGTGTGCAGAAGACCCACTGAATAATTTCTTACCTGATACCGGTAAGCTGGAAATGTATCAACCGCCGAAGGGGCCGGGTGTGCGTGTGGATGATGGATATGAAGAAGGGCAGGATATACCGATATTTTATGACCCTATGCTGGCGAAGCTAATAGCTTATGCCGCGACACGGGATGAGGCCATAGACAGGCTGTGCCGCGCAATAGACGAGTATTATATAAAGGGCATACAGACAACGCTTGGCTTCTGTAAATGGGCCGTGCAAACTGAGCCCTTCCGCACAGGTAATTTTGATACAAAATTTATAGAAAAATATTATAAGCCGGAGTATTTGTTTACGGATGACGCGCAGGCGGAGGAAGTAGCGGCTTTACTTGGTGCACTTGTATGGGAGCAGAACAAGCAAAAAAGTGTGACGGCGCATACGGTAAATAGTGGTGGAAGTAAGTGGAAGATGCGTAGATGATCAGCTAATGTGATGGATGAGGATTCTGGCACTATTTACAACCATTTTTCGTAGAGGAACCTTGTGGCTTTGTAGCCGCCTTGTTCTAAGAAAGACTGCATCTTTGTGTTGTTAGAGAGGGTGAAGCGAATGATACGTTTTACTCCTTTGGAGATGTATATGTTTTCGAGTTTTTCATTTAGTAGTTTGTATAATCCCTTTCTTCTGAAGTTAGGGGAAATATAACCATCTGAGACGTACAACTCTTTTCCTGTGTATGCTTCTATGCGGCTATCGTCCTGTTCCTCTGTATAGCCGAAGATAAAGCCCGCCGCTGTGCCACCCACATATATTACCAGGCATGTGCCATCATTTTCATCCTGCATTTCTGTTATGTGGCGCATGTAGGATACTTCGATATCGTTCCAATTTGCGGTCTTATCGAAAAGATGTTTTTCGTTTTCGTGGAGGGCTCGCATAAAGGAGGATATGAGCGTGTAGTTATCTGCAATGATAACGGGTATTATTTCGATGTTGTCTTGCATGTTATGATGTTTACCGCAAAGGCGCAGAGACGCAAGGGTAGTGCGCCTTTGAGCATTGTTAGACATATATTATATCGGGCGTACCGGACTGCCGCCCCAGTTGCTGTTTGATTGCAGATTCTCGCCCTTCATTACTAATGATAATGCTTCGATGGCTACATCATCACCTATGACACTATCGTAGAGTATGATGGTGCGGGCGCCTATGCTGCAGCGCTTACCAATCTTTACAGGCCCTACCTTCATTACGCGATCTTCGAAGAGATGGGTTTGCGGGCCGCAGTCTTCGTTGAGTGCGGTATCGTCGCCGATGTGTACCATGTCGTACTCTGTAATGTCAGTAGTATTGAGCCAGACGCGTTTACCGGTCTTTAGCCCCATGAGCCTGAGTATGAGTGGCAGCCAAGGTGTGCCCTTCATAAAGTCGAGCAGGAATGGTACGGATAAAGCCTCGTAAGTAGATGTAATGGCTTCGCTGCGCCAAACCTTTGATGTCCACATTGGCTTTTGTTCTGGCTTGTAAACGCCTATGGTTGTCCATTTTAAAATGACGGTAACAAGGAATGCGGGAAGCCCCATAAAAAATAAATAATAGAACGGAAAGGCGAGCATTATTTCCCACCATGGTTTATCGACTACAAGATCGTGACCATAAGCGATGAAGAGAATACTACATATAAGTATCACCGTTTCGGGGATAATAATACGAATGAATTCTACTATGCTACGGCCAAGTATACGCTGCGCATTAGGACGTGATGTGAGCTCTGCAGGAAATGCACGGCTTGCCTGGCGGCGTGGCAGCGCTATGGCCGGTGAGCCAAACCAGTCTTTTGCCTCGGAGCTTTCTAACTGTTCTTTTGCGGGTGGGGTAGACAATACACCAATAAGCATACGGCCGGGCAGGTGATAGCCCTGTGGTATGAGTGCACTATTACCAACGAAGCTGTTATTACCAATGACCGTTCTATCGAGTATGAGTTGTTGTCCGCGCACATCTGATTCTCCCAGCGTTACCGCATCTGCAACGAAAGCGCCCTTTCCTATTTCGAGTAGCGGGTGAGTGACGCTGCTGGCAGTAGATATTTCTGTATTCTTACCAATCTTAGCGCCCAATGCACGGAACAATAATGATACATAGACCGTGGCATAAATAGGATGCAAAACAATAAGCGATAACGACATCAACTGATCGGCAAACCATTTACGGATGTAGAAGCGGCTGTAGATAGGATATTTGCCCGGCTTGATACCCCATTGCAGCGCACGGGTAAGCAATATAGTAACAAGTGCAAACACTATGATGTAGCTCAATGCCAGAGATGGCGTAACGACAAGGTAGCTGAAGTTATAATCGGAAGTGGAGTTATCGAGGTTATTGATGATCATGATCGTAGGCAGCAACGGCAGCAGCACTACGAATGGGAATATCAGTAAGGTAAGCAGGAATACAAATGTGTACGCACGGCGTTTTGTATTGGAAACAAATAATGGCTGCGGCAGATCTTCGATAGCCTTTGTTTCTTTAAGCGCAGCAGGGCTGCCCTGCCATATCTCGCCCGGCTTGATGTTTTTGCCATCCTGTAAATAGCTAAGATCCTGTAACTCGCCCCAGTCTTCTATGTTAGCATTGCCTGATATAACAGCACTACTGCCAATATAGGCATGATTGCCGATATGTACTTTGCGCAGCTTCAACAGGCCATCTTCCACATACGCATTATTGATGACCACCTGCGAACTGAGGCTGGCATCATTGCCAATGGATACAAGATCTTCCGCGCCAATTGTTATGGCGCCTAACTGCGCGCTTTTTGATATTTTAACGCCCAACCTACGCAGATATATATTATACAGCGGTGTGCCATTGAGAAATTGCGAAGGTATAAGGCGCTGTAACGCTTTTACAAACCACCACCTGAAATAATAAACACCCCATAGCGGATAGTCGCCCTCTTTCATTTTACCAATTACCACCCACTTGAGCAGTATGCTCATGAAAGAAAGTGCCGGCGGAATGAGGCAGAACATACATAGTGCTGTGGTGACGGCATATGTGAGGTTATGTGTCTCTTCTATCACATAGTAATAACCGAGGTATGGAAAGAATATCTGCATGGCGAAAAGGCCATAGACAAGTAACAAGGAAACCGTTTGCGCCAGCCAGCATAAGTAATAGCGGCTTTTAGGAATAGCATTGAACACACGCTTTGCCCTGTTGTTTTCGGGGATAGGCTTTGTTTCCCAAAAATCTACTAATGCCTTTAAAGGACGATTGAGGTAAATATCTTTAAGTGATGCCTGCGGTACGTTTGCCTCTTTACGGAGCTTTGATACAAAGGCTGCTGCTAATAGTGAATGCCCACCAAGATCGGTAAAGAAATCCTGTGATAGGTCTATTTCACGATTAGGAAAGAATCTGCGAAGACCGGCAATAACACGGTCGGGCAGCGGAGCATCGATGTCTATAACTTCTTCTGTAACAGATACAGCATTCTCCAGCAGCATGGCCGGTATAGGCAACTCTTTACGATTTATTTTACCGCTCGCAAGGCGAGGCATATCGGGCAACTGCATGATGACGCTTGGTATCATATATGCAGGCAAGACCTTAGCAAGCTCCTCGCGGATGTGTTGCTGGTTCATAGTTACAGGATCGTCGCAGACAATATAGCCTGCAAGATGGTCCTGACCATTCGCATCTTTTTTTACAGCCACGGCAGCCGCGGTAATATCCGGCAGATTGCTGAGCTGATTTTCTATTTCGCCAAGCTCTATGCGATAGCCACGCAATTTTATCTGATCGTCGAAGCGGCCCTGAAAATCGATAGTTCCATCTGCATTGATAACTGCAGCATCGCCTGTTTTATATAGTTTGTCGCCGGGTAGTGCTGACAGCCCTTCCGGCTTTATAACAAATTTCTGTTCTGTAAGCTCCGGTCTATTAATATATCCTGTTGAAAGCCCGGGGCCTGTAATAATCAGTTCGCCACGCTCGCCGGTGGGCAGCAGATTTAGTTGCTCATCAACAACTGCAAGGTTGTAATTAGGCAGCGGATGACCAATGGTTATGGCATCGCCGGGTTTTAATGCTATGAGGGTTGATGTAACGGTCGTTTCCGTAGGGCCATAGCTATTGTAAAAACGCCTTGATGGTATAGACCAACGCGATAGTACCTGTGTGGTACATGCCTCGCCACCCGCATTTACCAGCCTAATAGCAGGCAGATCATCATCATCCATTACAGCGAGCAAACTTGGTACAGCGTGCAGTACTGTAATACGCTGCTGGCGCAATACATCATCGAGCTCATCTATAGATTTTGCAGTAGCTGCATCGGCTACCCATAGTGTAGCACCCGCGAAGTAACTTATCCATGTTTCCTCGCACCACATATCGAATGATACAGAGAAGCCCTGGTATACACGGTCTGTTTCTTTTATTTCGAGTACTGTTTGTTCGGCACGTACAAGGTGACATATCTGCCGATGCGCAATGGGAATACCTTTCGGCTTGCCCGTACTGCCGGATGTGTAGAGCACATACGCCCAATTATCAGGCTTTGCACCGGGCGTTATCTGTATAACTTCGTCGGCGCTAGGTTGTGCGATTACTGCGTATATGGGTATATCAATAGATAAATGTTCGGGACTGATGCATGCCACAGCGCCTACTTCTGTGAGCACTGTTTCTACACGCTCCGCCGGCATTTCCTTATCGAGTGGCACATAAGAGGCGCCCGCCTTTACGATGCCTAAAACTGCCACGTGCAACTCCATGCTGCGTGGCCACCAAAGACCAACAGGATCGCCGGGTTTTATACCGTTCTGTACCAGGCTGACAGCGAGGGCATCGCTCCAACGGTCGAGGTCTGCATAGGTTAATTGCTTGTTGCCAAAGATGAGTGCGATCTTTGCAGGGAATTTCTTTGCGGATGCACGAAAAATGTCCGCAAGAGTTTCTTCCTGCAAAAGATCCGGTCTGTTGGTGCCAAGTATAATGCTAGACTTCATGTGATCGTTGAGAAAAGTAATATAGCGCGCTGTTATAAACGCTACTACAATAATACTTTGTTTATGATACCTTTCCCAATAATCATTGTAAATTTCGTGCCTCGTGCTTTTTATGTGGATTAAATTGTAAAATGTTTATTTTTCGGGTATGATAAAAGGGTATTATAAGCATATAAAGAGGCTGGCCGATATGGAATCTTTGTTACATAATATACAGGAGTTGCCCTTGTCAATACAGGAAGATATATTGAAATATAAAAATGTGCAGGATCGTGCATTGTCGATAGCAGGGAAATTGCTGTTGCAGCAATTGATGGAAGATGAGGGATATAAGCAGGGGCTATTGAAAGAACTGTGTTATGAGCCGCCAGTAAAACCATATTTTAGTACGGGCCCAAATTTTAATATTTCACATTCGGGAGACCTGGTGATATGTGTAGTTTCAAAAGAAAGCAGCGTAGGGGTCGATGTAGAGCAAGTGAGGGCAACTGACATAAATGTGTACAGGGATAATTTTACGGTGGCGGAATGGACAACTATCAATTATAGTGCAGATAAGGAAGCCGCATTTTACAAGATGTGGGTAAGAAAAGAAGCGTTTGTGAAGGCTGTGGGTGATGGAATGCAAATGCCGCTGAATACTGTTGACGTATGTAATGATACGATCGTTATTGACGGTATACCTTATTACTTGTACGACATTTTTGTGGGCGATGGGTATAAAGGATGTGTATGTAGTAGTGGTGTTGAAGAGGTGGATGTAAGGGAGAAACCTCTCCCTGACTCTCCGATGGAGAGATGACGGTGGCACTTAAAATCAGCCGATTATTAGCTGTAATTGTAGTGGTGGCTATTTTAACCACAAAGGGCACGAAGAGACACAAAGGCATTGCGGCGTTATGGACACAAAGACCATAATGCAAACTTTGGATGAACAAATTATTTTTAATTTCGCGTTTTTAATTTTACATGACACCGGAACGTACTGCAAGGATAACAAGTGTATTGAATAACCGTCAGCCTGACCTGACGGTTATATTGGAGAATGTGCATGACCCACACAATATATCGGCAGTGATGCGCAGTTGTGATGCCGTGGGTATACAGGAAATATATGTGCTGATGACGGTGCTGCCAAGACATAATTCTTATGGAATAAACGCAGCGGCCAGTGCGATGAAGTGGCTTACTATACATCATTTTGACAATACAGAAGAATGTATGACCGCTGTGCGGAAGAAGTATGACAAGATATATGCTACGCATCTTGAAGCAGATGCACATTCGCTTTATGAATTAGACCTGGCACAGCGCGTGGCATTGGTTTTCGGGAATGAACATGCGGGCGTAACAAAGGAATGCCTGGAGTTGTGTGATGGTAATTTTATCATTCCACAGGTAGGTATGGTGCAGTCGCTGAATGTGTCTGTGGCTTGTGCTGTTTCATTTTATGAAGCGTTTCGCCAACGACAAGTGAAAGGGTATTATGGTGGTGAAGCACGGCTGCCTGAAGAGCAATGGAAGGAATTGGCGAAGGAGTGGAAGATGTATGAATGATATTGTCTGGGCTGTGACCTTATGCGCTGGCCTCACCCCCAGCCCCTCTCCTCGGAGAGGGGTGTTATACGACTAGTGCCAATTCGATATCTGAATTTTGCATGTAATATTTTTGGCTAAAGCCACTAATATTTATTCGTATAACCCCGACCTTTAGGTCGGGGCAATTATATCCCTATAATTAATTATGGTATAAGACAGGATAATGTTGTGGGGAATATACAGAAAGGGCCGCACTCACAAGTGCGGCCCTTTCTGTATATTCTTTCTTTAGGTTAGTTACCTAAGTATGTTTTGAGTAATTGGCAACGGCTGGCGGTACGGAGCTTTGTTATGGCTTTGTCTTTTATCTGGCGTACACGCTCGCGGGTCAGGGAGAATTTCTCGCCTATATCCTCAAGGCTCATCGGGTTTGATACGCCTATACCGAAATACAGTTTTATCACATCGCGCTGGCGATCTGTAAGAGTGCTGAGTGAGCGGTCTATTTCACAACGAAGTGAATCGTGGTGCTCTAAAGCCGCGTCAGCAGATTCTGAGTTAGGGTTTTCGAGTATGTCCAGTAAGGTATTGTCTTCGCTGTCTACAAACGGGGCATCGACAGATACGTGGCGGGCTGCAACACCGAGTGTTGTTTCTACTTCTTCCGTACCTATTTCCAGCAATTCTGCAAGCTCTTCTGTAGATGGTTCGCGTTCAAATTCCTGCTCGAGTTGTGAGTAGGCTTTGCTTATCTTGTTAGACAAGCCTACTTTGTTCAGTGGCAATCGTACAATACGTGATTGCTCTGCAAGCGCTTGTAATATCGACTGGCGTATCCACCATACCGCGTAAGATATGAACTTAAAGCCACGCGTTTCATCAAAGCGCTGTGCCGCTTTTATCAGGCCAAGGTTACCTTCGTTGATCAAATCGCTGAGCGACAGGCCCTGGTTCTGGTATTGTTTGGCAACAGACACCACGAAACGGAGGTTTGCTTTTGTTAATTTTTCCAGTGCACGCTGGTCGCCTTGTTTTATACGAATAGCAAGCTGTACTTCTTCTTCGGGGGTAATGAGGTCCACTTTACCTATCTCTTGTAAATACTTTTCAAGAGACTGACTTTCACGATTTGTTATTGATTTCGTGATCTTTAGCTGACGCATGGACATGGGTAAAGTATTAAGTTGTTAAAGAATATATTTTCTTACTACCGCAAATACTCAATAAACTATGACGTTTATATGGCAAATCTAAGGGTCTTAGTCATTCACGCCAAATAAAATTAAGATTCCGTTAACAGGTAAATTCATATACTTCATAAGGATATGTGATAATTAACAGAAGAAAGCAATAATAAAATTTTGATTGTACCATCATTTTTTTATTATTGCACTCAAACTAATAAAAAGTGAAGAGTTCAACAATGACCAAGAAGAAAACAATGTACACGTTAGAATTTCCTATTAGGTGCTCTCCAACTATACTATATGAATTTTTATCTACCCCTGTAGGCCTGCAAGAATGGTTTGCAGACAAAGTGGATCAACGTGACCAGACAGTTTCTTTTACATGGAATGGCTCTACCGACACTGCAGATATACTGGAACACGTAGAAAATGAATTTATACGCTATAAATGGGATCATTATAATAAAGATGAGTTCTTTGAATTTAGCATAGAACAAAGCGCAATAACCAACGAAACCATACTGCGTATCACAGATTTCGCCGATAAGGCTGAAATGAAAGACCAGGAAAGGCTTTGGAACACGCAGATAAGCGATCTGAAACACAGGATAGGCAGCTAATACAGCCATATAACAAATATTGGGGCCTGCTTCTTTAAAGAAGCAGGCTTTTTAATTATAACAATTGGTTACAAATACGCGTGAGGCATAATAGCATATGGCTTGCAAGTTTTATGTAGGTTTGTAACGGAATAATAAGGCAACGATTGATAAAGAAGCTGGATAAATATATCATCTCGAGTTTTGTAGGGCCATTTGTGGTCACCTTCTTTATAGCGCTGTTTGTATTAGTGATGCAGTTTTTCTGGCTGTATATGGATGAACTGATAGGCAAGGGGCTTAGTATCTGGACCATCTTACAACTGCTGGCGTATATGTCTACCACGCTGGTGCCGCTGGCGTTACCGTTAAGTATATTGCTGGCGTCCATCATGACCTTCGGGAATATGGGTGAGAACTTTGAACTAGTAGCCATTAAGGCATCGGGCATATCTCTGCTGCGATACATGCGCCCCCTGCTATTGTTCATTATAGGTATAGGGGGCCTTGCGTTTCTTTTTAATAACAATGTGATACCCGTTGCTAACCTTAAAGCTTTCTCGCTACTATATGATGCGCGCAGCTCCAAGCCCGCACTAAGCATACGCCCGGGGATATTTAACACAGAGATAAATAACTACTCGATAAAGATAGGCAGCAAGGATAAGGACGACCGAACGATACATGATGTGCTTATTTATGACCAGGGTAGTAATATGGATAATGCCGTAGTGACGATCGCTAAAAAAGGCGAGATGACCACGGCTGATAATAAACGCTACCTGATATTTAAGCTGGAAGACGGATGGCGCTATGAAGAAGGTTATACACGTGGCGCACACGACTATACCCAGCGCCGCATGCACTTTGCCCAGATAGATAAGGTATTTGACCTATCGGCATTACAATTTACACGTACCAGTGAAGACCAGTTCAAGAACGCATACCAGATGATGAACCTGAGCCAGCTAGGTGATGGTATAGACAGCCTGAAGCGGTACCAGAAGAAAGTAAACAAGAATACAGACGCTTATATAGCGCCTTATGTAAGTATAACAAATGAAGATACAGCAGTCGGTAAAAAACTGATAAAGAAAATAAAAGCAGACAATCACGGCCTTGTAAAGTATGATTCCTCTTTTCTACAGGCAGTGCCTGATTCTATGCGGGCAAGAGTAGCGCAGATAGCCAGTGATAATATCCACAACTTTAATGGCCTGCTGGGCATGACGGCGGCTGATAAGAAAATACAGAATGAAAACTTCCTGAAATATGAGATCGAGTGGCACCGCAAGCTTTCATTATCATTTGCCTGTGTATTGCTGTTTTTAATTGGTGCGCCATTTGGAGCCATTATCCGTAAAGGCGGGCTGGGTATGCCGATGGTGGTAGCTATCTTTTTCTTTTTAGTGTTCCATATCCTATCAATAGTAGGCGAGAAGATGGTAAAATCAGGTTCTGTAGCGCCCTGGTTTGGTATGTGGCTGGCAACGGGTACATTGCTTCCAATAGCTTTATTCTTTATCAACCAGGCAAGGAAAGATTCTCCATTGTTCAATAGAGAATCTTATGTGCGGTTCTTTAAGAAAGTCGCTAAACTATTTTCAAAGAAATCACCTGAAATGAAAGCGGTTAAGTCTTAGTTGAACAAAAAATAACAGGTACGAATCATTAAACGCCATTTGCGAACAACTACAAAATATCGACCACTTAACCTTTATTTCATTATTCCATTTATTTTATGGATGATAACAGGGGGTATCCTGTTGCTTTCTGTAAGTAAGCGGACACTCTTTGAAATGGTTAATACTCATTACACTGTTTTTTTAGACCACCTGATGTATTGGCTATCGTGGACGGCACAGGGTGAGTTTATTACGGTAGTATTGCTGTTGTTGATGATCATTCCCCGGTTTCGTAATCTTTGGTATTTTATCACCGCTACGCTTTGTAACGTTATTCCACTGCTCATACAGCAATCACTGAAATCGTGGTTTGAGTGGCCGCGCCCTATGAACTACTTCAGAGGAGCATCGTGGATACACATAACCCGTGACTGGCCCTGGCTTATGGACCGTAGTTTTCCATCAGGGCACAGCCAGGGGGCGTTCAGCTTCTTCTGTTTTTTATCGTTATTGCTACCTGTAAAGTACAGATGGGTTGGATTCTGTTTTTTTATAGTAGCTATATCTGTTTGTTACTCACGGTTATATCTCGCCGCGCACTTTTTTGCCGACGTTTATGTGGGCAGTATGATAGGTGCAGTAGGTACAACTGTTATATTTGCAGTAATGCTGCATTATAGAAGCCGCTTCTTTAAGCGTGGTGATATACTTGCTTAACCCAAATATTCTATGCCCAATTATATACGCTATACAGTTATTACTATCGTAGGGGCGCTTTTGTTCCTGCCCTTCCTGGGCCATGTGCACCTGTTTGACTGGGATGAGATAAACTTTGCTGAATGTGCCCGTGAAATGATCGTATCGAAAGACTACCTGCGTGCGCAGATAGACTTTATGCCTTTTTGGGAAAAGCCACCAGTGTTTATATGGATGCAGGTATTGTCGATGAAGCTGTTCGGGGTAGGGGATTATGCGGCAAGGTTCCCGAATGCGGTGATGGGTGTGTTGACGCTGATAACACTGTTTTATGTAGGTAAGAAAGTGATGAACGAGAAAATGGCTACGTGGTGGGTGGTGCTGTATGCCGCTACATGGTTACCGCATTTTTATTTTAAGTCGGGCATTATAGATCCTACGTTCAATTTCTTTATTTTTCTTTCATTCTTCCAGGTGCATTTGTTACGGTATGACAGTGATAAACTGCGCCATGCTGTACTGGCAGGCTTATTCCTTGGTATGGCAGTACTTACTAAGGGGCCTGTGGCACTACTTGTAGGCATACTTGCATTCGGTGTATATATCATTGTAAATAAAGGGCTGTGGGGATATAAATGGAAGCATATCCTAGTCATAGCTTTATGCGCGCTTGTGCCGGTGGCACTATGGCTGGGGATAGCGGTTGGCACTTACGGAGGCGCTTATGGTAAGTGGTTTGTTACGGAGTTTCTCACCTACCAGGTGCGTTTGTTCCGCACAGAAGATGCAGACCATGGCGGGCCATTCTTCTATCATTTTATTGTATTGCTTATAGGGTGCTTCCCCGCATCTATATTCCTCTTTCAATACAGCCGTAAGCGGATAACGGATAATGAACCTGCACGCGATTTTACGAAATGGATGTGGATACTTTTCTGGGTAGTGCTTATACTTTTCTCTATCGTTAAGACCAAGATCGTCCATTACTCGTCACTATGCTACTTTCCGCTTACATACCTTGCTGCATTACAGCTGTATCGCCTGAGTAATGAGCCTGAAAAATTAAAGAAGTGGGTGAAGGGTGTGATGCTCTTTATCGGTTCTTTGCTGGCAATAGTAATAGCTGCACTGCCATTGGTAGGTATTTATAAGGATAAGATAATTCCGCTTATCGATGACCCCTTTGCGGTAGCGAACCTAAGCGCAAATGTGCCATGGAGCTTATGGGAGTGTATGTGGGGCATATTATATCTGATAGGTATCTGGGTAGCTATTATGATGATGAACAAGAATTTCAGGAAGGGTATGGTGACGTTGTGCATCGTGCAGATCATCATCATACAAGTAACCGTACTACATTTTACACCTAAGATAGAGGCCTATTCACAACGATCAGCAATAGAGTTTTATAAGAGTTTTGAGGGGCAGAACGTATACATACATACACTAGGGTTTAAGAGTTACGCTACTCTTTTCTACGCTAAAAAGCAGCCGTTTGCCGCCAAAGAATATTACAGGAATGGTGAGGTGGATGAAAAATGGCTTCTGTATGGTAATGTAGATAAACCAGCATATTTTGTATGTAAGATACAGGACGCAACGAAATACCGGGCAATGCCGCAGCTGCAGGAAGTAGGCGGCAGTAACGGTTTTGTTTTCTTCAAGCGGCGGTAGGCGTTTATACATATAATCGTGTATTTCATTTGTTTTTTGGGTAAATGCTATGAAAATCAACACATGAAAACACCCTCATATTTTACCAACTTCCCTTACCTTTGTGTACGTTAAAAAATTCTACCTAACATACACTTTATAATCATGGGATACGTAAAAGACCGGTTTAAGGCGCAGGCCGACGAACAGAACAAAGAGATCAAAAGCCTCATTGAACAGCATGGAAACAAAGTAGTAGGTGAAGTAACGCTTGCCCAGGTATACCAGGGTATGCGTGGGATCACCGGCCTTGTTACCGAAACATCGTTACTTGATTCTAACGAGGGTATTCGTTTTCGCGGATATTCAATACCTGAGTTGAGAGAAAAATTACCGAAGGCAGAAGGCGGCAATGAGCCATTGCCTGAAGGTCTTTTTTACCTGATGCTGGTAGGCGAAGTGCCAACACACGAAGATGTAGAACATATCTCCGCTACATGGGCACGCCGCTCACACGTTCCTAATTATGTATTTGATGTTATAGAATCATTTCCTCCATCAGCGCATCCTATGACGCAGTTTACTGCGGCCATACTTGCTCTGCAGACCGAATCAAAATTCGCGAAAGCATATCATGATGGTATCAGCAAGAAAGAACATTGGGATTATATCTACGAAGATACCATGACGCTTATCGCACGTCTGCCACGTGTTGCTGCTTATATCTATCGCCGTAAATACAAAAATGGTGAGCACATACAGCCGGATGGCATGCTGGACTGGGCGAGCAACTTCGCGCACATGCTGGGTTATGAAGACCAGAGCTTCAAAGAACTGATGCGCCTATATCTTACTATACATGCGGACCACGAAGGCGGTAACGTATCAGCACATGCTACGCATCTTGTAGGCTCTGCACTTAGTGATCCTTACTATTCTTTCGCTGCAGGTATGGCCGGTCTTGCAGGCCCGCTACATGGCCTTGCTAACCAGGAAGTGATACGCTGGATAGAAGAAATGTGTAAAGAACTGAATTCTGACAAACCAACAAAAGAACAGATAGCGGCTTATATAAAGAAGACATTGACAGACGGTAAGGTAGTGCCGGGCTATGGCCATGCTGTACTGCGCAAAACAGATCCACGCTTTACAGCGCAGATGGAGTTTGCAAAAGTACATTGCCCTGAAGACCCTACCATACAGACCGTATGGAACATATATGAAGTGGCGCCGCCAATACTTGAAAACACAGGTAAGATAAAGAACCCGTGGCCTAACGTTGATGCGCATTCAGGTGCTTTGCTGAAACACTATGGCCTTGTTGAAGAAGAATTCTATACAGTGTTGTTTGGCGTATCGCGTGCGCTGGGTGTGCTTGCCAGCCTTTGCTGGGATCGTGCACTGGGCTTCCCATTGGAGCGCCCTAAATCTATAACTACTGAATGGGCTAAGAAATTTGTGAAGGAAGGTGTAGTGGCAGAATAATAAATTAATAACAATAAGAAAATATAAAAGGCATGCAGTTTACTGCCTGCCTTTTAGTTTAAAACAGAAACATTCATCCTCATATACACATACAAAATGAACAAAGGTCCTATTTCTCAATTCATACAGCACCACTACCGCCACTTTAACGCTGCTGCGCTGGTAGATGCCGCGAAAGGTTATGAAACACATTTGCTGGAAGGTGGCAAGATGCTGGTATCGCTTGCGGGCGCTATGAGTACCGCAGAGCTTGGTATCTCCTTTGCAGAGATGATACGCCAGGATAAGGTGCAGATAATAAGCTGCACGGGTGCTAACCTCGAAGAGGATATTATGAACCTTGTGGCACATACGCATTACAAGCGAGTTCCTAATTATCGAGACCTTACTCCGCAGGAAGAATTTGAATTGCTGGAGCAGGGATACAACCGTGTAACGGATACTTGCATACCGGAAGAAGAAGCATTCCGCCGTATACAGAAGCACATCTACAAAATATGGAAGGAAGCGCAGGATAAAGGCGAGCGTTATTTTCCGCATGAGTATATGTACAAGCTGTTACTAAGTGAGGTAATGAAGGGTGACTACGAAATAGATCCTAAACATAGCTGGATGATAGCTGCTGCTGAGAAGAATATTCCGATAATAGTACCGGGATGGGAAGACAGCACTATGGGTAACATTTTCGCATCTTACTGCATAAAGGGTGAGCTTGTACCATCGACAATGAAGAGCGGCATAGAATACATGATGTGGCTTACGGAGTGGTATCGTGCTAACTCCGCGGGTAAGGGTGTAGGTTTCTTCCAGATAGGTGGTGGTATAGCGGGTGACTTTCCGATATGCGTGGTGCCAATGATGTATCAGGATCTTGAGTGGCATGATGTGCCATTCTGGAGCTATTTCTGCCAGATAAGCGATAGCACTACCTCTTATGGTTCTTATAGCGGTGCGGTGCCTAATGAGAAGATAACATGGGGCAAGCTGGATATACATACACCAAAATTCATAGTAGAAAGCGATGCTACAATCGTAGCTCCATTGATATTTGCATACCTGCTTGGGTGGTAAGTTATTAAGCTAAAAGGCAAAATTAAAAAGTAAAAAGCGGTAGGAGACTATCGCTTTTTTGCTTTTATAGGTGGTGGGAAGATTGCTTCTTCAAGTTAGGAACCTAAATGTCAGGCTTTTATTTTTCCTAAAAGATAGCCCATACCGATCAACTCAGCACAGGTAGCTATGGCAGTAATGCTTACTCCAAGTACACCGTGCAGGTTTACATTTTGGCCCGTGAGGAGCAAGTTTGGGATGCGGGTGCGGGTGGCTATGGTGGTTTCGTTTGGTTTGTTCACATCTTTTAATATGCCGTAGAGGGAGCCTTCGGGTGTACGGGTATAATCGCGGTAGGTGAGGGGAGTAGCGGCACTGTAGGCAAGGATATTACCGCTGATCTCCGGTATGCGTTCACAGAGTTTATGGAGTAGTTTTTCGGCACGCTGTGCTTTGAAATGTTCGTAGCCGCGACCGCGTTCGTGCTCGTCTCCTTGCATATTATGTGTGTCTGCCCATTGTTTTACTTCATCATAGTGCATGTATGATAGTATGGAAATGCTTTCGGCATAACCGCGATTATCTGCATCTTCTGTGAAGAATGCTGCATAGTTAGCAGGCCATGTGCCGGACGTATAATTTACTGCATCCCATACGTTATGTGTGGCATTCCAGTATATATTGTAATTGCGGTGTGGTACGGTATGCGGTTTTAATACGAGATTCAGCATAAATGAGGAAGTGGTTTGCTCCAAACTATTTATCCTGTTTCTGTATGCGGGGCGTATCACGGAAGTATCGAGCATTTTAAGCAGCTCTGCGGGATGTATGTTGGCGATAAAATGTTTACCATAAAATCGTTCACCATCTTTTGTCTCTGCGTAAGTGACATTGCCCTCTTCTTCTTTTAATGTATTTACTTCTGTATTGCGGTGAATGATGCCACCATGTGCTTGTAACTGTTGCCACAGAAATTTTGCTAGCTGTGAACTGCCGGGCAATACTTTATGCGCACTGTGCATATAACTTTCTAATACCAGTGCGTGTAAATAAAAAGGTGTACGGCCTGCAACGCCTGCATACAAGAGGTTATTACCAGTGAGTACTTGCCGTAATAGAGGATTTGGTACCAGTTCCTGTAATTTTGCATCGAGTGGCCATCCGCTTACTGCTGATTTCTCTGCTGCGTCACCGTTACGCAGGCGGTATAAAGGGAAGTGGTCACCGACCTGCTGAATTGCCTTAATATACTGTTGTAAAGATTGTTTCTCGTTTGGGAAATAGGGTAGTAGCTGCTCTATGAAATTTTCGTTGCCAATGGCTTGTGGGTATAGGGTATTTTCATCGCCAAATGCAATTCGGTCGAAGCCATCAGCATCGAGCGCTTTGATGGCAAGCTTATCCATTATGCCCGCATACTTAAATATCTGCCATAGGGTATGGCCTTCGCCAAGGCCGCCTATGTAGTGTACGCAGCTATCAAATACTTTCTTGTGCTCTGAAAACGTTTGCAGGCAGCCACCGACCTGTTTGTCGCGTTCTATGACACAGACCTTCATGCCTTCTTTGGCGAGTATTACAGCACTTAACAGCCCGCCCAGCCCGCTGCCGACAATAACTACATCGTATGTGTTTTCTGTAGACAAGCTGTGTTACCGGTTGAATAAAATATAGATCGCAATAAGGTATTAGCTCGTCGGCTAATCATTATCCCACTTTCTCCATCATCAGTTCTTTAATGTCGGCCATAATACGGTGTGCTAATTCATTAGCAGTCGCTTCTGTGCCACTCTCAGAGTAGATGCGTATGATAGGCTCTGTATTTGATGTGCGTAGATGTACCCAGTTATTGTCGAAGTCGATACGCAGTCCGTCTTCTGTATTGATGGGCTGGCCGCTGTATTTTTTCTTTATCTGCTCGAATACCTGCTTTACATTTACATCTTCGGTAAGCTCTATCTTATTTTTAGAGATGAAGTAATTAGGATAAGTGCCACGAAGTGCTTTTACCGACATGCCTGTCTTTGCAAGATGCGTAAGGAACAATGCGATGCCAATAAGCGCATCGCGGCCATAATGGAGCTCCGGTACTATTACGCCACCATTGCCCTCGCCACCTATTACGGCGTTTACTTCCTTCATTTTTCTTACCACATTCACCTCTCCTACAGCACTTGGGTAGTATTGCCCCCCGTGTTTCTCTGTTACATCGCGGAGGGCGCGGGTAGAGGAGAGGTTTGAAACGGTATTACCTTTTTTATTTGTCAGTATATAATCGGCGATAGCTACTAATGTATATTCTTCACCAAACAGGCTGCCATCTTCGCATACGAAGCAAAGCCTGTCTACATCGGGGTCTACGGCAATACCGAGCGTGGCATTTTTTTCTTTTACTGTATTACAAAGCCCTACGAGATTCTCAGGGAGTGGTTCCGGGTTGTGTGCAAAATGCCCGGTAACTTCTTCATTGATAACTGTTATATCTGTAACGCCCAATGCTTTTAATAGCGGCGGTACAGATAACGAGCCGGTAGAGTTGACCGAGTCAAGCACTACTTTAAAGCCCTTCGCCTTTATTGCAGCAACATCTACCAGCGGGTGGGCGAGTATAATATCAATATGTTTTTGGATATAGCTATCATCGTGCGTTAAGGTGCCCAACTTATTTATATCCGCATAAATATTTTCGCTTTTTTCGGCATGATCGAGTATCCACTGGCCATCATCACCGCTGAGGAACTCACCATCTTTATTGAGCAATTTTAATGCATTCCACTCTTTGGGGTTATGACTTGCAGTAAGTATGATACCACCGCCTGCATGTTCCATTTTTACGGCCATCTCAACCGTAGGCGTGGTGCTGAGGCCAAGGTCTACGACATTAAAGCCACAACCCTGTAGCGTAGCGGTAACAAGGTTACGGACCATTTCGCCGGATATACGGCCATCGCGGCCAACAACGATTTTTTTGTTATCGGTATTCTGCGATACCCATGCAGCGTATGAAGTAGTGAACTTTACTACATCTATAGGTGTGAGGCCAGTGCCTTGTTTGCCGCCGATAGTGCCCCTGATGCCTGAAATAGATTTTATAAGTGCCATAAAGTGATTTTCTGTAGCGAAGATAAGCGTGCAGGACTTCTATAACAATATTTTAGCTTTTATGATGTATATATACCTTTGAAGTGTAGGTTATCGGTGGTAATTTGCGTGAAATAATCCAAATCAAATATGCGTTTTTTAAGTTTCCCGCTAAGCCGTATGCTGTATAGTGCGGTGCTAGTTACTGCCCTGTCAGGGATGGCTAATGCTCAAGACCTTAATTCCAAGTTACCAACAGACCCGCAAGTGGTTACCGGCAAATTAGATAATGGCCTTACTTATTATATACGTCCAAACCACAAGCCAGCGAATAAAGTGGAGTTGCGTATAGTTGTGAAAGCAGGGTCTATTCTTGAAAATGACCAGCAGCAAGGCCTTGCTCACTTTATGGAGCACATGAACTTCAACGGGACAAAGAATTTTCAGAAGAACGACCTTGTAAGCTACCTGCAATCGATAGGTGTACAATTTGGCGCTGATCTGAATGCAAATACAGGCTTTGACCAGACCATATATATACTACCCATACCAACCGATAAACCAGGCAATCTGGAAAAAGGTTTCCAGATAATAGAGGACTGGGCGCATAACGCATTGCTTACCGATAAGGATATTGATGAAGAGCGCGGTGTGGTACTTGAAGAAAGCCGCCTTGGTAAGGGCGCCGACGACCGTATGCTGAAGAAGTATTTTCCAAAATTAGCTGAGGGCTCTTTGTATGCAGAGCGTCTGCCAATAGGTAAAGATGATATTCTTAAGACATTTAAATACGAACAGATACGCAACTTCTATAAGGACTGGTACAGGCCAGACTTGCAAGCGGTGGTTGTAGTCGGTGATATAGATGTTGCCACTGCAAAAAAGATGATCATCGACCACTTTGGTAAACTTCAGAATCCCGCTAATGAAAAAGAGCGCAAGTATGTTGAAGTAAAATCGCGCACTGCACCTGAGGCTATGGTAGTGACCGATAAAGAGGCTACTAACTCATCATTGGCTATTATGTATCCTTATGTAAAGAAGCATGATGAAACGACAGTAGGTGATTACAAAAATGATATAGTACGTAACCTGGCTATGCAGATGCTGAACCGCAGGCTGAATGACCTTGCGCAGAGCAGCAATCCTCCGTTCCTGTTTGCTGGTGTGGGCTTTGACGATCTGATACATGGCTATGAAAGTTTCAACGCCTTTACCGTATTTGGTACTAATGGTGCTGAAAAGGCTGAAAAGGCAATGACAGGCGAACTGGTGCGTGCAAGAGAATATGGCTTTACAGATGCTGACCTGGACCTTGCGAAAAAGGAAATGATGGCATCGATGGATAAGACGTATAACGAGCGTACTACCACAGATAGCAAGGACTATGTAGATGAATACATCCGCAACTTCTTTAACGGTGAGCCATTCCCTGGTATAGAGAATGAATATGGCTATTATAAGAGCATGATGCCCGCTATAACACTGGCTGATGTAAATGGTAAAGTAAAGGAGTGGACAGGTAGCAACAATACCTTTACACTGATCACTGCACCCGATAAGGCAGATGTAAAACTGCCTACGGACAATGAATTGCTTGCCATGACCACAACCGGCCTGAATCAGCAGATAGTAAAGACAGAAGAAAAAACTGTGTCTACCACGCTGATGGCTACATTACCTACACCGGGCACAGTAGTATCACAAGTTACAGAAGAAGGACTTGGCGCTACGACTTACACGCTAAGTAATGGCATCAAGGTGACCATTAAGCCAACTGATTTCAAGAGTGACGAAATAGTGTTACATGGAGTAAAGAAGGGTGGTATCAATAACTATGGTGTCGCAGACAGGAGTAACGTACATTTTGCGACCAATGTGGTAGAAGGAATGGGCGTAGGCGCATTTGACCCTACAGACCTTGATAAAGCAACTGCAGGCAAAACGATGAAGGTGAGCATGGACATCAGCGAAATAAATGATGACGTGAAAGGCAGCAGTTCTGTAAAAGATTTTGAAAGCATGCTGCAGTTGATGAACCTGTACATGACCGCTCCACGCAAGGATACAGCATTGTTCAACGCATTCCTGGATAAGCAAAAAACAATGTTACAGTTTATGACGGCTAACCCACAGGTAGCATTCATTGATACAACTGTAAAGACGATGTACAACAACAATCCGCTGGCACGTATGGTGTTCCCTAAGCCTGCAGATTTCGATAAGCTGAATCTTGACAGAGCATTGGAAATATACCGTAATGAGTTCAGCACAGCGGATGGCTACCACTTCTTTATAGTGGGTAACATAAAGCCTGAAACTGCTTTACCATTGATAGAAACATACCTGGGCAGTTTACCAAGCAATAAAACAACCCCTGAATTCAAGGATAACGGCGTACGTCCAATAACCGGCGACAAATCACTCACGTTTAAAAAGGGTACTGAGAAGAAGAGTCTTATTCTTTCTATATACTCCGGTAATGTGAAATATTCTGAAGATCTGTCGCTGAAAGCGCAGGCGGTAGCGGAAGTGTTGAATATAAAGGTGATAGAAGACCTTCGCGAAAAAATGGGCGGTATCTATACAGGCGGATTTAATGCAAATGTAGCACAGGTACCTTACGAGCATTACAGCATTGCATTGCAACTTCCTTGCGGTCCTGAAAATGTAGAAAAACTACTTACTGCTGCAAGCGAAGAAATTAAAGCACTAAAAGAAAAAGGCCCCGAAGCAAAAGACCTTGATAAGGTGAAAAGCCAATGGCGTGAAAAGCATATTACAGACGTGAAAGAGAACAGCTACTGGGAAGGCAAGATGGAGAATATACTTTTCTGGGGGCGTGATAAAAACCGTGTACTGGAATATCAGAAATATGTGGACGAACTTACTCCTGCGGATATACAGGCTGCCGCAAAGCAACTGTTTAACGGTAATAACAAGTTCGTATCGGTATTATACCCTGAATCTTAATCATAGCAGTTAACTTATAATAAAACAGCGTTGCATCTGCAACGCCGTTTTATTTTGCATAGCTGAGTGATATGCCTGCATAGTAGTTGATACCGGGTGCGGCATTGTAATAGCGGCCAGCAGCGGCATTAATGTCGTTGCCAAGGCTATAGATTTCATTCAGCAGGTTATCAACCCCTGCAAATACATTTACTGCGTACTTGTTGAAATTTTTTTTCCACCCAAGTTTCGCCCCCAGCAGGCTGTAAGCTTTGGCATACTCCGTATTGGCATCGTTCATTGCGATCTTATCGCTGTAGAAATAGTTAATGTTGACGTATACGCCGAAGTGACTATGTATGTCTATACCCGCCGCGATGGTATTGGGTGCAGTGCCGGGCATTTGTTTGTTAGCGTAGTCATTATCTAGTTGTACAAACTTATCGTAATGAAAATAGTCGCCTGTATAGCTACCATATATTGACCATTCCGGAATAATGGCTTGTGCGTTTTTGTAAAGTGTATAGTTAAGATATAGTTCTACACCACCTTGTTTTGTAGAGCCGGCATTTGTATAATAGTCGCCACCGGCGGTATCGCGACGCTCTACAATGGCGTTTTGCAGTGCGAAGTAAAAAATATTAGCATCATAGTATAGTCGTTGCTTTAAGGCAAAGCCTCGTACGCCTGCTTCGTAATTCCAGCCTTGTTCAGGAGCCAGGTCAAAGTTGACCCGGCTACCGGTTGGTGCTAACTCTGCTGTGGTAGGTGGTGAAAAACCTCTTTCAACGGCTGCATATACAGATAGGTTTTGTGTTATCCTGTTCAGTACAGCTATGCGTGGAGCTACCTGATTGCTGAACGTTTTGTTTTGGATCGTATCAGGACCTGACGATATTGTATTCAATTGCACGTTGAGCTGATTGATACTTGCGCCTGCAGTAAATATCCATTGATGCACCTGCCACGATAGTTGTGTGAAGCCCGATAGTAGTCTATTATTTATCTCCTGATCTGTCTGTAGATTTTGCGGGTTACCATTTACATTACCATAGGTCCTATCCTGTGTTAATCCTTGCTGTGCTTCAGCACCTGTTATCCATTGCAGGTTGGTATTGCCGATAGGTACATCATATTTAAAGACCGTTCTTCCTCCAAAATTCGGTTCTGACGTACGGGAGTAGTTGCGAATGTTGGGGTTAAGTTGCTGCGAATAAACACCATATAAAGTGGTGGCGTTAGACCAGTGACTACTTAATTGATGTTTGTAAGTAAAGCCCGCAATAAATGTTTTCTGATAGATGGCTGCCTTACTGTCGACAGCACCGGGTATGGTACTTGTCGATGGCCTTGCTTCGGTGGGGTTCGCATCATATTGTGCCAGGGTAAGTGCGCCGGGTGTTTGATAATAAAGATCGCCATAGAGGAAGTGGGTGCTTAGCTCACTTTTATTGTTATGTTTCATCACTGCATCCCACGATATAACGTCTTTGTGTGTAGCCGACTGCTGCCGATAACCATTACTTTCAAGATGCTGGTAGCGGAGCACATTATGGAATGAGGAATCACCAATACGCAGTTCTGCTTCGCTACTGCTCAGGGCATAGCTGCCACCTGTATAATTCAGTGTTATACAATTCTTCCAATTTTCAGGCATGCTGCCGATAAGCATTACACCACCCGTGCCGGAGCCATAGAGGCTGCTGCCAGGGCCCTTTATTATTTCTATCGACTGAAAGTTATAAAGCCCAAGTTGATTCAGATAGGTATTACCACCCGGGTCGGTATACGGAATATCGTTATAATAGATCTTTACATTTCTTACCCCGAATGGTGATTCTAACGAGCTGCCCCTTATGCCAAACCGATAGCTGCCCGGTGAGCGTTCTTCCATACGCACACCGGGCGCGGTATTCACCGCCGGGAGTATGCTGGTGTTATTATATTCGCTAAGCTGGTTATTGTTTATTACACTTATTGCCGCTGGTGTTTTTTGTAATGATGTGTTTTGCTCATAAGCATGTACTACTACTTCATACAGCGGATGAGCTGCAGTGTCAGATATTTTTGTATTTATAGCACTATCATTTTGCGCATAGAGTGGTGTATAACCTATGCACAATGATAATAACAGCAAATATCTTTTCATCCACCCGTTGTATGTCATGGATGCTTAATTAGCAGTAACACGCCATATAGTGTTTGATGTATCGTCAGTGACAAGCAGTGAGCCATCTGGCATTACTACAATGCCTACAGGACGGCCGTGTACTTTTTCTTTACCAAGATCTGCAACAAAGCCTGTAAGAAAATCTTCCGGCGGGCCTGATGGCTTGCCATTCTCGAAAGGCACGAAAACAACTTTGTAGCCTGCAAGTACACTACGGTTCCATGAGCCATGTTGTGCTACAAATGCACCATTATGATATTTTGCGGGAAATGCTTTTTTTGTATAAAATGCAAGGCCCAGAGATGCTGTATGAGAACCTAGATTAACATCGGGCACGATGGTCTTTTTTACAAGATCTGATTGGTTTTTGGTTATCCTGGGGTCCATGTGTTGCCCCCAATAGCAATAAGGCCAGCCATAAAAGCCGCCGGGTTTTACACTGGTTAGATAGTCGGGTACTAGTTCATCACCCAGTTCATCGCGTTCGTTAACGGATGTCCAGAGCGTATGTGTGCCGGGTGCCCAGCCCATGCCACAAGGGTTACGTAAACCGCTTGCGTAAACCCGCTGCCCTGAACCATCAGGGTTTATCTCGAGGATGTTTGCACGCAGTATCTCATTTGCTATGCCATATTCTGCTACGTTACTACCAGAGCCTACTGCTATATAAATCTTAGTTCCGTCTTCGTTTGTAATAATGTTCCTTGCCCAATGCCTGTTATGCTTGCCTGCAGGCAGGTCTGTAACTTTCTCTCCTTTGCCAACTACTGTATCGCCTGCGGTGTACGGGTAACGCCACAAGCCGTTTGTATTGGCTACATACAGCCATTTGTTGAGTATCAGCATGCCGAAGGGTTGATTGAGGTTTTTAATCAGTGTTATTTTTCTGTCGGGTATGCCATCGCCATTGGTATCGCGCAGCAGGGTCACTCTGTCGGCACTATGTTTCATATCATCGGCCTTGCTGGCACCTATAATTGCACCACCTACTTTTTTGGGTACCGAATAGTTTGTATTGCTTTCTGCGACAAGTACTTCGCCATTACTCATTATATACATCCAACGGGGATTATCAAAGCCATCGGCATATTTTGTAACAGTGAAACCTGCGGGTGCTATTGGTTTTTCATCACCTTTCCAACCAATTACATCGCTAAAGTTTGTCTTAGACTTTGTGGCATAAGGAGCAGGCAATGTATCTATCATTGTTTTGTGCTGCGCATCTGAGGATAAAAATGTAACTGATAATGCAGCAGCTAAGAAGTAACCTTTTTTCATGTGATAATTTGTTATAGAGAATAAATGAATGTACATTATTGTGATATAAAAACTATACCATGATGCTATTCGTACATGTATATACCTCTATTATTGTATTGCTGCGTATATTGTGTAGTGTCAGGCTACGGGGATGTGATTCATGAAGTATATAATCACAAAGCAAATGACCATGCAGATGGAGGAAATTTTGTTCATAAACATAGCGTGTGTGTAGTCGGCAAAGGCTTTATTGCGCATCGTCTTTAGCACCCAGTAGGTGAAATATATGATGACCGGCGACAGGCATGCAAGGAATACAAGAAAATGAGCGAGCGTGTAATAGGTTGTGAAATAATAATAAGCTACCAATGCACCCGCTGAGAACAGAATGGCGGTGAAGAGAAAAGTGCCCATAATGCCAAGGCGATAACTGATCGTATAATCACCGCGGCTGCTGTCTTCTTCGTGCTGATATATTTGTGTAAGCGGGTAGGAGCCACCGATGATAAGGGATGCAATGAGCATACACAATAAGTTCTTTGAAATGAACCAGGATGCGCTTACCTCATTTTGGGCGGCCATGTTGGCGAGCATAAAGGTGTAGCCACCCTGAAAGAACATCACGGAGAGCCAGCCGAGATATGTGTATTTTTTCAGGCGTATGCCATACCAGCTATACGCTTTGGAGAAGCCTATATAGCCCGCCATCACCAGCATATTGCGCCAGCCCGCCATAATGCAGAGCAGCAGGCCTGCAATATCGAAGATGATACTGGCGTAGTAGAGCCTAGGTGTAACGGGTGGTGGTTCTTTAAGCCCACCGATGCTACCGGTGTCTTTATCCATGTAGCTGTTGTAAATATTGCTACCGGGATAAATGAATACATGCAGTGCTATGAATACGATAAGTACATCAATGGCATGAATATTTGACGCCTGACTAATACCAAAGCAGAATACAGGCAACAGGAAGAATGAAAATGGCAAACGGAGATGCAGAATAGTATTTCTATCGAAAATAGATAAAAGCGTTATTTTAGAATTGGCAGCAGGCAAACAGCAGATTATTTTTATAAAAATAGAACATTATAACAAATATGGTTCATCCATTTATACATTCAATAGGCACGGCGGTACCCCCGAATAAAATATCACAGCAGCAGCACTATAGTATACTAGAATCTGCTAATGGTATGAGCAGGGAGGAAAAACTAAGGCTAAGGGCCATATACAGAGGTACAGGTATTGACTACAGGCACAGTGTACTGGATGAATTTGCAATGGCGGATCAGGCAGAGAATGTTCTTTTTCACCCGGCTGGGAATCATGAATCTGCCGGAGTGGCGAAGAGGATGGAGATATATGAAGCGCATGCCACTGATCTTGCCGTAAAAGCAGTTTATGAATGTTTTGGTAAACTACCATCGCTGAAAACTACAGATGTAACACATCTTATCACGTTCAGTTGCACAGGCATGTTTGCACCCGGATTGGATATACAGCTTGTTGAGCAGCTAGGGTTAGACCGGAGCGTGGAAAGGACTTGTATCAATTTTATGGGTTGCTATGCAGCTATCAATGCATTAAAATCGGCTTATCATATATGCAGGTCTGAGCCCGACGCAGTGGTATTACTTGCCGGTGTAGAGCTTTGCTCACTTCACTATCAGCGAAGCAATGAGCAAAATCAGGTAGTAGCGAACGCTTTGTTTTCAGACGGTGCTGCAGCCGTTATTGTATCTGCAAAAGATATTGAAAAGAGCGACGATCACATAAAGCTGTTACTAAAGAATTTTTATGCTGAATTTGAGCAGTCGGCAAGCGAGGATATGGTATGGCGTATTGGTAATACAGGTTTTGATCTGCGCCTTACACCGGAGGTACCTACAGTAGTGCGTGAAAATATAAAAGGCCTTACAGATAAACTGTTTGAAAAGACAGGAATATCAAAAGACAACGTTGACTACTATGCTATACACCCAGGAGGTGTACGTATACTGGAGGCTTGTGAAAAAGCGCTTGATATTACTAAAGAGCAAAACGGAGTATCTTACAAAATACTGCGCGACTATGGCAACATGTCTTCCGTGACAGTGCTATTCGTACTGAAAGAATACATGGATACATTATCTAAACAGGATACAGGAAAGAACATACTCGCCTGCGCTTTCGGACCGGGCATAACGATGGAGTCTATGATCGTAGAAACCCGATAGCACATGCCCGATTTCTCTGTACGCAGTACTTTACTGGAAAAGATGGATGAGCCGGATATACCGGAGCATGAACTACGGCAGAACCTTCGTGAGCTGGAAACAGTGAATACATTACTTGGTGGATATAGTGTTGTACTCAATGCACTTTCGCGCATGCAGTGGGGTAGTGAACCGGTAAGGATTATGGACATGGGATGCGGTGGCGGTGATATGCTTAGAGCAATATCGAAGTGGGCAAAACAAAAGGGGTATAATGTTTCGCTGACAGGTATTGATTACAATCCGGTAATGATACAATATGCAACAGAACATTCACAGGGTTATAAAAATATCGATTACAGGCATCTGAGTATTTTTGATGAACAGCTATTAAAGGAGCGTACGGATATCATTGTATGCAGTCTTTTTTGCCATCATTTTAAAAATGAAGAACTGATACCTTTACTGAAACGGATGAAAAACATTGCTACGAAAGCAATCATCGTAAATGACCTGCACCGCCATTGGTTTGCTTATTACGCCATTAGTATACTCACATCTATATTCTCAAAAACATACCTAGTAAAGCATGACGCTAAGCTATCTGTAGCGCGTGCCTTTAACCGAAAAGACCTGGAAGAAATAATGAAAGCGGCGGACATAGCGCATTATTCACTCAACTGGCGCTGGGCATGGCGCTGGGAGTTAATTATAAACATCAGTTAATGACACAGCCATCTATACATGATACTATGAAGCAGGAACTACCTGTAATCATGGGCATGTCTATGGATGCGGATATTATCATCATTGGTGGAGGACTGGCAGGGCTTGTGGCAGCAACAGCGCTTTCAAAGAATGGTAAGCGAGTATTGTTGCTTGAAAAAAAGACCTACCCTTATCACAAAGTATGTGGCGAATACATAAGTAATGAAGTGTTGGGTTATATGCAGTCGTTGGGCTTTGATCCTATGACGCATGGTGCTTCTTGTATAAATAAATTGCGTGTTTCCACGCCAAAAGGGAAGAATATTTATACTCCGCTTGATATGGGCGGTTTTGGCATTAGCCGATATACGCTCGACTTTGAATTATATCAACTTGCACAGAGATGCGGAGCGAATGTGCTTACCGGCACTAAAGTAACAGACGTTAAATTTAATGATGACTATTTTATAGTCGCCACATCGGCTGGAACGACGTATACCGCAAAACTGGTGATCGGCAGTTATGGTAAGCGTGATACACTCGATAAGAAACTCGATAGGGATTTTATAAAGCAACACACACGCTACATGGGCGTTAAGTACCACGTCAAGACAGACTATCCGGCAGATGAGATAGGGCTTGATAATTTTGATGGTGGTTATTGTGGTATCAGCAGGGTAGAGGGCGATACGTATAATCTTTGTTACCTGTACAAACGGCCTGAACAAAGGAATTATAAAACGATATCCGAACTGCAGGAACAAGTGCTTTACAAAAACCCTGTATTGAAACGCATATTTACTTCGTCTGATTTTCTATTTGAGGCGCCTGAGGTCATCAACGAAATATGTTTTGAACCCAAGCAGCTGATTGAGCATCACATACTGATGTGTGGTGATACAGCAGGACTGATAACACCGCTGTGTGGTAACGGCATGTCGATGGCAATAACCGCCGCAAAGCTGCTTAGTGAGCTTATTATTAAGGCCGGTGATATAAAGAATGTAGAAAGCAGGGCTTTACTCGAAGCAGCGTATCAAAAAACGTGGAGCCAGCATTTTAGCCGCAGATTGTTCTGGGGAAGAACTATACAGCGATTTTTTGGTAACCCGCAAATGACGGGATTGTTTATACGATCTGTGCATTTGCTGCCACCACTTGAAAGGCAGTTGGTAGCTGCTACCCACGGCAAGGCGATCATGTAATGCTATACAGGTATAATAATAGTGAACGTAGCAGATTCGCCGGGGATACCTGTAGCGAAGATGATGCCATCGTGGTTTTCTACTATTTTTTTACATACAGATAACCCTATGCCTGTGCCCTCATAATCCTGTTTTGTATGCAGCCTTTGAAACATGGAGAATATCTTATCGGCATATTGGTTGTCGAAGCCAATACCATTATCGGTAAGCTTTACCTGTAGGTACCGCTTGGTTTTTATAAGTGAATATTGCGCTACTTCTTCCGGCTTCAGAAAGGCGTGTGTTATTTTTATTTTGGGCTTAACACCTTCCCTTGAAAATTTTAAGGAATTATTGACCAGATTCTGGAATAACTGTCGCCACTGTATCGGTACAATAACCACTACCGGCAAATGGTCTGACTTTATTACAGCCCCGCTTTCTTCTATCTTATGATCGAGTGGCTGCAATGCTTCCGCAAGTATCACATTCAGGTCGCTCTCCTGGTATGCCTTATTGCCAAATATCAATGACACACTTAGCAGGTCGTTGATCATTTTTTGCATTCTTTTTGATGCCTCTAAGATCTTTTTAAGGTGTGACCTGCCTTCGTCATTCAGTGTATCGGCTTGCGTTATCAATAACCTGTCGCTGAAGGTTGATATCTTTCTAAGCGGCTCTTTAAGGTCATGGCTGGCAATGTATGCGTATTCTTCAAGGCTGGTATTGGAATGTTGCAGTTGCTGGTTCCTTTGGAAGAGCTCTTGCTCGGCTATCTCCTGCCCCGTAACATCCATCGATATATTTATCACACTTTCCACCAGCCCCTTTTCATTGCGTTCAAATACTGTACCGTATGTATGAAACCAGCGATATTCACCATTTGTATTGAGGAGGCGATACTTAAATTCCGTTATGGACTCACCATCCTCGGGTATCTGGCTATTGGCAGCTTCAAGCGCACTCATATTCTTCTCCATAGTCGCCTGTATGTCATCAGGATGCATAATGGATATCATAAAGGCAACGCCTCCGGCTATTATCTGCTCGGGTGTATAGCCTAGCAATTTTTCTATAGCATTATTGACAAACGTGTATTCCCCGGTGTTGATGTTGTATGCCGCTATAACGGACGGTGTAACATCTGTTATCTTTTCTATAAAATCCTTGTATTCCTGTAATTTCTTTTCTGCAAGTTTTTGCTCAGTTACATCCTGTACTGTCGCAAATATCTTATTCCCCTTACCACCATTGCCTTCTATAAATTCGCAGCGGGTGTACAGGATCTTGGTTTCGCCAGTGGTTGTTATTATGCGGTAATAATAATCGCATGGGTCGTGCGTTTTTAATACTGCGCGAAGGCACTTCTCCATTTTCTTAGCATCATCAGGGTGGTGCAGCGATGTAGCGCTTTCCAGTGTTATTTTATTATCGTCCTTAGGCAGTTCATAAATATTATGCAGTTCATCCGTCCAGATAACATTGTTAGTGTCTATGTCCCATGTCCAGTTGCCGATATGTGATAATGTTTGCGCTTGTTTATATAAAGCATCGCTGTATTGCAGCCGCTCTATCAATTCCTGTTTTTCGGTGATGTCCTGTACCGTTCCAAACATGGCAATTGCTTTGCCATGTTTATCAAACGATACCTCTCCAAGTGCATGTAGGTACTTAACAAAACCATTTTTTAAGATAATGCGATAATTATAGTCAACAGGTATTTGTTCATCTCTCAGAATCCGCATGTATTCATCAACTATTGTCGCATCATCGGGATGCCGTAACAATTTTGTGATGCCTTGTGGTACATTGTTAATATCCACATCCATATCATAGATGCGAGATAGCTCCTCAGACCATGAGCAAATATCTGTTTCAAGATCCCAGTGCCAGCTACCTATATGAGACAAGGCTTCTGCCTGCTTATAGCTGAGTTCATTTTGCTGCAGTTCTTTAAGCATCTTTTGGTGGCGGGTTACATCCATCACAGTGCCTGTAAGTATTTTCCGACCATCCTTATAGGAAACTACACCCTTTGCCCAAAGTATTTTTTCTTTACCGTGCCGTATATAACGATACTCCGATTCATAATTCGTCTCGTCTTTGATAGCTTTATCTCTGATAGCATTAATACGTTCACGGTCGTCGGGGTGTACGTTATTTACCAGATCGTAGAAGTCGATATCGCCCACTTCGTATATTTTCATGAATTGTGGGGTCACTTCCATTTTGCCTGTTTCTACATCCAGCTCAAAACTACCGACCTCAGCCTGTTCCTGCGCTTCGAGCAATTGCTTTTCGCGAAGCAATAATGTTTCGGCGGTATCTTTTTCTGTGTTTATGTTTAGCGCTATGCCAATTATCTCGGCCGGATTGCCTTGTGTACTACGCTTAAAAACAGATGCGTAATTACGCATCCAGTTATAGTGACCTGTATTGTCTTTAAGGCGGTACTCCCATGATATGATCTCTTTATCGCGGGCGGTGGTAAACTTTGCTAAGTGCAGGTAATGGTTATCTATATCAGCAGGGTGCATGGCCTTGCCAATGATGCCGGGCCCTAACTCCTGTAACTGTTCAAAAGTAAAACCAAAATAATCGCGATAGTTTTTATTGGCAAATTTTATCTGCCGTTGCTCAAGGTCAAAAATATAACCAAGGCCGGGTGTGGTATCAGAAATGCTTTCGGAGAAATGCCTTTCTTCGTTGAGCTTATTTTTCAGTAGTTGTATATAAACGTTAGTGCCTGCAGTATCGCTTTCTATTGTGTAGATATCGATCTCTTTTATTATTTCAATGATCTTGCTTACATCTGTGGTATAGAGTGGCAGAAATTTCATCAATGCTTCTTTGCGCACATAGCTTACAAGGGTTATATCTTCCGCCGCCACATCGTCGCGTTTTATTACTGTTATCTCATCTGCTATCCATTGTTGCAACGACTTTGAGAGTTGTTCACTCAGGTTATTATTGACTGCCTTAGTTAAAAACTCTGTGTGTGATGGTATTGACATCTCTATCAATGCCTCGTCTGTCATATCCCCAAATAGTCGGAGCAGTGGCAGATCAATTTTTCTTGATAGCGTTATCTGCTCCTGTATATAAGCACGTAAATGATGCTCTTTTATAAATGCGGCATAGGCAGGTAGGTGCCGAAAGGTTAGCCGCTCCTGCATAGCCTTTGAAGTATGGTGGATTATTCCTTCGTCAGGCACAGGCATCATTGTTTATTAGTTTCAATGGCATAGTAGGATAGATACAAATATAATGGCATTTGCGTATAATCTGTTTTGTTATAGAACAGGGTACAGATAAAAATGTAATTGTTCTCATGGTATAATATATGTTCCTAAATACTATGCCATTAGGTGGCAGACTATTATCGTCCGGGTAGGTCGTGGGGCTACTGCCCGTTATGATATGTCTTTACGCAAGAACGCCACACAAAATGTGTGGCGCCTCTATATTTGGTTACTAACCCATTTATAACTTTATGCGGGCTGCAATGCCGCGCGTATCTTTCCTTCCAGCTCATCCATTACTTCGGGATTGTCAAAGAGGAATTGTTTCACCGCGTCACGACCCTGTCCTATTTTGCTATCGCCATATGCAAACCAAGAACCGCTTTTACTTAACAAGCCCAGTTCTACGCCCATGTCTATTATTTCACCAACCTTGCTGATACCCTCACCAAAGATGATATCGAACTCAACCTGGCGGAAAGGTGGCGCTACTTTATTCTTTACCACTTTTACACGTGTACGGTTACCACTTGCTACATCACCATCTTTTATCTGGCTGATACGGCGGATATCCAAACGGACAGAAGCATAGAATTTTAGCGCGTTACCACCAGTAGTTGTTTCCGGGTTGCCAAACATTACACCTATCTTCTCACGAAGTTGGTTGATGAATATGCAGCAGCAGCCTGTACGTGATATGGTAGCGGTAAGTTTACGCAATGCCTGGCTCATAAGACGCGCCTGCAGGCCCATCTTGCTTTCGCCCATTTCGCCATCCAGTTCTCCTTTTGGTACTAGTGCAGCTACGGAGTCAATAACAACTACGTCTACCGCGCCCGATGATATAAGGCGGTCGGCTATTTCCAACCCTTGCTCGCCATAATCCGGCTGTGATATGATGAGATTGTCTACGTCTACACCAAGTTTACGTGCATAGCTCGCGTCAAACGCGTGCTCTGCATCTATGATAGCGCATATACCGCCTTTTTTCTGTGCCTGTGCTATTGTATGTATTGCTATCGTTGTCTTACCCGATGATTCAGGGCCATATATTTCTACTATTCTGCCGCGTGGTAAACCACCAACGCCTAATGCTACATCCAGGCCGATAGAGCCGGTGCTTATTACATCCATTTTTTCGCTTTGCTTGTCACCAAGCATCATCACCGATCCTTTGCCATAATCCTTCTCGATCTTATCGAGCGCCAGCTTCAATACCTTCAATTTGTCGTCTGCCATATACTTGCTTTTACTGTGAATGTTTCACCAAAATTAGATTAAATACCTACACTTTATTCATTCTGCATCAAGAAGATATCCACAAATTCGTAGATGACTAAAACCCGCTACAGGAGCGGGTTTTAGCATTTTTTGATGACCATTTTGTGGGTAAGTCAAATTATATCATTGTTTTTCAGTGGTTTTTATGTGTATGTTTTGTTTTATGTAATGTTGAATCAGGCAACCTTATTGCCATAATATACTACCTCAGCATCGAGTAGCAGGCCCATAGTAAGGGCTGTAGATATAAGCCCATAGCGGCTTTGACCTCAATTTTTCATATAATAATGCTTGTATCCTTCTATGGCCATATTCAGGTTTAATGCGGCCGCCACTTCTTCGCAAGTCATATCAGAGCAAATGAGGCTAAGACAATCAAGTTCCATATCGGTAATATACGGTATGTGATTTGGCAGTTTTGTAGATAGGTAGTTGTAACACTTTCGGCAACAAGGTCGTTTTTATAACTCCCTGTATGGTGTATATCTGTTAATGCTTTTTGTCCTTAAGGTCGAGAACTTCTTTATACAGCTTTTCTTTTTCTTCAAGACAACTGTAATATTTCTCCTTAAATTCTATACTTTCTTTTATGTCCCTAGTGTCCTGAAGGAACATTGTACCCTTACCAGTGAATAGCCAATTGAGGTTTAAATCCTCAAATTTGTTTGACAAATCTTCAATGATTTGACAACTCGGAAGCGCGCCTGGTGTATTGAAAAGCCTATAAATCTTTTGAGGAGAATTATAACCAAGCATAATAGCAAGGTCAATAATGCCTATTTTCTTATGGTCTAACAACATTTTCAGTCTTGCTACTAAGTCTTTCATTCAGATAAAAATATGTATTGGTTAAATTTTTTTATTAAAAAAGGTTTTAATTATGTAAAAATCGTTTGTATATGGCATTGTAACTCAGTCTCAATATACGATAATTACGTAAGCTATGGTAAAATGTCTGGATAAAAATACATCCAAAAACATTCAATAAATACTAATGAAATGTTATTGTAGGTCGATCTCTTACTAATGCAACAAAAACAAATGTTGCAACAAACGATAATTTATGCAAACTGTTATAGTGATCACAGTCTTTTCATTTTAGTTTTTTAACTTAAAAACCATGCCTGGTCTGACATTCATACTACTTATTTTACTAAAAGAACTGGTGATACTTTTAAAGCGTACCATATTATGGATGCTACGGAAAATAACTATGCATATAGCTTCAGATTATTACGAGTTTTAAGCACCTCTATACATTACTTGAGGTTCTCCGTAGCAATAATGCCGACGGATATGATATAGATATTGAAGTATAAAAGAGGGTAATTAATGGTCACCAGATAAGCCTACAAAGCACCATCTTAGTGCAATCAAGCGTTAATAGAGCGCATTGTAGTAACTATTGCAAACGAAAAAGTCCGGCTGAAACAGCCGGACTTTTTATGTATAAGGTTAGATACTTAAACTTTGAAGTGAGAGAACGCCTTGTTGGCTTCAGCCATACGATGCGTATCTTCTTTCTTTTTGAATGCACCGCCTTCACCCTTAGCTGCTGCTACTATTTCATTAGCCAGCTTGTCAGCGATGGTCTTACCATTACGCTCACGAGAGAAACGGATAAGCCATTTCATGCTCAGTGATATCTTGCGGTCAGGACGTACTTCAGCAGGTATCTGGAAAGTAGCACCACCTATACGACGGCTACGTACTTCTACTGCAGGAGTTACGTTTACAAGTGCGCGTTTCCACACTTCGTAGCCTTCTTCGCCTGATATTTTTGTTACCTTATCCAGTGCATCATAAAATGCGCTCAATACGATAGTTTTATTACCACCCCACATAAGGCAGTTTACAAAGCGTGTTACTTGCTTGTCGTTAAATTTCGGATCCGGTGCTAACGGAAGTTTTTTTGCCTGGGCCTTTCTCATCTTTAATGAATGGCTTTATTGAATAAAGGTTAAATAATTATTTTTTAGCTCCGCCTTTTGCTTTTTCTCTCTTAGTACCGTACTTAGAGCGGCTCTGTTTACGGTCCTTAACACCAGCGGTATCAAGTGCACCACGTACTATGTGGTAACGTACACCCGGAAGATCCTTAACACGACCACCGCGTATCAGCACAATGGAGTGCTCTTGCAGATTGTGGCCTTCACCCGGAATGTAAGCGATAACTTCTATCTTGTTGGTAAGGCGCACCTTCGCAACTTTACGAAGCGCTGAGTTTGGTTTCTTTGGCGTAGTAGTATACACACGTGTACATACTCCACGGCGCTGAGGGCAGGAATCTAAAGCACGTGACTTAGATTTTGCGCGTATCTGCTGACGGCCCTTGCGAACTAACTGTTGTATTGTAGGCATTGCTAACTCTTAGTATAATAAATTAATGGAGTGCAAAGGTAAAGTAAAAAATCAAAACAAAAAACTATTACAAAGACAATTATAGGAAACTTTTTATCTTTTTCAGATAAAATTATTGCCAATGTATTATTTTAGCCTTTTAATGACGGATATATTTAAGGTTAGTAATCATATCATCCTTGCCTAAAAGCTCTGATGCCAGCAATTGCTGTGATATTAAATGCTCTGCAACCATTCCTATGCTTTTGGGTGCACCTTTCTCTTTGTCTGCACCAAAGTTATATTGCGGGTACTGGGCATTTATTGCCTGCACGCACAGACGTATAATTGTATTGGATAATTCTGGCACAGGGCGGCCTGTTTTATACATATTTATATGTACCGATAATGGGTCTTCCGCATCGTAATAACCTTCAGTAGTATCTTGCGGGTCTGTGGCCATATACACATCGAGGTCTATGGCTATATCTGCATGGTGTATAAGCTCAGCTATGGCAGCAGGGCTTATATCTGCATCGGCAAAGGCAGCAAGTTTTGTAATGTGCTCAAAAAAGGCATCATCTTTTAATAATTGATTAGCCCTAAATACTGCCAGCTTCAAGCTTTGTCGCTGGCCGAAATATTCAATTGTTACCGGATAATTGGTCATTAGTAATAGGATACTTTGTGATCATTATTATTTGCTTACTCTTTTTGCCGTTTTCAGCAGACCGGCGTTTCCAACAGCAAGGTAATAATAATAATGTTAAAATATCTCTATAAATAGCTAAAATAAAGCTTATTAAGAGGGTTTTTACTCACATGCTTTTCCACAATTAGCTTGTTTTATTGTTAATATGTATGTATATTAATACTTTATGTGATAAAGTAATTCATCAATTAACAAAAGGATAACAAAACTATTTTAATTCAAGTAATGCTACATTTTCTATATGGTGGGTGTGCGGGAACATATCTACGGGTTGTAGCCTTGTCACTTTATAAGCTGAGTCAAGCAATTGCAAGTCGCGTGCTTGTGTGGCGGGGTTGCAGCTTACATACACAACCTTGGGTGCGCGCATTTTCAGCAGTTGCTGCACCAGCTTTTCATGCATGCCAGCGCGAGGTGGGTCTGTGATGATAACATCGGGCCTGCCGTGTTCTGCAAAGAATGCATCCGTGCATATATCAGACACGTCACCGGCGTAAAAAGTACAGTGTTCGAGGCCATTTGTGGCGGCATTTACATACGCGTCTTTTATAGCGTCTTCTACCGCTTCTATGCCTATTACTTTCTTCGCGTTTGCTGAGCAAAATATACCTATGCTGCCAGTGCCGCAGTAGAGATCATAAAGCGTCTCAACGCCCGTTAGGCCAGCAAATTCGCGGGTCACTCTATATAAAGCCTCAGCCTGGTAACTATTGGTCTGGAAGAAAGATTTCGGTGATATTTTAAAGCTATAATTTTCGAGTGTTTCTTCTATATAACCCTTACCATAGTAACAGTGTACTTCCTGATCATAAATGGTATCATTCATTTTAGGGTTAATTGTATAATGCAGGCTGGTAATGCCCGGCACATTGGCCAGAACATGATCCAGCAACGCTATTCGTTCCGGCTCATCCTCATTATTCAGTACTATATTTATTAGCACCTCGCCATTTTTGGCCACACGTATTATTACATTGCGCAGCCACCCTGTATGCTGGCGAAAGTTGTAGTAAGATAATTTGCGCGTCTCCGTATATTGGCGCAGCACACTTAGCAATATGTTGGTAGGCTCATGTTGCAGGTAGCAGGTATGTATCTCCACCACTTTATCAAACAAGCCAGGTGCATGAAAGCCCAGTGCCGGCTCGCTCGTAAACTTCTCATCGCGTTCAGATATTTCTTCCGCTGTTCTGTATCTGTCCGAAGAAAAGGTGAATTCCAGCTTGTTGCGGTAATACCGCTCGTGCGGGCTACCAATTATAGGCTGTAGTTCCGGTAGGTCTATATGCCCTATACGTGTTAGCTGGTCAGCAACTTGTTGTTGTTTATATGCAAGCTGTTGTTTATAAGGCAGCATCTGCCACTTGCAGCCGCCACATGATCCAAAATGCTGGCAAAAGGGTTCTATACGCTGCGACGATGGCTGAACGATCTTTGTGACGCGGCCCTGTGCCCAACTTTTTTTATTTTTTACCACATTTACATTCACTACATCGCCGGGCACCACGTTCTCCACAAACAACACTTTGCCATCGTCGAGGTGGGCTACGCTTTTACCTTCTGCGGCATAAGCGCTTATAGTTACATTCTCAAGTTGCAGCTTCTTCTTACGTGACAAAATTCTGTTATGGTTTAAATGTGGAGCGCAAATTTAAGCTTCTTATTCCGGCTTGTGCTAACCATCTTATCATTTTCGGCTCCGAAGCAATGAAAAGATAAAATTTCACCTACTTACTGTCTTTTTTCACTTTTGGTTGAGAAAACTTTTAAATTGCGTGGTATACAACGACAGGTTTCATGATTGGAAGACAAAAATTACATTGGGCATTGCCTTCTTTAATTTTTTTTAACGTTCTTGAAGCCAACATCGATAGTTTTTTGGCTGTCTTAACAAACAGTAAAACAACAATTTAAAGAATTGCTCATGAAGAAAATTGCACTTATTGCCCTCGTAATGGTATCGGGTATATTATCGGCTCAGGCACAAAGCGCCTACAAGGTACATGTAAAGATAAAGGACACTAAAGATAGTATGGTGTTTCTGGCGCACTACTATGGCAAGCCCTTACCTGTTGTTTACAAAACCGACTCTGCACGGCTTGACAAGCACGGAGTAGCTTTATTGCAAAGCAATGATACGGCCTTTACAGGCGGTATGTATATGCTTATGATGCCTGACAGGGCCACCATCTACGAGTTTGTGCTCAATAAAGGTGACGATATTACCATGACCACAACAGCGGGCAAACCGACAGATGAAGTGGTCTTCACAAATTCTCCTGAGAACGATTACTTCAAGGCGTACACAGCCTATGCTAAAGATTATAGCAAGCGCCAACAGGAATATGCCAAAGAATTAAAAGAGGCGAAAACTACGGCCGATTCTGCAATTGTCCGTAAAAAAGCTACAGAAGATTATAAGGCAGGCATCGCCTATCGTGCAGACTTTATTAAAGCACATCCTAACACCTTCATCGCACATATTTTTGGTGCAATGCAAACACCGCAAGTGCCTGAGGGTGATCATTTCCTTGAAGACGGAAAAACCAAGGATTCTACATTTGCATTCAAATATTACAAAGAGCATTACTGGGATAACTTCAATTTCCGCGACGACCGACTTATATTAACTCCTTTATATGATGGCAAGCTTGAGGAATATATAAATAAGCTTACTTACCCGGCACCGGATAGTATGGAGAAAGAGGCAGACATGCTGCTTTCAAAAACAAAGGGTACCAAAGACCTGTTCCATTATACCCTTTATTGGCTTACACGTAATGTGGAAACAAGTAAGATAATGGGTATGGATGAGGTATTTGTATATCTCGTAGAGAACTATTATATGAAGGGTGATGCTTTTTGGCTCAAAAGCGATGAACTGGCTAAATACATAGATAGGGCACAGAAGATAGCACCGAACGTAATAGGTAACCTTGCCCCTGAAATAAAGGTGCAAAACATAATGACCAAGGAACAGGTAAGCCTGCTTGATACAAAGGCTAAATATACACTGCTAGTATTCTACGCATCGGATTGTGGACATTGCCAGCATGAGATACCTATACTTGACTCAGCTTATAACGCTATACTAAAGAGCAAGGGTGTGAAGGTTTTGACCGTAGCTACAAAAGGTGATGAAAAGGCGATAACTGATTTTATAAAAAAAGATAGTATCACGGACTGGATAAATACCTGGGATCCTGAAGAAACAGGCAATAAAGCTGGCGGCTGGAGAGATAAATACGATGTGTACAGCACACCTACTATTTACTTACTTGATGAGAAAAAAATAATCAGGGGCAAGAGGGTAGATGCAAGCAATATCGTGACCATAATTGACAACCTGGAACGTAAAGAGCGTGATAAAGCAGAAAAGAAAGACAAAAAAGGTACAGGCAAGGCCGGTTCTTAGTGTGGCGTTATAATATCTATTGTAATTTTCACCATGTTTTTAATTTTACTGCCAAAATAAGGTCTGTGCATTGTGATAGACCAACAATATCACTATTTTTGGCGTCTGAATAAAGAAATAAGCTTTTCCTGCTTTAATGAATAAAGCGGTGATATAGAAATAACGACTTGCATTTTATGAAGCGAATTACACTTATTGCCCTTCTGCTATTATTAGGTACAGCGGAAATATCTATTGCGCATCCCGGCTACCATATAGAAGTGAAAATGACCGATGTAAAGGATACATTGGTATATCTGGCGCATTACTACGGCAAACCGTTGCCTACTATCTATAAAAGGGATTCTGCGCGCTTTAATAAGAATGGTATAGCGGTATTTGATAGTCATGATACGGGGTTTATAGGTGGCATATATCTTATGCTCCTATCTGATAAGAAAACCTATTTCGAGTTTTTGCTCAATGATGGTGATAATTTTTCTATTACGGCAACCGCGGCCGAACTGCCGATGGGCGTTAAATTCAAGAATTCAACCGAAAACGAACGCTTCCTTGATTATGTTACATTCTTAAAAGGCTACAGCACAAAACAAGCAGCTTTTCAGGATAGGATGAAACTTGCTAAGACGGCTGCGGATACTGCCGCCATTCGTAAGGAGGCATCTTCAGTTTTTCCAAGTCTTATAAGTTATCGTCGTGATTATGTGAAAAGCCACCCCGGCACGCTATTGTCTGCAATATTCAAAGCATTGGAGGTGCCGGAAGTGCCCGAAGGCACACACATGCTTGCAGATGGTGTTACAAAAGACACAACATTCGCATACACTTATTATAAAGCACACTACTGGGATGGTTTTAACTTCCAGGACGACCGCCTGATACATGCGCCCATCTATGATGCCAAGCTCGAGGAATATATGAACAAGCTCGTATATCCCGCACCGGATAGTGTAGAAAAAGAAAGTGATATACTGCTGGCTAAAACAAAGGGTACAAAAGAGTTATTCAAATACACCCTTTGGTGGATAACAAAGAATGTAGAGAACAGCAAGGTGATGGGTATGGACGAGGTGTTTGTATACCTTGTAGAGAACTATTACATGAAGGGCGATGCCACATGGCTCACCAGCGATGAATTGACAAAATACCTGGATCGTGCACAAAAGATAGCTCCGAACGTAATAGGCAATATAGCTCCTGAAGTAAAGGTGCCAAACGTATTTACCAAGCAACCTGAAAGCCTTTTATCGGGTACGGGCAAATACACCATACTTGTATTTTATTCTCCTGATTGCGGCCATTGCCAAAAGGAAATGCCGGAGCTGGACTCTGTCTACAAAGCTGTATTGAAAAAGAAAGGTGTAAAGATATTTACTGTGGCCACCGAAGGTGATGAAAAGAAGATAACAGACTTCCTTACTAAAGACAACCTTACCGACTGGACGAATACATGGGACCCTGACCGTGTAGGCGACTGGCGTGGTAAGTATGATGTGTATAGCACGCCCACCATCTACTTGCTCGATGAGAAGAAGATAATACGCGGCAAGCGCATCGACCACAGCAATATTGCTAATGTGATAGATATGCTGGAAAGGAAGGAAAAAGACAAAGCGAATAAAGCAAAGAAATAATAAACACAAAAAACAACACACACAAATGCGAAAGTTGGTTTTAACTTGCCTTGCGTCCGTTATCTGCCTGGTATCGGTACACGCACAAACACTATTTACCTACGGCACACACTCTGTCAGCAAAGAAGACTTTCTAAGGGTCTACAAAAAGAACAGTATCAACAAGCAGGCTGATATGTCTGATACCGCGTTGAGGAGCTACCTCGACCTGTATTCACTCTTCCGCATGAAGGTGACAGAAGCCGACCAGCAACACCTGGATACATTACCAAGTATTCAACACGAGCTGGATAACTACCGCAAGCAGCTTGCCAAGAACTACCTTACAGACGAGCAGGTAACTAACAAGCTCATACACGAAGCCTACGACAGGATGAAGGAAAATGTACATGTAGCACACATCCTTATCATGTGCCCTCCCGGTACCGATACCGCTAAGGCATTCAGCAAGATAGATAGCATCTATCACGTCATCATAGCAAAGCCATCAGAGTTTGAGCCACTGGCAAAACTATATTCTGAAGACCGCGGTTCAAAAGATAACGGTGGCGATATAGGCTACTTTACCGCTTTACAGACGGTATATCCTTTTGAGAATATGGCATATACCACACAGGTAGGGCAGGTGTCAAAACCTTTCCGCACACAGTTTGGCTACCACATCGTAAAAGTACTGGATAAACGCGCCGATCGTGGCGAAGTAAAAGTTGCGCAGATACTGATAGCGGCGCCTAAATCGAAAGGCGAAGCTGGTCTTGCTGTAGCGCTAAAGCGCGCTGATAGCGTTGAGGCTTTGTTGAAAAGCGGAGTGCCTTTTGCAACGCTGGTAACGGAATATTCTGATGATAAATACTCAGTGAACGACAGTGGTATCATCAAGCAGTTTGGCGCCGGCCGCATGGTTATGCCTTTCGAGAATGCCGCATTTGCTTTGAAGAACCCGGGAGATGTTTCGGAACCTGTAAAAACAGACTATGGCTACCATATTATAAAGCTGATAGCTAAGTATCCGCTACAACCTTACGATACCATGTATGCTACATTAAAGCATAAGGTAGAGAACGATTCCCGCGCACAGAATGCACGCGATGAGTTCTTCAATAAAATAAAAGAAAAGAACGGCTTTAAGGAGTATCCCGCTAATGTAGACGCTATTGAAAAAAAGATAGCCTCTTTACCCGATACAGGTAAGAACGGCACGCCATTCAAAGCGGCAGATTATGCCGGCATGAAAGAGCCGGTATTTACACTCGGTGGTAAAAAATACCTGCAGAGCGACTATGCAAAATTCCTCGAGAACCTGACACATGGCAAACTCCGTGGCCCTAAAAAAGTAATAACAAAAGATGGCTACAACAACTATGTAACGACTGTTGTCAACGACTTCGAAGAGCATAAGCTGGTAGATGAGAATGTAGACTTCAAAAACCTGATGGAAGAATACCGCGATGGCATCATGCTGTTTGAGTTAATGGACAGGAATGTATGGAGCAAGGCATCTAAGGATACTACCGGCCTTAAAGAATTCTTCGCTACGCATAGTACTAAGTACCAGTGGGAACCTGGCTTCAAAGGCGCAGTGTATAAGTTTAAGAACAAGGCAGCCCTTGACTCAGGTATGGCGCTGGTAGCAAAAAAAGAATTCACTGATGAGGAGATAGCAAAGGGTATCAATACTCCATCAAACCCTGATGCAGTGACCATACAACATGGCAGATACGAATTTTCGCATTTTAAAGAAGCTACAGAAAGCGAGCTGGAAAAGAATAAGATAAAGACCATCTCTAATGCTAACGGTTCATACACCGTTGTAGTGGCGCAGGAAATATATGCTGCACCGGGCACTAAAACACTCGATGAGGCACGTGGCTATGTAGTAGCGGAATACCAGGACTACCTGGAAAAAGAGTGGAACAAAAAAATGCGCGCTAAATACCCGCTTAAGGTAAATGAGCCTGTATTCAAGTCTATGGTGAAAAAATAAATAGTTATATAAGTAATTTTGTTATCAAGCCCCTCCCGTATGGAGGGGCTTGATTTTTGTATGTGTTGTACAACTATAATCTTTATAGATTTATAGACTATTATCATTGTTGGTTTTTAAAAACGTTCTTATGGAACTGACCGCCATTGACCGTGTAGATCAAATCTCGCGCGAGGATTTCAGGGAAAAATATCTGGTGCCACAGAAACCCGTAATTATTATGGAAATGGCAAAAGAGTGGCCCGCATATACCAAATGGACGTGGGATCATTTCAAAGAACTGGTAGGCAACCAAAAAGTGGGTGTTTATAATAATATAAGGGCGGGTGCAAAAGTGCCGGTTAACGGCGCCGACGACTATATGCAGTTTGGCGATTACCTGGATCTTATACAAAAAGGCCCTGTTGAGCTTCGTATTTTCCTCTTCAATATTTTTAGCGCAGCGCCGGAAATCGTAAAGGATTTTGACTTTCCTGTCAATTACCTGCACAACGTATTGAAGCGATATCCCATGCTGTTCGTAGGCGGTTCAGGCTCTATAGCGCACATGCATTATGATATCGACATGTCGCACATCTTTCATACGCAATTCATAGGCCGTAAGCGGGTATTGCTGTTGCACAACACCCAGTCGCCACTTATATACCGCATGCCCGGCACGGTAGAAAGCGCCGCTAGTTTCGTAGACTGGCATAGGGGAGTGGATGAGCAAAAATTCCCTGCCCTGAAGTATGCACAGGCATACCACACCATACTCAACCATGGTGAAACATTATTTATGCCGAGCGGCTACTGGCACCACATGCAGTATATAGATAGCGGCTTTGCCATGAGCCTGCGTGCAATACCCGAAGGAATACCGGCAAAGCTCAACGGCCTCTATCATCTGTTTGGGATGCGTGGATTTAATAATGCACTAATAAAAATAGTTCCGCAGTGGTGGTATCATTATAAGCGTAAATTAGCTAACAGAAACGCGGACGCAGCCATAAAACGGATAGAGGCAAATTCTGATATGCTGCAACCACACTAAACATATACACGCACAACACAACTTTATACATGAAGATATCATTCCACGGCGCAGCCAGAACAGTGACCGGATCAAAACACCTTGTACAATTAGATAATGGTAAAAAGATATTGCTTGATTGCGGTATGTTCCAGGGCCTCGGAAAAGAGACCTTGGTTCTCAATAGTGAATGGGGCTTTGAGCCACGTGAGGTAACCCACGTTATACTCTCCCACGCGCATATAGACCACGTAGGTCTGTTGCCAAGGCTGGTAAAGGATGGCTATGCAGGTAAGATATTCTGCACACCACAAACCGAGGAACTCGCAAAAATATTACTCCTCGATGCCGCTCATATACAGGAAAGCGATGCCATGCATGTCAACCGTATCCGGGATAAACAAGACCGCCCGCATATAGAACCTTTGTACACGGAGGACGATGCTGCCGAAGTGTTCTCGCTATTCCAATCTGTGAAGTACGAGGAAGAATACAAGATAGACGATGACATATCCTTTATGTACACCGACTGCGGCCACATCATTGGCAGCGCGGCTATTCATCTTAAGATAACGGAGAGTGGTAAGGATACCCGGATATCCTTTAGCGGCGATATAGGGCGCTATAACGACCTCATCCTCCGTTCACCTGCTACCTTTCCACAAGCCGACTATATCCTGCTGGAATCGACCTATGGCGATAGGCTGCACAACATGCTTACACCGGCTACCGACAAGCTGCTGAAATTTATACAGGAAACCTGCATAGTGAAAGGCGGTAAGCTTATTATTCCGGCCTTCAGTGTGGGGCGTACACAGGAAATACTCTACCTCCTCAACAGGCTCGATACCGAACACCGCCTGCCAAAGCTCAACTATTTTGTAGATAGTCCACTATCTATAGAGGCTACGGAGATAACCAAGCACTTCCCCGAATGTTTTAACGATGCAGTACAAGACCTGCTGAAAAAAGATGAAGATGTTTTCTCGTTTCCCGGCCTTCATTACACACGCTCTGCAGAAGAATCCATAGCCCTTGTGGCACTCGATGAGCCATGCGTTATCATATCGGCATCTGGCATGGCAGAGGCGGGTAGGGTGAAGCATCATATAGCTCATGCTATAGATAACGAGCGCAATACAATACTGATAGTAGGTTATTGCGAACCACACTCACTGGGTGCACACCTGCGCAACGGCAACAAACAGGTGAAAATATACGGCGAAGAGCACGAAGTGCGTGCCGGCATAGGCATTATAGAAAGTATGAGCGCCCACGGCGACTATAAAGACCTGATCCACTGGACCGAATGCCAGGACCCTGCAAAAGTTAAAAAGCTATTCCTCGTACATGGCGAATATGAGGTGCAGGTCGCCTTCCGCGAACGGTTGATACAGAAAGGCTTTACCGATGTGGAGATACCGGAGATACATAGTGGGGTAGAGTTGTAGGACTTTTACTATTTTGCAAATTTAACAGGCACATTCATAGAGATGAATATAATAGAAGCTATACTTTCACTTGGAAATATGAATGACGATGATGTCATTTTTGCAAAGAAAGAAAATGGCAGGTTTACACATACGTCTGAAGTAATAATAGTATCATTGCTTCAAGATGAAGTAGATTTAAATACAATTGAAATTGCAAATAAATATTGCTTTGGCTTTGATTATTTTTTAGAAATTTTCATAATTAAAGATTTTCTAACCGATATTAGCACGAATATAGAATTTGATTCTTTAACAAAGCAGGTAGATCGAATTATTTATTATGCTGAATTTGATGCATAGCAAATATGCACAATGTATATAGCGACATTTGCGAACTAACAACAATAGTAACCTTCTATGAACGGTTGATGCAAAAGGGTTTTAGAGATGTGGAGATACCGGAGATACATAGTGGGGTAGAGTTGTAGGAGCGTGTCATTATTTTGCGATTAATTGGCAACTACTCTTCTATAAAAAGAGCAGCTGACTGTTAAAGAGGGTATTCAAGTCCAAAAGGGAGAGCGACCGAAAGAGTGATTGCCAAAGAGTTGCACAAACATGCAACTCTTTTTTTCTTTCCTGTTTTTCGCTCACAATAATAATCGCACTCAAGTTTATTCTGTCGATGATTTCGTAAAGTGAATCTGTGAATGATTGTACATGATGCTCAAACCAACTGAGCTAACAGAAGCTGTTATTAAAGCTATTTTGATGTCAATATTTTGAAAACAATCATGGTCGTTTGTACATGCGCGTCAACCAATTCAGCCAATATTGAAATGTCATTTGACTCTTGAATCTGATCAGAGGGTTCAGGGTCCTACTCCACGTTTATTGAAGTTTGTAATCCTGTTAGCGGATACGAATTTATTTCCCCTTATGATGGGTATGTATTATTTTACATTTGAAGCAGACGGTTTATTATTCCCCGCATCAATCAAGATAATATTTCCATCAGTCTCCACCATGTATCATTCGTGGCATTTCCTCTTCAAAATAATTGAAAATAAATTTGCGCAACTCAAAAGTTGCGTTTAAATTTGTGCAACTAAAAAGTTGCGCGTTTAACGAAATGAAACCAGATATATTTCAGGCTATAGCCGATCCAACCCGCAGGGCTATCTTAACGTTAATTGCTATTCAGGCATTAACGCCTAATGCAATGGCGGAAAAATTTGATATGACCCGGCAGGCGGTATCAAAGCATATAAAAGTATTGCAGGAGTGTGATCTGATCAAGCCTCAACCATTAGGCAGGGAGATCCATTATCACTTTAATGCCCAAAAAATGCAGGAATTTGATCGCTGGTTGGCCCAATTCAGGAAAAACTGGGAAAGCCAGTTTAATCAACTTGACCAACTATTATTAACCATTAATGAACAGAAAAAATGAACAACGATTTGCTATTTGATTTTAACCTTGACAAAGCGGCCAAAACGATTTATATCGTCAGGGAATTTAATGCCCCACAGGCATCGGTATGGGATGCGTTTACCAAAGCCGAGCTTTTGGACCAATGGAGTGCGCCCGCACCCATGCGCGCCAAAACCAAATACATGGATTTTAAGGTTGGAGGGCGCCGGTTTTACGCGATGATCAGCCCTGACGGCGGCGAGGGTTGGGCAGTTCAGGAATATACTTCCATCACCCCGAAAACCAATTTTAAAATGTATAACACTTTCGCAAATAAGGACGGTGATCGTGAATTGCCGGGTTCTGAATGGGATCACCATTTCAGTGAACAAAGTGGCATTACAAAAGTCAGTATCACTATTTTTAATGAATCCCTTGCCCGCCTGGAGAAAATGATCGAAATGGGCTTCAAAGAAGGTTTCACCATCAACTTAAATCAACTGAAAAGATTATTAAAATGAAAAAGCTAAATCTATTGCTGCTGATGTTGTTCGTTATTGCTGCAGCCAGCGCACAACCACTTAAACCTTTAACCAGCGGGTACGCGCCGGTCAACGGTACCAAGGTCTATTACGAAGTATATGGTGAAGGCCAACCTCTCATTTTATTACATGGCGCATTCTATACCATTAACATGAATTGGGGGCAATTGATCCCCGAACTGTCAAAAACCAGAAAAGTAATTGCCATTGAAATGCAGGGACATGGACACTCCCCATATTCGGAAAGAAAATTAGACCTGGTTACTTTAGCCAGTGACGTAGAAAAGGTAATGGACTATCTCAAAATAGATCGTGCGGATGTAGCAGGTTATAGTATGGGTGGTTCTGTGGCCTATCAATTTGCGGTTCAGAGTCCCAAAAGGTTAAGAAAATTGATCATTATTTCGTCTACTTACAAAACAAAGGGTTGGTTACCTGTAGTGAGTGGTGCATTTAAAAATTTCAAACCTGAATTTTTTGATAACACGCCGTTTCAAGCCAACTACGACGCTGTGGCGCCGGATAAAACAAAATGGACAATGTTCGTAAGGCAGATGATTGATTTTATCGGGACCCCATTCGACATGGGTGACAGTAATATTGCTAAAATTACTGCACCGGTACTGATCATATCAGGCGATAATGATGGATTAGACAAAATAGAATTAATGAAAACTTATCAATTATTGGAGGGCGGTGTTGCTGCGGATCTGAGCCCAATGCCAAAATCACAATTAGCCATAGTTCCTTCACAGGGGCATGTCAGTTTGATGATACAGACACCCACTATACTCGGTTACCTGACCAATTTTTTGAAATAAATATGATTGTATGATCCATAACAATGATGAGTGCAATTACCTGTGGATCAATACCCATTACAGACGATGATTCAGAAGAAATGTATCTCGTCATTGAAGACATCTCTTCTTATGCGGACGATGAAGCAATTCACGTAGTGAGTCTAACAGACCTCCAGAGAAATGCATCTGACCCTAGGTTGGCACCAGTTCTGATTGTCACCAAGTCTGAACTTACAGTTGTCGCGGAAGACCTGACGAGTTATGTTGAATCTTGGAACAAGTAAACTATAACATTGCCGCAACTGGATACAAAGAACTTCTTATGCTTGCACAAAACAGCCAATATAGTAACAGCAAACATAGGGGAGGCAAGAGAGTATTTCTTTATCATTGATGGCACTTGTGAAACTAGCGCCGTAAGAACTTTTTTATTGCATTTATCGCTACGGATACAGTTGTTAACAACAATAACAAAAATAAATTTGCCAGTTACGATAGTTGTCGTACATTTGATTACGAAAAGGGTCGTAGATGCAAACAAAGCAACCAATAAAGGCAACAGAATCAGAGCTGGAAATACTAAATGTCTTGTGGGCTGAAGGCTCCGCGACGGTAAGGGAGGTGCATGAAAAACTAGCGCTGACCAAAGACACAGGCTATACCACCACGCTGAAGCTGATGCAGAATATGCTTGAAAAGCAATTGGTGAAAAGAGATGCATCGAGCAAAACGCATGTATATGTTGCGGCCGTAAATCAGGAGCACACACAGGGCCAGCTTGTGCAGCGGATGATCGATACCATGTTTAACGGCTCTGCAATGAAATTGGTAATGCAAGCACTTGGTAATCATAAGCCCAATAAGGCAGAAGTGGAACTAATAAAAGAGTACCTGGAAAAGAAAACAAAGAAGTAAATGCTTAGCGAATAAAACGACAGCAATTATTTAATTATTCATCTTTAAAACCATAACCTATGTCTATCCTGGTTCAATCACTTTCGTGGACACTGATCTATTCTCTCGGTCAGGGATTTGTAGTATATGCAGCACTATGGTTGGTTTTAAAGCTGATGCCCGGCACTCCGTCCGGTGTTAAATATCATTTATCACTGTCTGCACTTACAATTTTGTTTGCGTGGTTTGCGGTTACCTTGTGGCAGCAATTTCATGTTGCATCATACCAGCAATCATTTGTTGTGCTAGTGCACAATGGTGTTGTAAGCCATACTTTAACTAATACAGGTGCTATACAGAACTACGGTTGGTATGGTTCGTTCTTATCTATTGCAGTGGTAATTTTCCCATGGCTTTCTGCGTTTTATGTTATTGGCTTGGCACTTTTATTAGTGCGTCTCTCCGCGGGTATGCTGCATCTATTTTCGTTAAAAAAAACAGGTGTTATCCAGCCGGCTAAGGCTGTAGAGGAGTTGATGGTATCTCTAAAAAGCAAGTTGCAATATCATGGTAGCGTGCAATTACTCATCTCTATAAAGGCACAGGTGCCTATGGTTATCGGTGTTTTAAAGCCCATCATTCTTGTGCCTGCCGCTGCAATGGCGCAACTGAACACGGAGCAACTCGAAACCATTTTAATGCACGAACTGGTACATCTAAAACGGCACGATTACCTGGTCAATATCTTGCAGACAATTGTAGAAACCATCCTCTTCTTTAATCCCTTTGTATGGATGGTATCGGCTGTTATCCGCCGCGAAAGGGAACATTGTTGCGACGACGAGGTACTGCAACACACCCGCGAGCCGCTTTTTTATGCCACTGCGCTTGCCGCATTAGCTACAGATCCCGTACCATTCTCCCGCTTGTCGGTAGCCGCTTCGGGGCAATCAAATCATTTGTTTAACCGAATCAAAAGAATCATGGAAATGAAAAAGAATCAATTCAGCTACAGCAGGATGGTCGCTGCCATCGTCATTATTTCGGCACTCGCATGCTCTATCGCATGGATAAGGCCATCGCTCCCGCGCACCGGTAAAAATAAACCGGCTGCAGCCGCATCAACTAGCAATACAGGTTCTACTGCAAACCTGTCGGAAGAAAGCCAACTTGTTAACCAGCTTCAAAGCGACGGCCGCATCGATCAGGTAAAGGGTTTTATTGTTGAAAAAAAGCAAAATCAGCTATTTATTGATGGCAAGCAGTTACCTGCCGACGTTGCAGACAAGTACATCTCTACACTCAAGAAAGATGAGATAAGGGTACAGGTCTATCCATTTATGGAAAGGCTTCGCCAGCATCCCGATGCGGGATTTATGCAAGTACTTTTGCCCGTTATGTTTTCTTCACCTTGTGTCGATACCAAACCTAAAGAACCGGGTTGCTGATTTTAAGTCGTTAATATTGTTTGCCCAACGGGTCTCCTGAAAAGCGAGACCCGTTGGTATTTATACCTTCATTGTTTTTCTCACTGCGTTTGCAACGCCAGTAATAATACCAATTAGACATTACAATATACGCTAAACACTTATTTTGGCTAAAGCCGGAATACGATATTAACTCTACTCCCGCTCTGAAGAGCGGGGCAACTAAAATTCGGTGTAATATAAATGTCTACTTGGTATGAGATGCAATACTTTGCCATTCTTAATACAGGAAAAAGCGCCCTGATGTAGGGCGCTTCCGTTCAATAGGAAATAAAATTAGCGTGTTGTATTAGTTTCTGTTATTGTAGTTAGTTGCGCTAATGTAAATGCGCCTATAGCCATAACTATATCACGTACTGCTACATCATAATAATGTGTGCCCACTATTAATTGCAATGCGATGCATATCAGCCAGGCCATTACCACATAGCCACCTATTTTGGGCTTTATCAGTACAAGTACCCCGGCTATGATTTCTATTACTCCCGCTATCTTCATAAATGTAGCAGCGTCCATCGGCAGCATAGATGCGTTTTTACCTAAGTAGTCCGCCCAGTTGGTCAGCAGGTTGGTAAACTTGTCGAGGCCCACTACTATGGGCACAAAGCCATACGTTAGTTTTAGGGTGGTCTGCAATTGCTTAATAGTTGCCATAATTGTATATTTAGTTTTAACGTTAGATATGCGACCTTTAAAAAGGTTACAATTTGTAACCTTTTTAATAAAATACCATCTAATAACCGGTACCATGAAGCAAACAACAATATTGCCGGAACATATTCCTGATATGGAGTTGATAGAAAGAATACTCGCTGGCGAAAAAAGCCTGTTCGAGTATATCATTCGCCGATATAATCAAAGACTTTTTCGCATAGGCATGTCTGTGCTTAATAACGATATGGATGTGGAAGATGCAATGCAGAATACTTACGTAAATGCATTTGAGCATCTTGGTACTTTCGGGAACAGGTCATCGGTAGGTACATGGCTGGTGCGCATATTACTTAATGAATGTATAGCACAGAAAAAGAAATTACAGCGATTCAATAACACGGATGTAGATGACCATTTAGAAAAACTGGACACAATGAAAACCCCTGCAAATATCTTACTGAATAAAGAATTAGGCAGCGCTCTCGAGCATGCTATAGCACAGCTGCCCGAAAAATACAGGCTGGTATTTGTACTAAGGGAAGTAGAGAAACTATCTGTAAAAGAAACAGGTGATGCGCTTGCTATTGAAGCGCCAAATGTAAAAGTGCGCCTCAACCGTGCAAAAACCATACTTCGCGAAAATCTAGGCAATTACCTCAATGAGCACCTCTATTCGTTTCACCTTACCCGATGCGACCGTATCGTTAAAAATGTTTTTGCCCAGTTACAGCTTAGCTAACCGTCTAACTAAGGGTTTATAGATGTTGCCATAAGCTCTTAAATCCTTTTGCTGAAAGTTTCCCTTTTGCGCAAACCCTCCTTTATGGATGAGGTAATCCTTACAAAGTCATCAACATAATATAGTCGGCTCATACTACTATTTCCAGTGGTAGAGTATTTGTATGTGCATAATTAATAAAATGACAAACCCATGAAAAGGATACTCATTATTTCAGCATTAGCTATTGGCATTCAGTTCAGCGTCAGCAATGCCGCACTGGCCGATCGTCATCATCATTATACGCATCACGGAAGAGTGTCAATGCCGCCACACCCACAACTGCCGGGCCGTGGTGCACCAGCGCCACCGCATCCGCCATTGCCTGGTGGCAGGCCGCCATTACCGCCTACACCTACGCCACCACCATTGCCGCCGCATCCATAACCGGCAATAGGTTTTGTTAAAGGATCCTATGGTTTTAAACTTTGGCAAGCAAATTGCATCTATACTATTATAAAGCTTAAAACTAAAGATTATGAAACTCAGGATCATTGCAAGCGCGTTATTGGTATTGGTTTTATCAGCCGGCATCAGCACTAAGGCAAGTGCTGCGCCCTGGAGAGGTGGTTACAGGCATGGATGGGTTAGGCCGCATGTTTTTATCCCGGTGCCGCCGGTAGTAGTGGCCCCTCCAATAGTATATGGCGGTGGTGGATATTATGGAGGTGGTTACTACGGTGGCGGATACTATGGTAGGGGTTACTATTGTCGCCCTCATTATAGAGAAGCTTACGGCCCTCGCTATGGCTGTGGTTACAGAGGTGGCCATTATGGTGGCGGACATGGATACCACGGTGGTTACAGAAGGTAAAAATTAATAGTAGTAACTAATATAAAATAACTATCCCGCGCATAAGGCGCGGGATAGTTATTTTAAGGAATGTCTATAATAAACGAAACACGTACAAGGTGTCGCGCAAATAACTTATGGGCGTATAATTATCGATGGTGTAAAAATGTGATTACTCTGATGCCCTGCACGGTCCACTATATATAATTCAAAGCTAGCAGTATCTCCCTGTGTGGTATGCAGTGTATCACTGCGTACAGAAAATATATCCGGTGTAAGTATAAACAGGCAGGTACCTTCTATGCCATAAGCCGGATTCTCTATTGAGCGGTCTATATTAGGGAAAGGGTATGCTATAAAACCAGCTGTATCAAAGCGACTATCCTTTACAAACACGTCCTTACCGCTATCAGTGCCCAAGTCACCATCACCGTCTATCAAATGAAACTCTATATATGCGGAATCTCCAATTCTTATAGAGTCGGGGCCGGCTGACATAAGCGTTATACTTGGTATCTTTGACACATTGTTTTTATGACAGGCCATCACAGCCAGACATAGGACCAATAAAATTGCGGCGAAGCCCATCTTCATACAAACCAAAGTTAATAAAAGTGCCTGATAATATATCGTTAATAACTGCTGATACTTTAGGTCGTTTGAGCTCCTCAGATTTTGAGGAGGAGGCGCTTAAAGTATTTCAATATCAGCATCGCAACAATGCACTATACAGGCAGTTTTGTGATGCCTTACATGTTAACGCAGATAATGTAAAAAACGTATCGAGCATACCCTTTTTACCTGTGTCTTTCTTTAAGACACATACTATCAAAACGGGTGACTGGGATAAGGCTGCGCTCATATTTGAGAGCAGTGGCACTACAAAAGATACTCCCGCAAAGCATTATGTAAAAGACGAGACTATCTACGAGGTGTCTTTGCTCAATGGCTTCAAAGAGTTCTATGGCAACCCTGCAGATTACGCCATCCTCGCCTTGCTGCCTTCTTACTTAGAGCGTGGCAATGCCTCGCTGGTACACATGGCAAAGGTGCTGATAGAGCAGAGTGGTCATGCAGATAATGGCTTCTATATAAATGAATGGCAACAATTACATGATGTAATAGAACGGCTGGAGGCTCAAGGTCAAAAGATACTTCTGCTTGGCGTCACCTTTGCCCTGCTCGACTTTGCTGAAGCATACCCTATGACGCTACAGCATACGGTTGTAATGGAAACCGGCGGCATGAAGGGTAGGAGAGAAGAGATGACCCGTGCGGAAGCGCATGCTTATCTTAAGCAGCAATGGCAGCTAAATGAGGTACACTCAGAATACGGTATGACCGAACTATTGTCCCAAGCTTATGCGGTAAAAGATGGCATTTTTAAACCCACCTCTACCATGCAGGTATTTGTCCGCGATATTAACGATCCACTGGATGTAAGCACAAGTGGTACGGGTTGCCTCAACATAGTTGACCTCGCAAATGTCTATTCCTGCTCGTTTATAGCTACAGATGATATTGGTACGATCGCTGAGGATGGCACTTTTGAAGTCTTAGGGCGCGTTGATCATTCCGCACTAAGGGGGTGTAACTTAATGGTGATATAAATAGTCCGCTGGCCTATAGAAAATGAAAATGCCCATCATATCGATGGGCATTCACTATGCAATGTGTTTATAGCGTTATTACACAACAGCAGTATCGTACACTTTTAATTCATTATACACTGTATCGCGTTCTACAGGTGTTTTACCAACGGCTTGTATAATGTCGCAAAGCTGTTCTGTACTAAGCGATGGAGTTTGCTCTTCAGAGCCTGCCATGCTGTATATCTTAGTTGTATCATCTATGGTACCATCGAGGTCATTCACTCCGAATGATAATGTAAGTTGTGCTGTTTGCCTGCCTAGCATAGGCCAGTAGGCTTTCAGGTTCTTAAAGTTATCCATGAATATCCTGGCAATCGCATAAAGCCTCAGATCCTCGATAATAGTCGACTCCTTAATGTGCGACATATCGTTATCGCCGTTGCGGAATTTAAGCGGAATAAAGCAGTTAAAGCCGCCAGTTTTATCTTGTAGTGCACGTAATCTACTCATGTGGTCTACACGGTGTGCATAGGTCTCTATATGCCCGTATAGCATTGTAGCGTTTGTATGCATACCCAGGTTGTGTGCTGTCTCATGTATCTTAAGCCAACCGTCGCCATCTACTTTATCCGCACATATTTCATTACGTACGTCCGGATGGAAAATTTCGGCGCCACCGCCCGGCATTGACTGCAGGCCTGCGTCTTTCAGCTTCTGCATTCCTTCTTCTACTGTTAGCTTGGCTTTGCGGAACATGTAGTCGAGCTCCACAGCTGTGAATCCTTTTCTATGCAGATCGGGGCGATGTTCTTTGATGCGGGTGAGCAGCTCACAGAAAAATTCAAGATTCATTTTAGGGTGCACACCGCCAACTATATGTACCTCTGTTACCGGTTGGCCATCATACTTGTGTACTATGTCCATCATCTGTGCTATGCTCAGCTCCCAGCCCTCATCCCTGTTCTTGTATAAGCGGGAGTATGAGCAGAAGTTGCAGGTAAATACGCAAACATTAGTAGGCTCAATATGAAAATTTCTATTGAAATACACCTTGCCATGATGAAGCTTATCCTGTATATAATTTGCCAGCGCACCTACAAAGCCAAGATCGGCTTTTTCAAAAAGTAAAACGCCTTCCTCTTCGGTAAGACGTTCTGAATTTTGTACTTTCTCTGCTATTTTAAGCAGGCCTTTATCTAAATGTGCTTGTTGTAAGACTTCTGCTATTCCTAATGGCTTCACGATCATTGTAACAATATTTTCCTGTTAATCTTGCAGCGCAAAGTTACAGTATACAAGGTAAATTGTCTTATTCATTAGCAATAGGTGTATAGATTAATTGCGGGTCAATTATTCGCAAAAACAAAAGCGCCCCGAATGGAGGCGCTTTCTATAAAAACTTATCAACTTATTGCAGAGAAATTTTATTAGTAACGCTTCCTGATACAAAATTGCATTTTACAAAATATATGCCCTTGCTCATACCTGAAAGGTCAACGGAGAAATTATGTTGGTTGCCTGATACCTGTATAGTTTTAACTTGCTGACCTAAAAGGTTTACAACAATGATCTGGTCGAACTTTTCAGCATTCGCATCAAGTGATATGTTTACTATGCCCGTAGTTGGGTTAGGATAAATATTTACATTGTTATTGTTGTTCTCAACATTAGTAACAGCGGCTGCACCACATACAAGCAGCCCTGGGTGCTGAGTAAGGCTGTAATTTTCGCCTATAGAGCCACCAAAGCCTGTGGTTGTACCAGCGCTGCCAGGAGGTACTAATGCCATCGACGCCATTACAGCGGCCTGCATGGGTGTGAACAGATGCATAGCGTTATCATTGGTATAGTCCATATAGCTAAGACTAGCTATTCCAATAGGCTGAACGTTGACACCAGCGTGCTTTCTGCAAACATCTGTATCAGTACCATAAGGAGCCAGTATATATACCGGATTGCCATAAGTGGCGTCTGATTCAGGAGGCGTATCGGATAGGCCATCATCGCTGCCACCCGGGTCACCCGGACATGCACCAAAATCATCGCCCCATGTATGCCATATCTCAAAAAAATGACCGGTTTCATGAGTAAGTGTACGGCCTAAATTGTATGGATACGCTGTGCTTGATGAAGGTGTTACACCAAGCGTTGTATATAAAATCACAACGCCTGTTTGCGGCCCATCACCAAATGATAAGGGTCTTGTAATGCCTAAAAGACCGCTGGCATCACCATTAAAATTGCCACACCATACATTATAATACTTAGTGATATCCCACGCTGCTAAGCCAGTAGATGCAGTTTTTATACCTGGTATTGCCTCATCAATACCTGAATATCCATCGACATCAACGATCTTTATCTCATATCCCGGAGTACAAGCGCCACTTGGGTCTATACGTGCCAGTCCAAAATGAATACCCACATTCCCGTACAAAGAGTCTTTCCATGCAGTAGGTATTAAGTTAGAATCGGAGTTTTGCCTATTATAATCGGCATTAAGAACTGCCATTTGTGATGCACACCTTGTTGCTATGCCTGCTTCGCCACCTAATGCTAAATATTGTGCAGAGTCTACACAGATATGGAAGATAATAGGTATGGCGGAAACGGCGGTCGTTTTATCGAGCACACCTGTATTTTTCTGCACGATGTAATTATTAGCAATGCCTTGCAAAGATGTCCTTTGTGCTTCGAGTTTCGCTGCCCATGTGGGATCTTTAGCTATCATTGCGGCCTTCAACTGCTCTATACCACATTTTCTTTGTGCCAATAATTGTGGTTGCCACAGTAGTATCGCACCCCCTAAAATCAATAATACCTTTTTCATCAACGGTGTTTAATTATAAAAATGTATAAGATGAATAAAATCAAAAATACCATATATCCATGAGGATATAGACATGAAAGGGTAAAAAAGAGTGAATATGACTATTGCAAGTGTACTTGTTAATATGCTATTTTTTTCTATTTTTTATTTCGTCGCGTATATTTATCGCACGTACATAGTCTTCCTGTTCCAGTACCTGTTGCAGTAGTTTATTGAGGTCATCAAGGCTCATTGACTTGAGGTCTTTATCAGATACACTGCCCGTGTTAGATACAGTAGCCTGACTTTGAGAGATATCTGCTGCAGATGTTTCGCTGCCTTCTTCGTTCTGATCGAGATAAAGGCCTGCTGTTTCCAGTATGTTTTCGTAGGTGAATATCCTGCAGCTGGCCCTTACAGCCATTGCCAAGGCATCGGAAGTGCGTGAATCAATTTCTACGGCTTCGCCATCATTCTGGCAAACCAGTTTTGCAAAGAATATGCCTTCTTCCAACTTATAAATTATTACTTCAACAAGATCTATGTTAAAGGTTGACATAAAATTTGCAAAGAGATCGTGGGTAAGCGGCCTGCTTGGCTGCATACGCTCCAGCGCCACGGCTATTGCCTGTGCTTCGAAACCGCCTATCACTATTGGCAGGCGGCGGAGACCATTGACCTCGCCAAGTACTACAGCGTATGAATGTGTCTGTGTTATGCTATGGGATAATGCAACTATTTCCAGCTCTATCTTTTTCATTGGTATTTATCGTTCCTTAGCTATTATCCGTGAAGATAATGATTTTTCTAAAAATTAATACGTGCTAAAAAAGGGTAGGGGCTTCATGCTCATCTCCCTTAGCCTCTTCATCATTTTCAAGCGTTATTTCCTTTACATCATCTCCAGCAATCTTTGTGCCCACAGTCTTCCAGCCGGTTATATCTATTGTTTCAGCAAGATCTATTTCCTGCTCGGTCATTTCGGCTTTCTTTTTGCCTGCCTTTATAGTAACAATTGGATCCTGAACCGTAGTAACAAGTTGCACATAGTTGTGCTCACCTTCTTTTATGAATAAGTACTTATTTTTCAGTGTCTGGCTTTCTATCATAAAGCGTTTTGCATAGAACTGCTTTGCTTTTGCCTCAAAGTAAATGGCGGAAACGACCTTTTCAGGTGCAAATCTTTGTATAAGCAGCAGATTGTCAATGTCAAAACGGTTGGTCAGCTCAAAATCGGTCAGTTCATAGGTGCCATCCTTATAGAAGGCTATAATGCGGTCGTTTTCTTCAAATCTACCCAGCAGGGTACCATTGCCATCCTTATTCAGCCTACCTATTGTGCCGTCATACCATATTTTCAACGCAGAGAGTGTAGACTTACCTTTCTCTTTGAATTTTACACCTTTTACAGGGTATTTGGTTATCTGATTGCCTTGCGCGCCACGTCCCTTTATTTCCAACTCTTCGAAATAGAAATCAAAAGCTTTTGTTCTTGCCTTACTGCCGGGCGATAGTGTTATAGATACAACCTCGGCTTCCCCATTGGCGTTAACGCTGTAGTAGAGTATTTTACTATTCGGGTTGCCTTTTGTAAGATCGTATTCTTTGTCGCGGGTAATACCTGTAACGTTAAAGCGTTTACCATAGGTAATACCAGTTTTGCCATCCATGTATAGCACGTTATAGGTAGTGCGCTCATCGTTTTTCTGGAAAATTGCCAGATATATGATGTCCTTACCTACAAACGTTTTTTCGGCTACTTTGGTGATGAGCATTTTGCCATCCTTGCGCAGCACAATGATGTTATCAATATCAGAGCAGTCGAAGGCAAACTCATCTTTTTTCAGCCCCTTGCCTATAAAGCCTTCTTTATAGTTCACATACAGCTTGGTATTGGCTATAGCCACTGTAGTAGCGTGTATTGTTTCAAACGGACGGATCTCTGTTTTACGCTCACGGCCCTTGCCATATTTTTTTAACAGGCCTTCGTAGTATCTGATAGCATAGTCAGTGAGGTTCTCTATATTGTTCCTTACTTCTTCTATATTCTCTTCTACGCCTTTTATATGTTCATCCGCCTTAAAAGAATCAAACTTAGAGATACGTTTGATACGTATTTCTGTAAGCTTCACAATATCTTCTTGTGTTATATCCCTGCGAAATCCTTTCTTATAAGGCTTTAAACCGAGATCTATCGCTGATAAAACACCTTCCCACGTTGTTTGCTCTTCAATGTCGCGGTATATGCGCTTCTCTATAAATATTTTTTCCAGCGATGAATAATGCCAGTCATCTTCCAGTTCGCTAAGCTTTATCTGAAGCTCTTTTAACAGCAACGCCTTGGTATCATTTACCGAGTGGCGCAGCATATCGCTTGCACTGATGAAATGCGGCTTATCATTGATGATAACACATGCGTTGGGAGATATGGATACCTCGCAATCAGTAAATGCATACAATGCATCAATAGCCTGGTCTGTTGATACACCAGGTACCAGCTGTACTGCAAGCTCTACATCCTTGGCTGTATTATCGGTTACGCTCTTTATCTTTATTTTACCTGTATCGTTAGCTTTAAGTATGCTGTCTACCAACTGTGTGGTAGTGATGCCATAAGGCACATCTTTTATCAGCAGCGTCTTTTTATCAAACTCCTCTATACGAGCACGTACACGTACCTTGCCGCCACGCGCACCATCGTTGTAATTATTGACATCTATCATACCACCGGTATTAAAGTCGGGGTACAATTCAAATTTCTTATTTTTTAAGTGTTTGATAGCTGCATCAAGCAGTTCGCAAAAGTTGTGTGGTAATATTTTTGTGGAAAGCCCTACTGCGATACCTTCTGTTCCCTGTGCGAGCAGCAATGGGAATTTCATAGGCAACGTAACAGGCTCGTTCTTACGACCGTCGTAGCTTAACTGCCATTCAGTCGTTTTAGCGTTAAAGGCTACTTCCAGTGCGAACTTAGACAGGCGTGCCTCGATATAACGTGCAGCTGCCGCGCTGTCGCCGGTACGTGCATCACCCCAGTTACCCTGTGTTTCTATCATCAGGTCTTTCTGGCCCAGGCTTACTATTGCATCGCTGATAGAAGCATCACCATGAGGATGATACTGCATGGTTTGCCCTATGACGTTGGCCACTTTATTAAAACGGCCATCGTCCATTTCCTTCATTGCATGAAATATTCTGCGCTGCACTGGCTTAAGGCCATCATTTATGGCAGGTACTGCACGCTCTAATATTACATAGCTGGCATAGTCGAGAAACCAGCTTTGGTACATATCACTGATCAGCGCTGTACTCTGTTCAGCATGTTCGTTATGTTCAGACATTTATATAACCTTCTTCAATTTTATTGCTGCAAAAGTATTGATAGCAGCGAAACTAGCACAACAATTTATGCACATAGAGGTGCATAGTAGTCTTATATATGTATTTTAATTAAAATAATGTGGATATGACAAGACTTTATGCGCTAATTAAGCAGGTAAGGATACTCTATCTGCTAGCCAGCTTTCACTCAGTGGCACCATCCACTTGCTTTTAAGCTCGCCAAGGGTATTCACTACATTATTAAATATAAGTGTATCCTTATTTATATATCCCTTGTCTATGGCATACTGTACCTGATTATAAGGAAGCATCTCACTTTTCCCTTTCAGCAAAAATGTAATGACCATACGATCAAACATGTTCACATCATATTGGCGCTCTATGCTTTTTACTACACGTACCGAGCTATCTGTGCTGCAGCCGCTTACCTGTACATCGGTTTCGTCGGCAACAAATACGATGAATTGTTTGAAAAGCAACTTAGCCCAGCCTTTTACGGGTGCGCCATGCGCCTCCCATTGGGCGTAAAAATGATGTAACTGCTCATTTACCTCTCGTTCTTCCTTCTCAATAAATGCCCTGCTGCTCTGATATACCCAAACCCTGGCCTCATCTGAAAAACCTCCCGGTAAAAGACCTATCAATTCCTTATTGTCCATACTGCAAAGTTACATAGAAACTTATTAGGCCAAAGATAAAGCCACCATTTCGGCAACATCCATCACCTTTACACTATCTTCTTTTTCCTGGTTCTTTACGCCATCTGTAAGCATGGTTGTACAGAAAGGGCAATTAGCTGCAATAATAGTAGCACCTGTACCTACTGCTTCTTCAGCCCGCGCAAAGTTTACGCGTGTAGTCCCGGCTTCCTCTTCTTTGAACATTTGTGCACCACCAGCGCCGCAACACATACCATTGGTTTTGCAACGCTTCATTTCTATCAGTTCCACGTCAAGCGCTTGTAACACTTCGCGAGGTGCCTCATAAATATTATTACCACGGCCCAAATAGCAACTATCGTGATAGGTTATCTTCTTACCCTTGAACTCACCGTTTTCTTTCATCTTCACACGGCCTTCATTTATCAATTGCTGAAGGTAGGTGGTGTGGTGCATCACCTCATAGTTACCCCCAAGTGCAGGATATTCATTTTTGAAAATATTGAAGCAATGCGGGCAAATCGTTACTACTTTCTTTATACCATATCCATTGAGGGTATGTATATTGTTATACGCCATCATCTGGAAAAGGAATTCATTACCGGCCCTGCGTGCAGGATCGCCGGTACAATTCTCTTCCTTACCCAATATTGCAAACTTGATACCTACCTTATCCAGTATCTGCACGAATGCTTTAGTGATACGCTGCGCGCGCTGATCGAAACTACCTGCACATCCTACCCAAAACAATACTTCAGGAGTTTCTCCGCTTGAAGCATATTCCGCCATTGATCTTACTTGCATGCTCTTTATTTTTTAAATTCGTCAACTTATTTGTTCTTACATTATTGCACATCTGCAACCCACGCATCCCTGTCATCAGGACTAAATTTCCACGGCGCCATATTGTTTTCGATATTTCCAAACATCAGGTTCCATTCCTGTGGTGCATTACTATCTTCCATTACCAGATTTCTCCTCAGTTGCATGATGATAGATAGTGGGTCGATAGACACAGGGCAAGCTTCCACACAAGCCTGGCATGTAGTGCACGCTCTCAATTCTTCGGTAGTTATATAGTCATTCAATAACGACTTGCCATCATCTACAAACGTTTTGTTCTTATCAATGTTCTTACCCACTTCTTCCATACGGTCGCGGGTATCCATCATTATTTTGCGCGGGCTTAGCTTCTTGCCCGTCATGTTTGCAGGACATACTGCAGTGCAGCGCCCGCACTCGGTGCAGGAATAGGCATCGAGCAAGTTTTTCCAACTAAGGTCTGTGATATCCTTTGCTCCAAAACGCTTGTGTTCTGCCTCACCTTCTGTAGCTGCCGGTGCTTTATCGGGCTCCATCATGTACAGTACTTCATTCTGTATCTCAGGCATATTTTTCATTTCACCTTTGGGTATCAGCTTGCCATAATATGCATTAGGGAAGGCAAGTAATATATGCAGATGCTTGGAATAGGGGAGATAGTTGAGGAATGCGAATATGCCAATGATGTGCAGCCACCAGCAACTACGCTCTATGCCTATTAATGTGCCATCAGAAAAGCCTGCGAACAGACCAGTAAAATGGCTTGTTATCCAGAAAGGTGCAGTAACAATGTAATGCTCTGAGCCGCGGATTTGTAAGGTTTGGTCTACGGTATTCATGGTAAGGAATAAGGTCATCAATACTATTTCTATGCACAGTATTATGTTCGCGTCTTCCTTTGGCCAGCCTATCAGCTCCTTCATGTTCAGCCTGCGTACTTTCAGAATATTTCTGCGGATAAGAAATATAACACACGATATAAGCACCAATGCGGCAAGTATCTCAAAGAAGCCTATCAAATAAGAATACAGATCACCGAGGTATGGAGCAAACATCCTATGCTTACCCGAAATACCATCGAGGATTATCTCTAATATTTCGATATTGATGATAACGAAGCCTACATACACACAGAGATGCAGCAATGCCGGGATAGGTTTTTTGAACATTTTCTTTTGTCCCAACGCCAGCAATATCATATTCTTCCAGCGTTCGCTTTTATTGTCACTTATATCTTCGTCCCTGCCCAGGTTCACGTTCCTGCGCATCTGCACCACTTTACGGGCAAAGATGACAATGGCCGCTACTGCACATATAATAAAAAGTACCTGTTGTATTAGGTGCATAGTCCTCTATTTGAACCCCGAAAATAATTGCTTTTATCTTAAAAACATAGTTTGTACATCTTATTACCCCATTAACGGAAAATTGTTTAGGTTTGATGTGATGAAAATACACGTGATGATAAAGAGATCGTTTGCTATTATAGCATGTGTTTTTATGCTGCTATCTGGCGGCAAAGCAATGGCACAGTCGGTGGCTACCGATGATCTGCCCAGGTTTCATGCTATGGAAGACTCCATGCTGGTAACGATAGACTCGATGTATGACGCATTTATACCTGATACGCGTACGGAATACTGCGAGCGTTTTGTAAAGCAGCTTGTGCGCACACTTAAGATGCCCAATTCTTACTATTTTACCTTTGATAAGCTGAAGGATAAGATAAATATTCTTTACCCGGATGATAATGCCTTTCGTATATTTAACTGGTCGGTAGCGCCCACAGAGGTAACACAACGCTACTATGGAGCAATACAACTACCGCAAGAGCAATTAAAACTGTATGGCCTTTCAGACTATTCCAGCGAACTTGGTAAGGGGTTGGAAGATAGCATATTGTCTAACAACAGATGGTTTGGTGCCATCTATTACCGAGCAATAATGCATGAAGTAAATGGCCGGAAGATATATACGATGTTTGGTTTTAATGGTGGCGGGCCAATCAGCAACAAAAAAGTACTCGACCCGATGACCTTCACTGATAATGGGGTAGTGTTCGGTGCGCAGATATTTGGTGTGCCATCTGAAAACATACCACAGCAAAGAGTTAATCGCTTTATACTTGAATATAAAAAAGGCGTGAACGTATCTATGAACTGGGACGACCAGCTTAATGTTATCTTTTTTGATCGCCTGTCTTCACAAGTTAACGACCCTAACCGTAAGTACACCTACGTACCTAGTGGTGAATATGATGGGCTCCGCTGGACGAACGACCAATGGACCATGGTACACGATCTGATACCTGTACAGATACTAAAGGATGGTGAAGCACCGAGCAATGATGTGGTGAAGTAGTAACCTTCTGTAAACAAAAATCAGGTTGGGTTACTTAATTTTATAGCGATATTTAAAATGATAAGCAGTTTACTTAAGAGCATACAAAATGTGATAAGGCTAAACCAGGCTGAAATAGATATTGTGAAATCTTTGTTTAAAGAAAAGTTTTATAAAAAAGGAGACTATTTTTTAGAAGAAGGGCGGATTTGCAAACAAGTAGGATTTGTAGCAAAGGGATTAGTGCGATATTATATAAACCATGACGGGGAGGAGAAAATATATGACTTTTCTCAAGAAAATGAATTTGTATGCAACTATGAAAGCTTTCTTACACAGGTTCCTTCTTCGAAAAACATTCAGGCATTAGAGGATAGTATCGTTTTCGTCATTTCGCATGCTGACCTGCAATTATTTTATGCAAACGTTCGAGAAGGAGAACGTTTTGGCAGGATAGCCATTGAGGCGGTCTTTGTAAAATTACTCCAGGATATCAGTTCATTGTATGCTGAAACACCAGAACTTCGTTACGAACGGTTTTTGAAAAATCACGCAGATCTACAGCAAAGGATTTCCCAGTATCATATTGCTTCGTTTGTTGGGGTGAAGCCGCAATCGCTAAGCCGTATTCGTAAAAGAATTTTCACCCAATATTGATTTGTTAACTCAGGTGCATTAATGCCTGTGGCCGGAGGGATAATTTTGTGTCTTAATCTAAAAACAAATAATTATGACAACAAAAATCTCTTATGCAATCGCATTTACATTGGGCCTGGGAATGGTTTTCCTCGGGACACGCTTTTTTTTATCTCCTGAGGTAGCAACTGCTGCATTTGGCATACGCTTTAACTCAAATGGAGATTATTCCTTTCATCACATAAAGGGTATCAGGGATGTTTTTTCCGGACTGTTATTGTGCGTTTTGGTATTGATGAAAGAACGTCGTGCGCTAGGAGTGATGTTATTGACAGCGACAATTATTCCGGTTTCGGATATGCTTGTTGTTCTTAGCAAAAGTTATACTGGTTTACAACAAGCTGTGCCGCATATTATAGCAACAATCATTTGCTTCGTGGTGGGCATACTTCTGTTGTCAACTCGACCTCAGGGAAAAAAAGTTAAAACGGTCGAATTAAACTGACCAGTTAAAAAGACATGCAAAGATGCTACGTAAGTGATTGAGGCGTAGCAATTTTCAGACTTGGTAGTATCTGTATACCTGTAAATAAAAAGGGCTTCAAACTGTTATTGTTTGAAACCCTTTTTTGACTTGTGAATCCTATGGTACAAATCTCGAACCGGTTTATTGATAGTTTGAAAAGATTATCAAAAAATAGTTAGCTTTAGTGCCATGATAATCTCTGTGTCTGTATGAGACGCTCACGCTGAAAACAGTTGAATAAAACATTAATATAATCCTTTGTATGTTTGCAGCTTACGCACGGCTTTTAACGTCATTTAGTATTACTAGATTTGAATTGCTTTTACATTGCCAAGCAACAAACACAGAATTTTGCACTTGGGCATATAAATTAAAAGGGCAACTTTCCAATAACCCTGAAACTTACGGAGCTATGGAAGGAATAATTGAGCGAGGCATTAATGAGGACGCCTTTCTTCTTCCAGAAATTCTACTGAATGCAGTTTCTAGTTGTATTCTCAATTATACATCTTCCAGTGAGTTTTTTTTAGTTGACTTAATCAGATGGAAGCTACAGGATAAACGAATATTAAAAAGAGCTTTAGACTTGAAGGAAACTGTGATAAGAAAGTTTGACATTGTCGAAATTGACAATATTGATAATCTGCGGAACAAATATATATTGCAACTTAGCGGACAGTTCTCGGAGGGTGAATTGTGGTCTAAAAAATATCAAAATGCTTCAAAATTATTTGATGTGCCATTTGATAAAAGCTTGCAAGTCATCAAATCAGTTGACAGCATTTGGGAACAACGAAATAAATTCGCGCATTTAAATAGAATGCATCATTTGCCAATTTCGTTTATTAATCTAAACGGCGATGAAATAGTACTAACTGAATTGAAAGATAAAGACAGCTATTTTAGTTTTTGCTTAGAACTTGTATTGGTAATGTCACAGGGGCTAAAAGAGATTGATAAGTTTCAGCAAAATATTATTCAGAAATGGCATAGTTAGCAATTGCTCCTTAAGGTAGGGGCTGTTCGAGAGTATCAAAAGCTTACAACTCAAAAGCCGCTCTGGGAGCGGCTTTTACATTTTGTGAACTCTGTGTTATATATCTCGAACCGACTTCCTGAATTACGAAAATTAGCTGTATAAAGTAATTTCAACTTTTGTACCTTGATTGCCGCCGAGTCCATGAAAAAGGAGACTCAATGCCAAAGATTATGGACTTAAGTATACCTGAAGACGTAAACAAATATATTCGGAAGCATTTCGCAAAATGCAATAAAAGTGTCGCTTCTGACTTATCATTATTTCCGGCAATTCATGAAGAATCGCTGGACATGAATTTAATTGGTTATTGGTCAAAAAATCAACAACCAACCAAATTAAAATCAGGCTGGACAGTTAGAGTTGATGCCCATTTCATAGGCGGTGGAAGACATTTTGGAACTTGGGAAGTAGCTGACATTGGGTTGATGATAATATTTAGACGAAAGGGCAAAGTTATAAGAAGCAAAATGGCTTTTCTACAGTCCAAAAAACTCTATGCGAATTCTTTGATATTTAATAAAGACAATCCATACATCAGAAGATTTGGAATGGGTCGGCTTCTAGTATCAGAAGAAGAGCATGAAGAAATTATCAAACCGAGACTTTTGCATTTTACTGAAGCTTCTAAATATAATGCCTTTCAAAAAGATAATGAGCAACAGCAAGCGATGAAATCCTTTCAGGAAAAATTTGGAATGAAAATGTATTATTTGCTTTACAACCCTCTCAAAATTCCATATAGTATAAAAATGCCTGTTGAGAATCATCCTAAGTTTGGCAAAAATGAAATTGGCTGCAGAGTAATTCCCAAAGACTTTTTAGATGAAGCTTTATCTTCTTACTCTGAGAAACATACCCCTTCATTCGGAGATATTAAATATATGCTCTCAGGTGAATTTCTTGATAAACGAAACGATGCTGGCTGGAGGCTAGAATATTTTATTGTTGATCTTATGATGGCATGTAAGGAAGGAATTATTGATGATTCACCCAATTTCGAAACTGTTCTTAGATTTTTAAATGACAAACGAAGTCCAATGTCAAGTTCGCTGTCAATAACGATAGACGCACCTTAAGTATATCAACATGGAGATAAATGAGATTTTAGATAAACTTGATTCAAGCATTAATGAGCTTTTGAAAAATGAAAAAGACATTTTGACAAGAGGATTAAATGAATTGAACTTAAACGGACACTTAGTGAAATATCTAACTCCGCTGTTCATGGATTATGTTGTTGATCCTGAATACAACGGAGATAAGCTTAAAGAGAATGATCGAAAGGCACTAGATATCGCAAGAAGCAAAATGAAAGATATTGGAATTAAACCGAACGAAGAGAATAACTACCAAATTACACCTGATATTATTATACATACAAGAAATATAAATGAGGACAACTTGGTCGTTATAGAAGTAAAGAAAGACTCAAATTCAAAAAAAAGGAAAGAATTTGATTTACTTAAGCTTGAGCACATGACAATTGACTACATGGGTAATCACTATAACTATAAGTTAGGTGTAGCTTTGATCTTTGGCACAAAGAAGAATGTAGGGCTATACAATATTAAATATTTTCAAAACGGCATACCATCAAAACGAGAAAATCTACACTAAATGGTAGAAATTGAGTGATCTACTCCAGGTGATAGTTCAATTGTTCGAATGTACCAAAAGGTTAGAACACAAAAGCCGCTCTCAGAGCGGCTTTCATTTTTGTGACCCGGATTGGATTCGAACCAATGACCCCCAGCTTAGAAGGCTGGTGCTCTATCCAGCTGAGCTACCGGGCCGGCAGTCAGCAATAATATTGCTTTAGAGGGTGCAAATTTAGAGAATATTTTATAGACTTCCGATATTAATATCTATTAGGTTTGCATTGTATTGACCAGATTTGCACGTTTTAAACGATATTACCAACAACAATTAGTATGATTTTATGACCGCAATTGAAAGAAAGAATCGAACAGAAGCCTATCTTAAGACGCTTGGCATACCTTATAATCCTTTATTGTCGTTGACAGATGAAGAAGACGAAGCCAACATCCGCAGTGCTGAAGATATTGCAAAGAGAATATTAGTGTTGCTGTACCTAAATGCCTTTGCCGGTAGTGAAAAAGATAAAGACAGGATCATTCAGTTTTTGAAAGATGCAGACCTGTGGGATAGTGTGTCGGTAGAAGAAAAGGAGCTATTTGCAGTGGACAAATTATTGCCACACCAAATAATAACGATCACGTGGCGTGTAGAAGATATATGGCTGCTGTTGTGGTGCATCAATAAAGTTGATCCATTGGCATTGCCTACAAAGCCATGCGACATGAATGTTATCTTAGACCTGCTGCCTGATTTTTTTGCACCTGTTGATGAATTTGTACATACTGCAACTATAAGAAGTACTTCAGACATTCTCGATATGACCGACCTTTCATACCGCATGCACTGGGCAGTGGGGGATGCTGAGCTAAAGAAAAAAAGAATGCCCGCCAATCTTGACCCAGGCATCGTTTACGAACGCCATTATGCCATAAACTGGGTTACTTATTATGAGGATGACTGGGATGATGTGAGTGCGGATGTGTGAGCTTCGTTCCTCGCAAAGACGTGCCAATAAATTATATAATTACCAGGTTCCTGTTACTGCATACTGCTACTGAAATTTACCTCCCAAACTTATTCTTCAACGCACTCAACGCATCGTTCATATTCAACGGTTCTTCTTTCTTTGCTTGTGGTTTAGGTTGCTGGGGTTTGTTGTTGGTTTGCTGTGGGCGTGGCTTACGGGCAGGGGCTTCACTAGTCTGTTTTATGGAGAGGGCAATGCGCTTGCGGGCTATGTCTACTTCGGTGACGAGTACGATCACTTTCTGATTCAGCTTCAGCGCCTCGGCAGGGTCGGTGATATAGGTATGCGATATCTCAGATACATGCACGAGGCCATCCTGCTTTACGCCTATATCTACGAAGGCGCCAAAGCGGGTGATGTTAGTTACTACGCCGGGCACTACCATGCCCGTACGCACATCTTCTATGCTGTATATGCTGGCGAAGTCGAATTGGGTTGCCTCAGAGCGTGGGTCGAGGCCGGGCTTTTTTAGCTCATTGATAATATCTTTTAGTGTCAGTTCTCCGGTATCGGCGCTTACATATTTTTTAAGGTCTACATTCTTTAACAACTCTTCGTTGCCTACTAATGAATGTACCTGTGTCCCCATATCTGCAGCTATCTTGCCAACAGTAGCATATGCCTCCGGATGTACCGCACTCGCATCGAGCGGGTCGTCGCCATCCTTTATACGCAGGAAGCCTGCACATTGTTCAAAAGCTTTATTGCCCAGTCGTGGTACTTTCAGCAGTTGTTTGCGCGAAGTGAACTTGCCTAACTCATTACGGTAGTTAACAATATTCTCCGCTATAGATGGGCCTATACCACTCACATAGCTCAGCAAGTGTTTACTGGCAGTGTTGAGGTTTACGCCTACTGTGTTCACGCAGCTTATCACTGTCTGGTCGAGGCGCTCTTTGAGGCGGGCCTGATTCACATCGTGCTGGTACTGGCCCACGCCTATGCTCTTTGGGTCTATTTTCACCAGCTCGGCGAGTGGGTCCATGAGCCTGCGGCCTATGCTGGCTGCACCGCGGATGGTTATATCCTGATCAGGAAATTCTTCGCGTGCGATCTCCGATGCTGAGTAGATAGAAGCACCATCTTCATTCACAAGGAATACGGGTAGCCCGAGTGTCAACTTCTTAATAAATTGTTCTGTTTCCCTGCCTGCAGTACCATCACCTATGGCTATGGCCTGCATATCGTATTGCTTTACGAGGGTGCGTATCTTATGCTCCGCTTCTATGAGCCTGTTGGGTTCGTGTATGTATATGAGGTCGGTCTTTATGAGCTGGCCTTTTGCATCGAGGCATACCACCTTGCAACCTGTACGGTAGCCCGGATCAATAGCAAGAATGCTCTTACTGCCTAGTGGTGAGCTAAGCAGCAACTGGCGTAGGTTCTCAGAGAATACATTAATGGCTTCCTCATCGGCGCTGGCTTTTAGTGAGTTACGGAACTCAGTTTCCATACTCACCTGCAGCATACGGCGGTAGGCGTCTTTCACTGCTTTCTTTACGTGTTCTGCGGCCTCATTATCCGCCTTTACAAACAGCTTTTCAATGAGCATCAATGCCTCATCTTCTGATGGCGAGATTGTAATGCGCAACATGCCTTCCATAAAGCCACGCATAATGGCGAGGAAGCGGTGTGATGGTATCTTTGATACCGGCTCAGAGAACTCGAAGTAATCCTTATACTTAACTCCTTCTTTTTCTTTATCTGCAAGCACCTTGCTTTGCACGGTAGCCTGTGACTCAAACAGCTTACGTATCTGCGCGCGTACAATCGCATCCTCGCTTACCAGTTCGGCGATTATATCGCGCGCGCCTTGCAATGCTTCTTCGGGTGTCTTTACAGTTTCGTTTATAAAGGCATTAGCCTCGGTGAGTGGCTGTATATTGCCTTGCTCCAATATTAGCAATGCCAGTGGCTCCAGGCCATTCTCGCGTGCTGTCTGCGCCTTTGTTTTACGTTTTGGCTTGTAGGGCAGGTATATATCTTCGAGGGTGGCAAGGCTTGTAGCGGCATCTATCTTTTGCTGTAATGCCTCGGTCATTTTGCCCTGCTCGGTAATGGTCTTTTCTATAAATGCCTTACGCTCCGAGAATTCTTTTTGAAACTTAGCCTCATCCTGTATGTTCTGTATTTGCACCTCATCGAGCGCACCCGTTTTGTCTTTACGGTAGCGGGCTATGAAGGGTATAGTGGCGCCTTCGTTGAATAACTCCAATACCGCATTAACGTCTTTTTCTCTAAGGTTCAATTTGGCTGCTACGCCTTGTGCAAATTCGAGCATAATTACTTTCCTGTGTTTCGAATTGCGAATGTAGCGGGTGGGAGGGAGAAGTAAAAAGAATTTGTTTATTAATATAAAAAGCGCCGCCTGTATTGCAGGGCAGCGCTTTGAAGGTGCAAAATTATGTTATGCATTATTGTTTGTGGTATAGGTAGTGCTGCCAAGGATAAAGTTGAGGAGGTCGGCATTTAGTTGTTCTTTATGTGTGTAGAACAGGCCATGTGGAGCGTCGGCATATACAAGGTATTGGTTATTGGGTATCAGTTTTGCAGAAATATCGCCCGCGGCCTTTATTGGAACAATATTATCCGCATCACCATGTATAATGAGGGTAGGTACGGTAACGGCACTCATCTCGTTACGGAAGTCGGTATGAGAAAAAGATGCGGCGCAGTCGAGCGTCGCCTTTGGTGAAGCTACAGATGCCAGCATCCTGCTCCACTCAAGGAATGGTGTACTTACAGGCTTGTTTATAAAGCCTACGCCATAGAAAGCCTTACCAAACCCGTCAAAGAAGGCTATTCGGTCATCTTTTATATGATTGGTTATATCATTAAATACATCTTCGGGAGTACCATCAGTGTTATCTTGTGTTTTAAGCATATAAGGAGTTATAGACCCCAAAAGCACTGCTTTTGTAACACGTGCACCTCCATACTTGCTGAAGTAGCGTACTACCTCGCCGCCACCCATAGAGAAGCCTACCAAGGTTACATCCTGCAGATCTAGCTGGTCGAGCAACGCTTTAAGGTCTGACGCGAGCGTATCGTAGTCATAACCTGTCCATGGCCTGGATGCATTACCAAAGCCACGGCGATCATAAGTGATGCAACGCATGCCTTGCTGAGCAAGTGGCACAACCTGATATTCCCACATTTCTTTGCTCAGTGGCCAGCCGTGTATAAATACCACAGGCTTACCTGATCCTGTATCTTCATAAGGCAATTTTATCTCGTTGCCTGTGGCATCTTTTGTCTTAATAAAATTCATGGGAAGATATATTTTAAAGGTTAAGTGTTTGATGGTTTATCAAAAATATCATTCCATATCCATATTGTTAAACCAATGGTACTGTTTTTATGATAATAAATATAAAGCAGACCTCCGTGTACAGAAAAATTTTAACATCCGTTTTTTCGCTCATAATGATATCCGCTATATCCGGCTGTGGCAGTCGTGGCAGTACATCGCCTGACTACACTTCAAAACGGGTTGATACTGTGGTGCCTGCCGGGAACAATATGATGAGCACAGGCAGGGGACAAGAGATATTTCAGCAGCGTTGTATCGCCTGTCATGGCCTTTCCGGCAATGCGCACAATGATAATGCGGCTAATTTACAGACGAGCAGGATAGATAGCTTCTCTATGGCGCTAACCATTAAAAATGGTCGCAATAATATGCCCGCCTTCAAAAATGCCATGCCTGATTCTGACATCAGCAATGTAATAGTTTATGTGAAAAGCCTTAGGCGCTGAGCAGAAACCTATTTAGAAGAGGGTGGAGGTGGAGTAGTAGTGGGTTTCGCTTCGACTGGTAACGAAGGCTCTTTTTTAATCGTGTCTTTAGAATTTTCCAGACTTTCTGATTTTGTTTCCACTGCAGTAGGGCGCTTTGCCATTTCTGCCAGCAATTCCGCCTTAAAGGGTTCGAAAGTAGCTCTTAGCGCAGACCTGAAATTATCTGTAACAAATTGTAACTGCTCACCTACATGATCCTCATGTCTTCTTAATGCATTCCTTTGGCTAAAGAATAATATTAGCGGAATAATAAAACCAATAACTATAAGTGCTACAATGATGATGATCATCAGCGTCTGATAGGAGGATAAGAAGTCGGTCTTCATCAGGGTTTTGGGACTAATGGTTTCCCGTATGATGTATACAGTATCGCGTTTTGCTAATTCTGCGGCTGCTAATTGTAAACTATCTATCATGTCTTCTGTGATATTTTATTCTGTTTTAACAGTCTAAAACATTGAATAAAAGTAAAGAGAAATAACAAGAAGTAATAAAATATTAGTTGCCTTGCATTAACTAAATTATCACCAAATGAACGCTTACGTATGCAGTTTTATTTACAATACTGAGGATTAGGGGAAAAGAATTTTACGAAAGCTATAATGATAATGTGAAGTAGTAACAGAGCTGTCCATCCTACTAATACGTTGATGGTGAAGTATAATGTTTCACGCTTGAAAAAACCTATAGCAGTTAGTAATATAGGTATTGTATTATAAGCAAGATAAGTAACCAGATGATAATTAAAACCAAGGTGCCTTTTATAATCATCCCGCTTACCGATAGTATAAGCACTGTAAACGATGGTACAGAGGTAGAAAAATAAAGTGATTTGATTATTACCCGTTTTGTTCAATACAAGTATTATAAAATACATAAGTATTGTAGCACAAAAAGTGAGCAGTGAGTATTTTAAAACATTGCGATTTATAAAGCTGGTCATGGTATTTGTAATTGCGGTGCAAATTTACAACTGACTGAGCCTGTATTTATCATTTTTTATCGCTTTGCCTATAAGGAAAAGTGATGCAGCGCCTAATATAGCTGTTAATGCTACGTACACGGGTTGAAAAGAAACAATGCTTGCGATGTTATTCAGTACAATACCTATAGTAGCTATTAGTAGCAATACACCGGTAATGGCGTAGGTAAAGAGATGTTCGTATGTTTTTGGCGTTTTCATTTTTATAACTGTTTTGTTGTGTAAAAGTATTGTGCCAGCTAAAAGTGGGGAAGTGATAATCGGTGGACAGTGTGGAATAGTCGGTAACTGAACAATAATATCGGGCAGCAATACAGTAGTAATATAGCAAACCCTGATATAACCGTGTGGCATGATTATAATATGCCAACAGTGTATAGATAACTCTAAAAATAAAAAACTATGAGCGCAACTAAGATATTTTTATTCGCAGCAGTAGGCGTAGCCGCGGTATTACTGCTTACATCAGACAAAGCAAAAGAACTTCGTAATGACGCTGAAGACAATGCGAAGAAATGGAAGAAAAAATTCTACAAATTAGCCGGCAGCACCGCCGACTCTGTTACTGACCTTAAAGACATAATAGGCAGTGAAATAGAAGGGCTGGGTGACGATGCACGCGAAAGGATAATGACCATACTCAATGAAAGTGGTAAAAGCGGCAAGCGTATTAAAAAGAACATTTCCGGTCAACTATCTTAATTAAAGAATCTACTACTCAAGCGCAGGCGTAAATGCCTGTGCTTTTTTATTGTTTATTGCCGGTCATGCCGGCAAAGAGGTAAATGTATATCATACGGGAAAGGCGCATGAGCCAAGGCTGCAGGAGTATTACCACTGCTGTGCTGGTGATAAGGTAATAGTACAAGCTATAGTCGTTATAGCCTACAAATGTGATGTGAAAGATAGGCATATACCACAGCAAATTGAGAAAAAAGACCATCACAGTAAGTGCATAGTTGATACCGCCGCCATTATTACTTTCGTGCTTCATTTTGTGGCCGCATACGCTGCAATGATCAACCATTGCAAGGCACTTACCAAGTGGAAAAACATGTTTATTAACGAACACATCGCCTTTACGGCAGGTGGGGCACTTCATCCTGAATAAACCTATCAGCAGCGTGGTCTTTCTTACTTCTGTCATTCGTTTTTCGGTTGTAAAACCGCTGCTATATTACTAATAATAAATGAAAAAAAATAAAGCCTGAATATCATGATCAGCAAGCGCGCCATGATATTCAGGCTTGAATAATATATAGCTATTACGTTACAATGCTTTCACCATTGTTTTAAATGATGCGGGATCCATAGTGGATAAGCTAACTGTATATGTGCTACCTGTGGCAGGTGTAGCGCCTGTAATACCTCCGTAAAATTGGCTTCCTATGATTGTCATTACCACAAAATGCACAGGCGTATTAGGTACATGCGACTCCGTAATTGTACTGTCGGCAACATGCGTCATTGGCCATACGCCGTTGAAGTTGTCATAAAGTGCATACGCCCACACAGTTCCAGAAGTGGGAAGGGTAACTCCCGATATGTTGACCGTGAAAGATTGATAAGAAGGGCTTGCCATAAACTGATCGGCATTGCAATAATGCAGGCTGTCTGAGAACATGGACAATGTATCGCCATTGTAAACGATACGATTACGAATTGTGTCTCCCATTTTCCAATTAACGGTATTCGTAGGGCCAGAATTGTCTGATGACATACCGAGGAAGAACGACATACCAGGAGCGGGCGTTGTTGCCTGTGGCATATTTACCTGGTAGGATACGCCGGGCTTCATATTGAGCTCCTGGCCGCTTTGTGTAACCTTAATGTAAGTTTCGCCACCCGACATCAGCGCATTGCCATCGCTGTACGGCAATACTGTAGCATATATCATATCTGCTTTTGTGAGGTAGTCGTTTACCTGTATCTGCACACTGCCTGTTACGGCAACACCTGCCGCTGTTTGGAAGGCATTGGCAGGGAATATGAAGCGGCTGCCACCGGGTCCGTAAAAGGAGCCACCTGTTGCTGCGTCAATGGTAGTAGTAGTAGCTGGTTGCGCCATAGCCTGATACATAGCTGATAACGACGCATAGCTCGTGCTGCTAGTGGAACTATCACTTTTCTTACACGCTGCTGTGACGATGATTACTAATGCAATAAACGGTAGAATGATCTTTTTCATGAATCTGGTATTTTAGGTTATAAAATAGAAGAATGGCCGCAGCCGACATAAAGCTGACAATGAAAATGTTTAGTTTTCAGCTTATGAGGAGTAGACATAAAACGAAGCGAAAATTGTGCCAAATGCAGTGTAGAAAGGTGTTTCCGTCGGTATCTTATTTATCAGTATGACTAACCTTCTGTTAATGATGCCGTATGAACAATAATTATCTATCTCGATAAAATACGGATATATCGTTTTACATCTACATCATGTGTAATAGGGGCGTTTGTGGTAAGATGAGCAGCAAACTCATCTGCAAAATAAGGAGACATAGAGCAACCCTTACTGCCCATACCATTCAAAATACCAAGCGCCGGATATTGGGGATGCAAGCCGGAAAAAGGTTTTCTATCGAAATTTGCAGGGCGCTGTGATACGATATGATCTGTAACTGTAAATGGCAGACGCAGCCAGTATTTCAGCCGATCTATGGTCTGTTCTCTAAAATACTGTGAAGGCATCATATCTGTAAATTTCCAGTCGTGCGAAGCACCTACCCAAAATAGTCCGTTCTGCCACGGAACTATGTTTATGTGTTGTTTATATATACAGTTGTCGGGTAATCCGGGTATAGAAACAATAAGCGCTTCTCCTTTATCTTTAGACCAAGGCAATAACTCCCAATGAGGATTATACACGCTTGATACACCATCGCAGCAGATCATTTTTTTCGCACTAATGTTTTTATAAGAAACACCATCATCGGTTAGTAAGCATTGCTGCCAGTCGAAAGATTCTTCCAGCAGCGAATTACCATCTAAAAGCCGCTTCCGCCATGCTTTAAGCAAGCTATTTATATCTATGAGCAGGCAGGGGGCTATGTTGCCCACTCCATAATTAAATCTGAAATACGCTTCCTGATCCTTACCGTCTGAAACGGATAAATATTCAGGTAATTCTGTTGCTTTTTTTGAAAAAAGTTCTTGTGCGTCGCGAGTGGGGAAGTGGTCACTTATATTGCATTGGCGTACGATAGAAATATTTAATTCGCTCTCTAATGCTTCATAAGTATTTTGCGCATATGGCAACAATGTGTCAATCATCCATGACCGCACATGGCGCATGCCAGTAACCGGATTAATAACACCGCTAGCCACTTTGCTGGCGTTATCTGTTTTCGCGTCATCAATTACCAAAACAGAAGCTCCTACTTTTATCAGTGCACGGCTCAGCAGCGTACCACTAATCCCTTGTCCGATAATAAGATAATCGACCTGCATGGTGCAAAGAAAAGAAAAACTTACCGCACGCTATCTTTTCGACCAAGTGGTATAAAGAATCTGCTACACGACTTTGTGCATGATCTTAGTTGCTTTCTTTTTTGCTTTGCGAGCCGCCGAGCCTGCATTCTGTTTGAAAATAAGTGCCTTATTTTCTATTAGTAGTCCGGCTATAATGCCTGCGGCCCCGTATGCGAGTAACTTGGATAGTTTCATTTTATTAATATTTTCAGTTATTAATTCAATTTTTAGACAGCTATGGACCATCTGCCATCATTATCTATTGTGTAAGATAGCCCATTACTCATCTCATATACTTCCTTACCTGTCTTTTCGTCTTTATGATTGCTTTTCTCATACACTCTTATGCCGTTGTTTTCACGGGTAAGGTACACGATCAATGCATTTTGCGTAGGTGTTACATCATGTAGCCACTGCTCATCACTTTCCTTTACAAACGCTTGGCTCATAATAATAGATTTATTTCACATAGTAAGCAAAAATGGTGCCGATGGGGCAGGTGATAGTCATAAGTTGTAAGTTTTGCATTAGGTAAAGCGTGGCATTGTTTTATAACCTGATTATTCAAAAACATAACTATTATGGAACCGAATAAAGGAGATCATGGTAATAAGATCAATGAATCGCATAGGAGTACGCAAAAGGCGGGTGTAAAGGGCGTGCAGGAGGATAAACCATCCAGCAAGCAAAAATCTGCCGGCGATAAGTGGGATGTAGAAGGAGACGATAAGAAAGAAACTGATACCAATTCCAATAACAGTGTAGGAATTAAGAAAGAACAGAAAGGTAAAACAAAAGGATAGCTGCATAAGTCTTAAAAAATTGTGATATTTTCTCTTTGATGGGACATAGCATTTAAAATGAGGCAATTGATACCCTAATTACTGCACTTAGCTATTATATTTGCAGACTTAGGAAATATCATGGAATTAAGTAAGAATTTTCAGCATAAGGAAGCAGAAGAAAAGTGGTATCAATACTGGAATGAAGCGGGTTATTTCCGCTCTCAGCCGGATGGCAGACCTGCATATACGATAGTGATGCCACCACCCAATGTAACAGGTGTGCTACACATGGGGCATGCACTCAACAACTCTGTACAGGATATATTGGTGCGCCGCGCCAAAATGATGGGTTATAATACAAGCTGGGTGCCCGGCACAGACCATGCGTCTATAGCCACAGAGGCTAAGGTGGTGGGTATGCTGCGTGAGCGCGGCATCGATAAGAACAGCCTTACCAGGGATGAGTTTCTGAAATACGCGTGGGAATGGAAGGAAAAATACGGAGGTATTATACTACAGCAGCTTAAAAAACTAGGTTGCTCGCTCGACTGGGACCGTACCGCCTTTACTATGGATAGTGGCTACTATGCGGCTGTGATACGTGTGTTTGTTGAGCTCTATAATAAGGGTAATATATATAGGGGTGTAAAGATCATCAACTGGGATCCTAAGGCAAAGACCGCACTTAGCGATGAAGAAGTAATACATAAACAGACGAACAGCAAGCTGTACTACGTACGCTACAAACTGGATACCGATAAAGAAGAGTACATAACAATAGCCACCGTACGCCCGGAAACAATATTAGGTGATACTGCTGTTTGTGTGCATCCTGACGATAAGCGCTATGCACATCTCGCAGGCAAATATTGTTTTGTACCCCTTATTAACAGGCGTATACCTATCATCTTTGATGACTATATAGACATGGAATTTGGTACGGGCGCACTGAAGGTGACGCCTGCGCACGATGTCAATGATTACAATCTGGGATTGAAGCATCACCTGCAAGTAATAGATACGCTGAATGAAGACGGTACTATGAGCGAGGCAGCGCAGATGTATGTAGGCATGGACCGATTTGCCGTACGTAAGAAAATAGCAGAAGACCTGCGTGAAGCGGGTAATCTTGTTAAAGAAGAAGATTACGTAAATCAGGTCGGTTTCTCAGAGCGGACAGACGCGGTAATAGAGCCAAGGTTATCAACACAGTGGTGGTGCAATATGCAGGAGATGGCAAAGCCAGCTATTGCCGCGGTAGAAAATGATACAATAGAGTTCCACCCAGCTAAGTTTAAGAATCTTTATCGTCACTGGATGGAGAACATCAAGGATTGGTGCATCAGTCGCCAGTTGTGGTGGGGGCAACGTATACCTGCCTGGTACGATAGTGAAGGCACTATATATGTGGCAGAAACAGGTGCCGCGGCACATGAACAATATAATGCCAAGAAACCACTTCTTGCAGGTAAAGAACCGGAGCTGAAGCAGGAAGAAGATGTACTGGATACATGGTTCAGCAGCTGGCTGTGGCCTATGGAAGTTTTTGGATGGAATGAGAATCCAGACAATGAACAACTGAAATATTATTACCCTACCAATACACTCGTTACCGCACCGGAGATTATATTTTTCTGGGTGGCACGTATGATAATGGCGGGTTATGAATTTACCGGACAGAAGCCATTTGGTAAAGTCTATTTTACTGGGATAGTACGCGATAAGCAGGGGCGTAAGATGAGCAAATCGCTTGGTAACTCACCTGATCTGTTACAACTTATAGAAGACTCAGGTGCTGATGCTGTGCGCTTTAGTGTGATGATATCATCGCCTGCGGGGAATGATCTGTTGTTTGATGAAGGGCAACTGGAACAGGGCCGTAACTTCTGCAATAAGATGTGGAACGCTATGAAACTGGTAAAGGGCTGGGAAACGCGACAAGTGGAAGGGCTTGAAGATAGCAATGTACTGTTCGCCATAAACTGGATGGAGCAAAGGCTGGCACAGGTATCGGAAGAAGTGAGTGAACTGATAAAGGATTTCAGATTAAGCGAAGGGTTAAAGACCTTGTACTCACTTATATGGAACGACTTCTGCTCATGGTATCTCGAGTGGGTGAAGCCGGGCATGGAACAACCTATAAGTGCGCATGTATATGAGCGTACAATAAGTATCTACGAGCAACTACTTCAATTGCTACATCCTTATTTGCCGTTTGTAACAGAAGAAATATATCATATACTCCGTGACAGGAAAGAAGGTGATGACCTGATAGAAAAACAGTTGCAGGTGTATGATACGCCTGATGCTGAATTGCTGAAGCAGGGGGGCTTGTTGCAAGAGCTTATCAGTGCGATAAGGGATACGCGTAATAAGAACCAGCTGAAGCCAAAGGACACGATAAAGTTGTGGATAGACACGAAACACCATTCATTCTATGAAGCTATGCAGGATATACTGCGCAGGCAGGTTAATGCGGAGCAGATAGGCTATACTAGTGAAGCAAAGCAGGGCAGTATATCGATAGTAGTGGGGACGGACAAGCTTTATATAGAAGCTGCGGCTGCAACCATTGACGTACAGGCGCAGAAAGACCAAATGATAAAAGAGCGTGACTATCTGAAAGGATTTTTGGTGAGTATAGATAAGAAATTAGGCAACGAACGTTTTGTACAAAATGCAAAGCAGGAAGTAATAGATGGCGAGCGTAAAAAGCAATCTGATGCACTGGATAAGATAAGGGTGATAGAAGAAAGCTTGAGTTTGTTGAATAGTTAATTACTTGAAGGATTTGACAAGTGATCAGTATTGGATATATTCTGTAATGTGATAAATTTGAATAGATGAAGCGTACTGTAAGTATATTATCGGTTGTTTGTATGATGGCTTTTACTGTAACGCTATGGGCGCAGCAGGGAAAGAAAAAGGCTGCAGGTAAGGCCGAAAGTACAACAACTGCTGCTGCAGTTTTGCCAAAAGCGGTGCGTATACCTGTATACCTCGGGCACTCATCTTTTACAGGCGGTCGCATACCAAAACAGGTTTTTGATTCTCTCTTAAAGCAAGGGCTCACTGCACATGATTCATTGGGTGTTGCCTATCGTGTGCTGGCATTCGATATTAATTACGCTGAAAGCCAGATGTATGAAGATTCAGTCGGTAATCTGATGCGCCTCACAGATTATCAGTTAGAATTTTGTCCGGGGGACACCATTACAGCAGGTATTGCCGCATCTATATATCAGCGTACCAAAGAAGGAGATACGATGTACTTCGATCACATAAAACTCGCTAAGTTCTCTGATAACGTTGTATACTCGTCCGATAGTAATTACACTACGGGCAAGGGAATGATATTCGAGATAAGTAAGTAATCGATCAATTAAGCAACAATAGATTGACACTGCGCTGCAGGATATTGAAAGCTATCTCTGCCATTAGGTTCTCTTTATCAAGCGTGGGGTTTACTTCTGCAACTTCGAAGCAGCATATCTTATGGTGCTGCATAAAAGATGCAATAAGATCTTCAGCTTCTCGTTCACGAAGGCCATTGCTTACAGGTGTTCCAGTGCCGCGAGATATAGAACTGTCCAGGCTATCTACATCGAATGTGATATAAATATCGTCGCAATTGGAGAGGTGCATAAATGTCTGGCGCACTACATTTTCAACTCCTTTACGACGTATCTCTGATACAGGTATTACTTTAATTCCACCCTTTTTGATAATGGCTTCTTCTTCTTTTTCATAGTCGCGGAGGCCTATGAAAACGATGTCTTCCGGCTCTATCTTTGGCTGTATTTTTCCGAGGTTCTTCAGCTTGTTCCACATCTCCACCGTCTGCGTATCAGGATTATGTACCTGATTTGATTTATTGTCTTCAGCAAGAGATATGGCTAAAGGCATACCATGCATATTACCCGATGGTGTGGTATACGGCGAGTGCATATCGGCATGTGCATCTATCCATATAATACCAAGCTTTCGTTTTGGGCGAGCCATTTTTATACCGGCTATCGTGCCCCCCGCGGTACTGTGGTCGCCCGCCAGCACTAACGGGAAAAGCCCTGATTTCATTGTTTCGCATACCGCTTTTGATACACGATCGTACATAGTGTAAATACCTTGTATGCGCTTTGCGTAAGGAGACGCTACAGGCTCATAGAGCAGGCGGTTTTCATCCTCAACAATCTCCGAAGGGAAATTGACAAACAAGTTGCTCATGAAATCGAGCGCCGCTATTTTTATTGCATCTATACCCAGGCTGGCACCACGTGTACCAGCTCCTATTTCCGACCTTACTTCTATGATCTTTATATTACGCATAGATTTCAAAGGTAATAATTATAATTAGCTTATTAGCTGATGTGATGATTAGCTGACTGTGTAGCTTGTGCCGGTAATCACTGACGTGCACTTTAATAACAATGATTTATGAACTAAAATAAGCAGATCATCCATCAACTCATTAAAAAGGGTATCCAATAGAGATATTGAAAATGATATTATTAGCACGCCAACTTGGATCATCGAATGCTATCTGATCCCAAACCCATCCACTTTCCGTATGTATGTAAGGCTTTTTAACCGGCATCGCCACATCGAGCCGCAACGTTAGGAATGAGGCCACATCAAAGCGAAGACCTGCACCCACATCGACAGCAATGTCCTGTCCTAAAGTAGACAGGCGAAACTCACCACCCACAAAACTGGTATCTTTTTTCTCCAGCCATATATTACCCGCGTCTGCAAACAAGGCACCATTCATTTTTATTGCTCCTGCAAAAAGCGGAGCAATAGGGAAACGGTATTCACCGTTCATCTCCAACTTTATATCACCTGTTCTGTCGATCGTATTTATATCCACAGTGTTTGCAGGCACAGAACTACCCGGGCCAAGTGTGCGTATACGCCACCCACGAAGGCTGTAGGGGCCGCCTACATAGTACTGCTTTATGTATGGCAATGCATCAGACTGGCCGTAAGGTACGCCTACGCCACCATAGAAGCGGAATGCCGCTACAGAATGGGGAAATGTAAAGTAATGGCGTGCATCAAAATCGAGCTTGGTGTATTGTGCATATTTAATACTATAAAGATCATTTAATGATGCACCTACATCGTTTATAAGCCCCAGCAATCCACCCGCCTCTTCAATGCCCAATTTCAGGAAGGAGTAGTTTGCGCCATGCTTTTTATCAATATCATTGTAGGTATAGGTAATATTCTCACCTTCTATAAAATTCTGCTTATAGCTGTTCTTCAGGTAGTCATTGTTAGAGAGCGCCTGCTTAAATGAGTCCGACTCATAAGGCACGCGTATTATGTTGATAAATGCAGGAGACAACGTCCATGTTTGCGTAGGCGTTGCACGCCAGCTATAGGTAAAGTTTGCACTCGTATTAATGAGTGTAAAATAATCGAGACGATCTATGACATTTGTACCTCCACCCAGTATAGTATGAGGCAGATTACCATTATCGAATATACTGTTGGGTAGTGGTGCTATAAATTTTGGAAAGTCAAGACTGGCGTTAAGTCCGTAATAGTTTGTAAGTACATAGAAGTGATTGAAAAAACCAGTACCATAATTATCGTTGTACTGTAATTCCACACCACCGTTCACGCCTATGGTCAGCAGGTTCGCACCCTTTGCAAAGTTACGGTCACGGTAGTTAAAGCTAAGTGAGTTGCCAAGTGTGTAGGTAGACCCGCTAGATATCTCGTAGTTGGTAGAGAAGTCGTGTTTCTTGGTACGGTTCAGCAATATATTGCAATCGAGCATATTATGATTAGCGGTATCTTCCCTAAAGTTGATACGTATATACTGGAATATCCCCAGTTCATTAAGTTTTACAATCGTTTTGTCGTAGTCATCCTGCGAGTATATCTGCCCCGGGTTAAGGTAAATATGGTCTGCCAGCACGCCGGCGTTTACATAATACTTGTGGTATTTAAAGAGCACGCTGTCCCGCACTTTTTTTATCATGGTACTATCCCGGTAGTCTGATTGCGCCTGAAAATCGGGGTATACCCTTACTCTAGCAATACCATATTTCACATATACGGCAGGGTCGTCTGTAGGGCGGATAATAACGCTGATATCTACTGTAGGTTTCTTGTTGCTCTTTTGTTGTGCTATAAAGTTTATCGCATTCTCAAACGGGCTTTCCACATCCTTAAAATAGGTCTTGTTAACCGTATCGAGCTTAAAGGTTACATTCTCTTGCGAGAAACGGTAATAGCCATAATCTCGCAACAAGGCGGTTATACGCCCACGTTCTTCCTCGAGCATGCCATACGTAAACTCTTTGTTTTTTTTCAGGCCGGATTCATCTGCATCATCTTTTAAAATAGCCGTTACATTACTGTCATCCGCATCATAGCTCACTTTATTTATCAGGTAATTTACGCCTGCATTTACATGGTAGGTTACATAAGCTTTCTTGTCGCGAATAATGAAGGTATCGTTAACCTGTGCATAGAAATAACCCTGGTTAAACATATAGCTCTTCATGTTCTGAACGGAACGGGCTATGTAAGAAGTATCGAACAATATGGGACGTTCCACACTTTTAGGTAATGATGAATCAGCCTTTATACTGTACTTACTGTAGCGCCTGTTGTACAGCCATAACTTAAAAGGTATAAAGCCGGATGAATAGGTATTCGTCTTTTGTACAATGAGCTTGTTAAGGTTGTCTTTTATCTCACCCCTGTTGTTGATTACCTTGTCAGACTTAAGTATTATGGTATTCTTACGAAGAAGGGCCTTGCCATCTGGTATATGTTTGGTGATATTGCAGCTTGCCGCAATTAATAACACGAATGCCGTAAGGATCAGGGAAAAGCGCTTTATATGTTGAATTCGTCTATCGGGCATTCTTGTGTAGTACAGTTAGTACAATTGATATAGTTTTGTACCGTATGTTATCTAAGGCGCAAAATAAATACATTCGGTCATTAACGCAGCAAAAATACCGCAATGAATATAAAGTATTTACGGCGGAAGGCGATAAAATAGCTATTGAATGGTTAAAAAGCAACCATCGTATACAAATGATCGTGGCCACTGCCGATTGGGCCGATAGCTATGATCACCTGATAGAGCAGCACAAAGAAGCACTATTGCATATTGTGGAGGAATATGAGCTTGCCGCTATATCATCTCTGCAAACAGCCAATCATGTATTGTTGGTAGTGCCAATGCTGCAACAGGGAAGTGTCAACGATATAAACGAATGGTGTATTGCTACTGATAATATACAAGACCCGGGCAATATGGGTACGATAATACGTATAGCCGACTGGTTTGGAATAAAGCATGTGGTATGCTCACCGGGCAGCGTAGATGTATATAACCCTAAAGTGGTGCAGGCTGCTATGGGTGGCCATCTGCGGGTGAATCTATATGAAACGGAACTATTACCATTTCTAACCCCCAGTAGCTTGCCTGTATTCGCCGCAACACTTGGTGGCGAGAGTATATATAAAATTGAACGTCCTGGAGCCGGCATATTAGTGATTGGTAATGAATCTAAGGGCATCTCTGATGAGATAATAGATATTGCTACCTATAAAGTTACAATCCCGCGTATGGGTGGGGCAGAGTCGCTCAATGCTGGTGTGTCTGCGGGCATTTTATGTGCACTGCTGGTAGGTGGTTAAAATTAACGTTGCTAAAACATAATTCAGGGCTTTGGCACGACTGTTGCACCTTAATTATGTATAAGTTTGATGTATGAAAAAGTTTTTTGCAATAGTATCTCTGCTTTCTGCGGTATACAATGTAGCTGAAGCGCAATCTATGCTTAAGGTGAGCCTGAGCGATAATTCACAAATAAACATAGCACTCGATGACCGTTATTTTAATAAAAGAGGCGCATCGGTAACTGTAGGCGATTTGCCGCCCGGCCGTCATTATCTGGAGATATATACTACTTATCAGGATAGCAGGGGACGTGCACAAGAACAGGTTGTATATCAGGGAAGAATAAAAACTACCGCGGGTGTAATAACGCTCTTTCAGTACGACCCTGCAAACAACCAGAAATATGTGCAGCAGGAAGATATGGAAGCTTATACAAGTAATAATTTTCCGCAGAATAGTGGCAGTACTGATAATGGTCAGAATATGAATAATGATCAGGTAGCCCCTCCGAACAACAGTAATAACGATAATGGCTATGACAATAGTAACGATGGTGGTTCTGTGGCATCACCTGCGCCTACAAGTTCATTGACTGAAGAGAAGGCCGATAAACTGAAAACAACCGTAGAGAAAAAAGTTACCGATACCGAAAAATTAAAGGCGCTGAAAGATGGCCTGAAAGGCGAAACGCTAACCACAGATCAGGTGAGCGGTATGATGGATTGGTTTAATTTTGAAAGTAGTAAGGTCGATTTCGCAAAATGGGCTTACAATGTTGTGGTTGATAAAGACAATTACCGCAGTCTTGAAAATAAATTCTCTTATAAGGCATCGCAAGATGATCTGGAAAGTGTTATAGGGAAGTAGCTGGTGCATTTACTGTAGCTTCACCTTTAAGATAGCAATAGCGGTTGAATAGCTTACCTGTGATTACCCCAATAATTATCCCAAGCAATCCGCCGCATATTACATCAACAGGGTAGTGGACCCCCACATATACCTGGGAAAATGCGACAACTGTAGCCCATATAATGGCTATGGGCCATATCCACTTTGTAAGCTTCCCTAATGTTATAGCGCTGAATATAGCCAGTGCAAAATGGTTTGTAGCGTGTGATGATGGGAAACTATACCCATTACCACACTCTACTATAAGGTGTATGATGCTCTTTAATGCCGGGTTATTGCATGGACGCAGGCGATGAAAATGTGGCTTCAATAAGTGCGCGCTTATCTGGTCTGATATGACAAACGTAATTAGAAAAAAAGCACACCATAGCCAACCTTTTTTACCAAACTTTAAAGGCATAAATATGGCCAGAAAAAGATACAGTGGTGCCCAAAACCATTGATTTCTTAAAAATGGCACTACAACGTCCAGCAGGTCAGTGTGCCAGCGTGTGTTTATCTCATACCATGCGGTATGATCCCAGGCTATAATGACATCGTGAAGCTTTTTGAGCATGCTATTTCTTAAATATCATTATCAATCGTGGTGAGTCGATAGGATGGTATGTGTTGAGTTTGTAGTCGCCAAATGTGCTGACTAACGAGAGTCCTGCGGCCTTGAACATCTTTATGAAATCTGCCAGTGAGAATGCTGCAACGCGCTCTACATATTTCCGTGGTTTGTGCTCCGCATCCAGGAAACTTATCTCTTTAATAATGTGGTTTTGTTCAAACTTTTTTTTAATATTAAAACTATAACTGCCCCTTGTTACGGTTTCTTCTGCTACTAATTTTGGTAGTATATTTTGAAAATTCAGGTAGTCAATAACGAGTAATCCATCCTTTTTCAAAGCCGCTGCAAACGACTTAGCCGCCATATTATGGTCGCGGTCTTTGCTGAAATAACCAAAGCTCGTAAAGAAGTTAAAGGCGTAGTCGAAGTAGTTAATATAAAAAGGGAACCGCATATCGTGTACAAAAAACTCGAGGTGGTCCATTTCGTGCGCCTTTGCTTTCTCAATACTCGACATCGAGAGGTCTATACCTATAACATCAAATCCATGTTCTGCAAGCTGGTTGGCATACCGGCCTTCGCCGCAGGCTATATCCAGCATACGGCTGTGTGGCATAGGTTGCAAATGCTGCAGCAATGTCTCAACAAACGTCTGCGCTTCGTGCTCATCCCTGTTTTGGTAGAGTATCTTATAAAAGGGTGATCCAAACCAGTTCTCAAACCAATCTACATGTTCCATAAAAGCTATGCGGGAATAATTGAGATCAAAAGTAAACGATATTGCTAACTAAGTCAATGTATTATACTCTTTAAGATGAGTTTTGTATTATCCTTCTGATGGATTTTACGAACTGAACAGTTTATGAGTATCTTTGCAGCCCAAATTTAAAGCATGAGTTTTCGTCGCATCTTAGTTTTCTATCGTATACCGATAGCAGTAATATTAATAGCCCTTGGTTTTTTGTTAGGATTCAAGGTTACCTGGTGGGTAGCATGGATACCGTTTCTTATAGCTATACTAATGGTCGTTGCCTATTTTATGGTAGGGCCAATGACGCTGATACAAGGCTATGTAGAAAGTGGTGATATGGAAGGGGCTCAGAAATTGTTGGCTAAAGTAAAGTACCCTAAATTCCTGTATAAGCCTATACGCTCATCGTACTATATGTTGCAGGCCAATTTTTCTACCATGGGCGATGACCTCGATGCTGCGGAAGCGCAATTAAGAAAAGGACTATCGACTGGTATGCCTGAAAAAGAATACGAAGGCACTGCGTATCTGCAGTTGGGCGCTATAGCACAGCGTAAGGGCAATATAAAAGAGGCTTACGAAAACCTCCGCAAAGCGGTAAAAATAGGCTTGCCGGATAAGGATAATGAAGCTACGGCTTACCTTCAACTGTCAGGCATCTGCATACAACGCAGGGATTTTCGTAGCGCAAAGCTTTATTTCAACAAAGCTAAATCGTGCAAGCCTACTAATACTCAGGTAGTAGACCAGATGAAGGAAATGGCAAAATATATGGCACGTATACCAGGTTAGTACTCCTCATTATATAAAAGCAGAACGCTCCTTCATCAAGGAGCGTTCTGCTTTTTATTGAAGTTTTATGATGTTTATCTTCTTCCACCTTCACCATGTGGTTCTTCACGCGGAGCCTCCTGGCGTGGTGCTTCCTGATGCGGCTGAGCCATAGGGCGTTGCTGCATTTGAGGTTGTGGTCTCTGCTGCATTTGAGGCTGTGGCCTTTGTTGTGGCTGCGGTCTCTGTTGCATTTGAGGTTGTGGCCTTTGCTGTGGCTGGTTCACTTGCGGCCTGTTTGCAGGTTGCTGCGTGTGCGGCGCCTGTGCAGGGCGAGTTTGTGGTTGTGTAGCCGGCCTGTTATTGGCAGGCTGTTGCGTATGTTGTGGCCTGTTGTTGTTTGCAGGTTGTGTTTGTGGCCTGCCCGTATTAGGCTGCGTCTGTGGCCTGTTTGTATTAGGCTGTGCTCCCTGGTGTGTATTAGCAGGTGCTCCTGGCCTTTGCGTATTAGGTTGATTACGTGGGCCTACAACGCCAGTGTTTGCAGGGTTCTTTTGTTGCACTACCTGCCTGAAGGCCGGTGCCCTGTTTGCTACTAACGTAGTCTGTGCCTGTGGTCGGCCTATTGCTTTAGGAGCCTTAATAACGTTTGATGGACGTGCGGTAGAAACTGTGGCCCTATTCACTGCAGGGCGATACATATTTACCGTTCTGCCGCCTACATTAGAAGCTCCCGGCCTGTTAGTACTTGCCAGTTTATAAACTTGAACCGGCTGGTGTGTATCACGCTGAATAACATCGGCACGAGGGCCATAGTTATAACGTACATGGGTGCCATTATCAATATAAGTATTGTTGATGATGGTTGTGTTATTGATATAAGTGTTGTTATATGATGGTCCTCTCCAGTAGCTAACACAGTTGTCCCTGTACATATATTGCGGTGCAACGAATACCCACCAGCTATTGGGGCATCCCCAACTTACGCCAACCCTTGCACCAGGTCCTAAAGGAGCCCAGCCACATTGGCCACCACCATAACGCCAGTCAACCCAAGCCGGAGCCCACTCCTGGCCCGGTATCCATACCCAGCCATAATAAGAGTTATACGTCCAGCGGCCATAGTGATAACAAGCCCATCCCCAAGGATCGCTTGATACCCAGGTATTACCATAATCGGTCATAGCCCAGTGTCCACGACTACCATACGGACGAAAATCACCGCCTTCGCTTGGCACCCATACATTACCATATTGTGGGTCTGATACCCATTGGCCGTAAGGAGACAGTTCATCGTAGAAAGACTGATAAGAAACTGTAACACCCGGCTGCGCCTGTGCTGTTTGGTTAGGGTACATAAAAAGCATTAAGCCTAATATTTGTAGCCCCGTTAACCAATTGAAAACCCTTTTCATGTTGTTTTAATTTTACGTTTATGAATGGATGATTATCCAATAATTAAAGATGTGTAATTAGCTCCACTAAACAATGATGCCAATAATAATGCCAGTTCTTATCTTCAGGAGATATTTATTTCTATTTTAGTAAAATAATATTAGGTTACGTTATTGAATATTTGTTGAGTTTAGTAATATAATTAATTGCAATTCAGTTATTTGAGTATAAAAAATCACTAATGGAACATATACTTTTACTTCATGGTGCTATTGGCGCTGGCGTGCAATTAAATGATTTAGCCAAGGGGCTCAATGATAAATATCATGTATCGGTCATTGATTTTATTGGGCATGGAAGTAAAAAGATGAATAGTAAACCATACTCAATACCCTTATTTGCTAGTGATGTGCTGACATTTATGCAAGAGCGCAAACTGGAGAAGATATCAATATTCGGATATAGTATGGGTGGTTACGTAGCTGCTTATTTTGCTTCAAGGTATCCTGAAAAGGTAAACAATATCATTACTCTTGCTGCAAAATTTCATTGGGATGAACAGGTAGCGGCAAAAGAAATACAAATGCTGAACGCTGATAAGATAACAGAAAAGCTACCTGCATTTGCCAAAGTGCTGCAAGACAGGCATACAGCCAATGATTGGAAAGAAGTACTGAAAAAGACTGTCGATATGCTCCTGGAATTGGGCAAAGACAATACACTAAAAGATACTGACTATGCCGGAATAGCTGCAAGGGCTCTTTTGCTGCTCGGGGATAAAGATAAAATGGTAAGTATAGATGAGACACTATCGGTGTATAAAGCTTTGCCAAATGCGCAGATGTGCATGCTGCCCGCTGCACCACACCCGATAGAGCAGGTAGATGTACAAATGCTTTCTTACGTTATTGATAGGTTTATGACCAATACTAACCAGCCAGCGATTTAGGGCGTATAATTATATAAATTTTGGGATAGGGGCGTTGGGTTTTTCTATTACCTTTGGCTGCAATAATTTTAGCCTTTCATAAAATGAAGAAAAACATAGCTTTATTAGCAGGTGGTTACAGCGGAGAGTATGTAATATCTATACAGACAGCTGATACTATCGAGAAAAATCTTGACAGTACGTTATATAACGTATACAAGATAATCGTTACCAAAGAAGGCTGGTATCATATAGATAAAGACGACAAACGAATCGCTATTGATAAGAACGATTTTTCGTTGACTGTAAACAACAAGAAAGTAAACTTTGACTGTGCGTTCATTGCCATACACGGCACTCCCGGCGAAGATGGGCGTATACAAGGATATCTGGACATGATAGACATGCCATACACAACGTGTAATTCCATCGTGTCTGCACTAACTTTTAATAAGAGCTATTGTAATAAAGTAGTAGCTGCGTTCAACGTGGTAAATATCGCCAACTCTGTACATCTGATAAAGGGTGAACCATACTCAATGGGGGCTGTGCTGGATAAACTGCAATTGCCTGTATTTGTAAAGCCGAATGAGAGCGGTTCCAGCCTTGGTGTTAGTAAGGTAAAAGATGTAGGTGAATTACTGCCGGCGATAGAAAAAGCTTTTAAGGAAGATAACCAGGTATTGATAGAAGAGTTTATAGAAGGTAGAGAACTGACAATAGGTGTATACAAAGTAAATGGTTACCTGCATGCGCTACCTGCTACAGAAATAGTAAGCAAGAACGAGTTTTTTGATTACGAAGCAAAGTATACGCCCGGCGTTACAAAAGAAATAACACCAGCCCGCATAGATATAACGCTGAAAGAACAACTGGAATCTAAAGCAATGTACATATACCGTCACCTTAATTGTCGTGGAGTGGTACGTATGGATTTCATATTGCAGAAGGGTAGTAATAAGCTATACTTCCTCGAAGTGAATACAATGCCCGGCCAGAGTGAGAATAGTATAGTGCCACAACAAGTAAGAGCATCGGGCAGAACATTGAAGGATTTTTATGGAGAATTACTGGAAGACTGCCTTAAAACCCATTCGGTTTAAATTAATTACATTTACCTATTGCCATCTATGAAGGAAAGCGTTAAAAAATCTTTTTGGTTCAACTTGCTTGTAGTACTGTTGCTTTGCTCAGTGCTATATGTGCTGTTCTTCACCAGCCTGCACTGGATAACGCGGCATGGGGAAGAGGTAAAGATACCGGACGTAAAAGGTAAAGACATTAAGTCGGCGGTATCACAATTAGAAGATATGCACTTTGACGTGTATGTTGACTCTACTTATGAGCCAAAGGAAAAACCATTCACTGTTTTAAAACAGGTACCGGATATAGGCTCTATAGTAAAAACAGGACGAACCATATTTCTTACTGTAAATAAAGCAGTGCCGCCGCAAACACCTATGCCAAGCCTTGTGAATTTATCTTTCAGGAGTGCAGAAATGGTGCTGCGCAGCAATAAATTGCTGGTAGGCGATACTACTTTTAAGCCGGATATAGCGGCAGGTGCTGTACTACAGCAAATGCTTAATGGAAAGGATATCAAGCCCGGCGATATGATAGCGCAAGGTAGCAAGATAGACCTTGTAATAGGTGACGGCCTTGGCGTTACGCAATTTAATGTACCCGATGTAACCGGTATGAGCTATGATGAAGGAATTACTTTGCTGAAAGGCACGGGATTACAAACTACAGTACGTGTAGATGCTATGAATACTATTTCAGATACAGCAAGTGCTATTATTGTTGATCAGACACCGCGCGCTGTTAATGAAGCGGGGTCATCAAACCGTATAAAGGCGGGCGATATTGTAGATCTGCTGATAGAACAAAACCCGCCACCGGAGCATATACATAATAATGACCAGCAGGGAACCGTTAATAATGTAAACTGATCATTGTGAGAAAGGGATTATCAATCGCGCTTTTATTTTTCTGCTTTATACTTTCGTCGTCCTTGCATGCGCAGGAGTTTACGGGCCCATTACGTTACAATCCTGTTGTAAATAAGGCAAATGCCGCGAGGCACAGTAATCCCATAGCAAAAAAAACGACCACTACACTTACATTGCCTTTTTTTGAAGATTTTACAGGCACTTATATTTTCCCTGACACAAATAAGTGGGTGGAAAATGAAGTGTACATTAACAATACGATGTGTGCCAGTCCCGTAAGCAGGGGTGTTGCCACATTTGACGCGCTCGACAGGACCGGTCTACCTTATGACACACTAAGTAATGGCGATTTCAGATTTGCCGACAGCCTAACGTCACAGCCTATTGATCTTAGCGGCTATACACCGGGTGATAGTCTTTACCTCAGCTTTTTTTATCAGCCTCAAGGGAACGGGTTTTACCCATTACCCGGCGATTCGTTAATACTGTTCGTAAAGATAGTGTACGGCGATTGGGAGCCTGTTTGGAGAATGCCCGGATCTCGATTACAACCATTTAAACAGGTAATGATACCTATTACCGATTCACTCGATTTTCATAATGCTTTTCAGTTCAGGTTTGTAAATATTGCTGCACTCAACTATGCTGATGCTATATGGAATGTAGATTACGTGCGGCTAAACAGTAATCGTAACATGTACGACACACTGGTGAATGACATTGCATTCAGTACTGACCCAAGCTTTTTGCTGAACGATTATTCTTTTATGCCTTACCGCCAGTTTATGGCATTCCCCGGAGGGGAGCGGGCGGGGGAGTACACAGATAGTATTCATAATAACTATCCGGTAGATCAGGCTATAACGTATGGCTTTACGGCGCGTGAAACAACAACAAATACACCTTTATATACTGCACCAACAGGTACAACCACGCTTACTGCCAATACCGTACAGCAGTTAACTTATCCTTCTTATACAGCAACTATACCATTGGGCGGGGCTTATGATAAGGTGATATTTGAGAATAAATCTTTTATACAGCATATTTCAGCAACGGACACAATACCGAACGATACTATTGTAAGAGAGCAGATATTTGATAACTACCTTGCGTATGATGATGGTACAGCCGAGCAGGCATACTATTTAAACCTGTTCCCTACATTACCGGGTAAGATAGCTATAGAGTATCATTTAAATCGGCCAGATACTATGCGTGGCATGGCCATATATTTTGGCAGGCAGGTGCCATTGGCCTATCCTAAATATTTCTCAATTGCGGTCTATCACTCTCTTGCAGGAGTTGATGGTGCCTTTGCTGACAGTATTATATATCAACAGGATCTTTATAATCCGGGCTATATGGATACTATTAACCACTTCTGGATATATAGTTTTATCACACCGGTAGCATTGCCTGCAAGTACTTTTTATGCAGGTACTTTACAGCCAGCACTAAGTGGTAGTGACAGCCTTTATATAGGCCTCGATGTGAACCGTATTGGTGGAAATCATACTTACTTTAGTGTGCTTGATTCATGGAATCCGTCGCTTGTCAGTGGTGCGTTAATGATGCGCCCACTGTTGGGTCAGGCGGTAATCAGCACATCCGTTAATGATGTAAAGGTTAGTAAAGATGAGTGGAGTGTTTCTCCCAACCCTGCACACGATAAATTGAAATTTAATACGGGTGGCAAAAAGACAAATGATTATCGCATCACGGATATGAAGGGGCTTGTGGTAAATGCAGGTAATATGCCACAAGACAATACAGTGAACATCGCTCAACTGCCATCGGGCGTATATCTCGTAAACATTGTTTGTGATGGCATTACCAGTACAACTAAAAAAATCGTAAAAGAGTAACATGAAAAATATAACGGTACAAGAACTAAAAGAAAGATTAGATGCGGGCGAGGAACTCAATGTGATAGATGTGCGTGAACCTGCGGAATATGCAGAGTACAATATTAACGGTAAACTGGTGCCACTTGGTAAGATATTGGGTATGCAGCTCGATGAGCTTGAAGATATGAAGGATGAAGAACTGATAGTACATTGCAAAGCGGGTAGCAGAAGCATGCAGGCCTGTATGATGCTGGAAACTGCGGGCTTTACAAATGTGGTAAACGTAGTAGGTGGTATGATGGCATGGCAGGAGATGATGAGCAAGTTGAACGGATAATAAGTTGATTTTTTGATTGGTGCTATAGGCATCATTTTTTAAGAAGTGGGTAATGCACGAGATAGAACCATATTATAACTGGCGGCATCTTTATACAGCGGAAGAAGACGAGTTATCACCGTTCTATGGCCGCGAGTATAGCGAATTTGAGTTTTCCAATACTGTTTACAATTATTACATACATCCCCAATGGGATGAATTCGGCTCAAGAACGCTTTATATGAAAGTGCTTTTTGCTGACTATGAATTGAACTATGCCATCATAGAGATGATAGGGGAGTGGAATGATGCTGTAGAGAACGACATTATGCAGCTAAAGCGCTCCGTGCTCGATATTATGATAGCCAAGGGCATTTACAAATTCATCCTCATTTCAGAGAACGTCCTCAACTTTCATAGCAGCGATACCGATTATTATGAAGAGTGGTATGAAGATATAAAAGACGAGGGAGGGTGGATAGTAGCTATTAATATGCCGGAGCAAACGCAGTATGACTTTAAGCGTTCTCACATCGAACGTTATATAAAATTTGCCGACGTGCCTCAATGGCGTACTTATCAGCCACAACATTTTTTTCAGGCTGTCGATAATAGGATGTTACGGCTAGATTAATCGCAAGCCATTATTTTATTTTTTAAGATGTGTACAATTATGTGACAAATTGATTGTATTTCGTTCTTTCACTTTGTATCTTTGCGTGGATTTTACAAAAAAATTACACTAAATACAGCCGGATCTCATGAACTGGAAACAATCTTTCAGCACGTCTATAGGTAAGAAACTGCAAATGTCCCTTACGGGTCTCTTTCTTATTACATTCCTCATAGTGCACTGCTACGTTAACGCACAGATATTTTACAACGATGGCGGTGTACGCTTCAGCGAAGCAGCCCATTTTATGGGTACTAACTTCCTGATACGCACTATAGAAATAGGATTGTTCGCCTTCCTGATATTGCATATCGTACAGGGTCTTTTGTTATGGGCAAAGAACAGGGCAAGAAGAAGTGTTGGTTATGCGGTAAAGGCCGGTAACAAAACAAGCCCTTGGTACAGCCGCTCAATGGCCCTGTTAGGCACATTGATCCTATTATTCCTTATACTTCATTTATCAAAATTCTGGGGGCCTAACCGTATTTCTCAAACTATGGGTAACGGAGAGTTGAACCTTTATCAAATGATGAAGGCTGAATTTCAGGTTGCATGGGTGGTAGTGGTATATGTACTTGGCTGCATAGCCTTGGGATGGCATCTTGTACATGGTTTTTATAGCTCTTTTCAGACATTAGGCCTGGGTACACATAAATATAAAGGAATGATAAAAGGCATCGGTGTTGCGTTTTCGATCATTGTACCGATAATATTCGCTTTGATGCCTATCGCATTTTACATGAACTGGTTGAATTAATAAGTCAAAAGTTAAAAGTTAAAACAATGCCGATCAATTCAAAAATACCTTCCGGCCCGTTAGATTCTAAATGGACCACTTATAAATCGACCTGTAAACTGGTAAACCCGACCAACAAACGCCAGCTTGAAATAATAGTTGTGGGTACCGGCCTTGCAGGCGCATCAGCAGCGGCATCGCTTGCGGAGATGGGGTATAAAGTAAAAGCATTTTGTTTTCAGGATAGTCCGCGCCGTGCGCACTCTATAGCTGCGCAGGGTGGTATCAATGCTGCAAAGAACTATCAGAATGATGGAGACAGCGTCTACCGTTTATTCTACGATACTATAAAGGGTGGCGATTATCGCTCACGCGAAGGCAACGTTCATCGCCTTGCAGAAGTAAGCGCAAATATCATAGATCAATGTGTGGCACAAGGTGTTCCCTTTGCCCGCGAATATGGTGGTTTATTGAGCAACCGTTCATTTGGCGGTACACAGGTACAGCGTACATTTTATGCAGCAGGCCAAACAGGTCAGCAGCTACTTATCGGTGCATATCAGGGTCTTGAAAGGCAGATAGCGCTGGGCAATGTAGAAATGTATGCCCGCCACGAAATGCAGGAGATCGTAAAGATAGATGGCAAAGCACGCGGTATCATAACACGTAACCTGGTGACAGGTGAATTAGAACGCCACTTTGGCCATTCGGTGTTATTATGCACAGGCGGTTATGGTAACGTGTTCTACCTTTCTACAAATGCTATGGGCAGCAATGTTACTGCTGCATGGAAGGCACACAAACAAGGTGCATATTTCGGTAATCCTTGCTTTACACAGATACATCCTACATGTATCCCTGTAAGCGGCGACCACCAGTCGAAACTGACGTTGATGTCTGAGTCACTGCGTAATGATGGCCGTATATGGGTACCAAAACAAAAGAACGATACACGTAAAGCATCAGACATACCGGAAGAAGAACGCGATTACTACCTGGAGCGCAGATATCCTGCCTTTGGTAACCTCGTACCACGCGATGTGGCCAGCCGTGCTGCTAAAGAACGATGCGATGCCGGTTATGGTGTTGGCTCTTCTAAGATGGCTGTATATCTTGATTTCGCAGCGGCGATAGACCGTTATGGAGCTGTTGAGGCGCGCAAGCAAAGTATAGACAATGCAGATAAGGAAACAATACGCCGCCTTGGTAAGGATGTAGTAAAGGAAAAGTATGGTAACCTTTTCGAAATGTATGAAAAGATAACCGGCGAAAACCCTTATGAATTACCGATGCGCATATATCCAGCAGTACACTACACAATGGGTGGCCTTTGGGTAGATTATGAGTTGATGACAAACGTGCCTAATCTATATGCATTGGGCGAGGCAAACTTCAGCGACCATGGTGCTAATCGCCTTGGTGCATCTGCATTGATGCAAGGCCTTGCCGATGGTTACTTCGTGATACCATATACATTAGGTAACAATCTTGCAGACGATATACGCACCAAGGCAATACCGACAGACCATGCCGCATTTGTAGCTGCGGAGAAAGAAGTGAGTGACCGTATAGACCGTATGATGAATATCAAGGGTAAGGAAAGTGTAGAAAGCTTCCATAAGCGCCTTGGTAAGATTATGTGGGAAAAATGCGGAATGGCAAGGAATGCACAAGGCCTCAAAGAAGCAATAGAAGAGATCAAGGCACTCCGCAAAGAATTCTGGGCGAATGTGCGCATACCGGGCGAGATAAAAGAATACAACCCTGAACTGGATAAAGCAGGCCGTGTTGCCGACTTCTTAGAGCTTGGCGAACTGATGTGTATAGATGCATTGGATCGTAACGAGAGCTGTGGTGGTCACTTCCGCGAGGAGTACCAGACAGAAGAAGGTGAAGCGCTCCGTGATGATGAGCATTATATGTTTGTATCAGCATGGGAATACAAAGGCGATAGCCAGTTTGAATTGCATAAGGAACCGCTGGATTATGAAGTCGTACATCCTAGTGCACGTTCTTACAAATAATTTAGAAATATTAAACGAACAGGATTTGGTAATTGCCGAATTATCAGATTGTCAAAATAGTAAGTATGGAACATTATAACATGAACCTCACACTTAAAGTGTGGCGCCAAAAGAATAGCAAGCTGAAAGGACATTTTGAGACCTTTAAGGTTTCAGGTATTTCTTCGGAAATGTCTTTCCTGGAAATGTTCGATGTACTCAATGAGCAGTTGGTAGCAGAAGGCAGGGAACCTGTCGCTTTTGATCATGACTGCCGTGAGGGTATATGTGGTATGTGCAGTATGTACATCAATGGCCGTGCACATGGTCCATGGAGCCATAATACTACTTGCCAGCTACACATGCGCGAATACAAAGATGGTGACACCATCGTAGTAGAGCCATGGAGGGCAAATTCTTTCCCTGTTATAAAAGACCTTATTGTCGACCGTTCTGCGTTCGACCGTATTATACAGGCTGGCGGCTATATATCTGTGAACACAGGTAATGCCGTTGATGCAAACTCATTGCCCGTTGATAAACAAAAAGCCGATGAATCATTTGCCGCCGCTACGTGTATAGGTTGTGGTGCTTGTGTTGCGGCTTGTCCTAATACATCTGCAATGCTATTCGTATCTGCTAAGGTATCTCACCTGGCGCTGTTACCACAAGGCGAGCCTGAACGTGAAACACGTGCTGTGAACATGGTAAAGCAAATGGATCACGAAGGTTTTGGTAGCTGTACTAACATCGGTGCATGCGAAGCAGAATGTCCTAAAGGCATTTCACTGGAGAACATTGCCCGCCTGAACCGTGAGTATGTAGGCGCTATATTTGCCGGCAGTACGCAGGCGTAAATAATACTTTATCTTAAAATTATAATAAAGGCTGTCTTATTCGGACAGCCTTTCGTTATTTTGTGCCATGATAAGAAAACTCGTCTTTCTGCTCTTTGCCGCTATAATGTCTTTTGCTGCTCATGCACAGACAGATAGCGCCAGTAGCCGCCTGAGAATAAGCCTGCTTACGTGCGGGCCGGGAGATGAAGAAATATACGAGGTATTTGGTCATACTGCAGTAAGGGTAATTGATAGCAACAGGCATACAGATATTGTGTACAATTACGGCACGTTTGAGTATGGCCCTAATTTCGAGATGCAGTTCATGAGGGGTAAGTTGTTATATTGCCTGGCCATAGAGCCTTTTAATGGTTTTATGCAGGAGTATGTAGATGCACACCGAAGTGTACAGGAGCAGGTATTATTATTTAATAAAGAGCAAGCGCAGAAGGTGAGTGATTTCCTGCAGAACAATGCTTTGCCTGAAAATAAGTATTACAAATACGATTTCTTTTTTGATAACTGTGCCACAAGAATTCGCGATATATTTTCAAAACCAGAAGTTTTTGGTACTGGATTCAAATTTGGACAAACAATACCAACGGACTCGAAAATTACTTTCCGTAACATCATTAACAGGTATTTTTATCGTGATCATTGGACGCGTTTTGGCATAAACATCTTGCTGGGTAGCAAGATCGACCCGGTTATGAGCAATACCGACATCATGTTCTTGCCTGATTATTTGCGCGATGGGGTAGGTGGTGCATCTGTGAACGGACAAAAAATAGCTAACGATCCTGTAATTATTTTACCCGGTAATGGCAATGCACCTGCAACAATCAATACCGCTTTACTATTTACTTGTTTCCTTGCCTTGCTAATCATCGCAGGGTTATGCATTCCAAAATTACACGTACTGGGGCGGATCATGAGTATTGCATTACTGGTAATAACGGGCTTGTTAGGAATACTGATATTGGTCATGTGGTTTGGTACAGATCATCAGGGATGTTCAAATAATTACAATCTGCTTTGGGCATTGCCAACAAATCTTATTGCCGCGATGATGGTTAAGAGATCGAGAAGTATGTATGCTATTATTGCAATTATACTTATCATGGTTTCACTGCTGTTGCATGTGCTTAAAGTACAGGAATTGCCCATGCCCGAAATAGCTCCGCTATTGCTTGCACTACTCTTCATTTTTGGCACGATTTATAAACGTGATAAGAAAAAACAATTAGCCGCCAATGCCTGATATCGGCACATCATTTTCCGGTAATACCTTTTATCGCAAATTCGGTAAAGGGCGTGCTGTGGTGTTGCTACATGGTTTCCCGGAAGATGGTGACTCATGGAAAACTGTATGGCCTTATTTGTCAGACAACTATACCGTTATTGTCCCGGACTTTCCCGGTGTTGGTAAAAGCGCTTATGATGTGGATATCACCATTGATAAAATCGCAGATATAGTAAAAGCCATACTTGAGGCGGAAAACATTGGTTCCGCAATTATCGTTGGTCACTCTATGGGTGGGTATGTCGCCTCTGCTTTTGCTGCTAAATATCCAGAGGTTGTGAAAGGGCTATCCCTCGTTCACTCTACTCCCGCTCCCGATGATGACGAGAAAAAGGATAATCGGAAGAAGGTGATCTCTATTATACAAAAAGGTGGTAAAGAAACATTCATAAAGCAAGCCATTCCCAATCTGTTCGCACCTCAATTTTTGATTGACAATCCCGGCGTTGTGGAAGCACAAATAACAAGCGCTTTGAGCGTATCAGCAGAGAGCATGGTAAGTTTTTACAATGCCATGATGATACGCCCGGACAGGTCGAAAGTATTGCTGGGCGCTACTTTCCCTATTCATTGGATGATTGGTAAACAAGATAATACGTTGTCTTACAAAAAAATATTATATTTATGTTACAAGTCTCGAATAAACTTTGTAACTTTTGATGACAAATGTGGTCATATGAGTATGCTCGAAGCACCCCATTTGCTGGAACACAGCCTTACCGAGTTTATAGAGTACTGTTATAAAGAAGATAGCGTTAATTAAAATGAAGTATTGTTTCTCCATATTATTTCTCACCCTATTCACCTTTGTTTGCTACACTGCAAGAGCGTCACATATTGTTGGCGGCGAGATGACCTATATTCACAAAGAAGGGAATACATACGAAGTGACACTAAGTATTTATGAAGACTGCTTGAATGGTGATCCTACTGCAATAGCAGAGGACGAGCCTGGTTTTTTTTGTGTGTTCGATGGCTACGGTAACCAAGTTTATTTTGACTCTGTACATTCTATTACTACGGTTGTGGTGCCCGTGAATTTTAGCAACGCATGCGTTACTAATGTCCCGGCGACGTGCCTCAGAAAAAAAACGTTTGTTATAGATTATGTGCTTCCGCCTAATCCCAAAGGCTATATAGTTGTTTACCAGCGTTGTTGCAGAAACGGTACTATAAAAAACATTGAAGACCCAAGCACGCAAGGGGCAACTTACTTCTGTAATATACCACCAGCGGGCACTGCTCTTTATAACAATAGCGCTGTATTTAAGAATTACCCTCCGCAGATCATTTGCGTCAATAACCCGTTAGTGTATGATCACTCTGCTACCGATCCTGACGGAGATTCACTGAGCTACGAGTTCTGTAACACATATACCGGTGGTAGTGACGCAGATGCAAAACCTAAACCAGTAGCGCCACCTTATGCACTGGTAACGTATGTACCCGGTTTTTCATCTACACATCCTATAACAGGTACACCAACCATTCAGATAAACCCTGTAACAGGGCTTATAACAGGTACGCCGAATAGCCTTGGCAGATATGTTGTAACTGTATGTTGTAACGAATGGCGGCATGGTGTGCTTATCAATACAGTAAAGCGTGAGTTTCAATTTGTGGTCACCGATTGCTCCAAGGTTGTGGTCGCTGATATACCGCAGTATTCTTCCGACTTCAATACATACGTGGTGGATTGCAGCGACTATACCGTACATTTTGCGAATACTAGTTCGGGTGGCTTTGCATACCATTGGGATTTTGGTGTGCCGGGCCTCACTACCGATACTTCTTCTGAATTTGAACCTACTTACGTATACTCTGATACAGGCACTTTTACCGTAAAGCTGGTTGTAAATCCTGGTACTACATGCCCGGATAGTATCTCCAGGTTTGTAAAAGTTTATCCAAGGTTTCATGCCCAGTTTGTAGACACAGGTACGCAATGTCCGGGTTCTCAGATAGGGTTTACTGATCTGTCAACATCTACATTTAAACCCATAGTAAGTTGGCTATGGAATTTTGCTGATGGCGATACCAGTCAATCTGAAAACCCTGTGCACACTTTTCAGCATGGCGGGCTGTATAATGTAATGCTCATATCAGAAAACATCAGGGATTGTCTTGACACCGTGATACATCAGGTGCTTATAGATGATTTTCACCCTTTTGCGGGCAATGATACCATTATTGTAAAGGGGGAAAGTATACAATTCAATGCTACGGGCGGTGAAGAATATTTATGGTCGCCGGCACACAACCTCAACGATACAACGATAAATAACCCTATTGGTTACTATCCGGATACAGGCAGATTTAATTATACTGTATTCGTCACCAGCTCATTTGGCTGCACTGGTTACGATACGATGAATGTATGGATAGTCAACAGCGCTTCGTTTTTTGTACCTACCGCTTTTAGTCCGGATGGCAATGGTAGGAATGATATTTTCAAGCCACTGGCTGTAGGGTATAAAGGCTTAAATTATTTCAGGATATTCAACAGGTTCGGAGAGCTTATATACAATAGTAATTCATTAGAGACAGGCTGGGACGGCACTTATAAAGGCAAAAAGGCTGATGTGGGCACCTATTATTGGGAGATGAGTTTTAAGGATAGATTCAATAAAGAAAGTACACTCAAGGGCGACGTAACATTGTTGAGATAATGAACGCAACTTAAAAGAATATTAAAAATGGGCATTATAGTGTCCATTTTTTGTTTTAGTACTTTAAGTAAAAGCAAGCTCGTTATCTTTACAGGAATATTATCAGCATGACGAAAACAATTCTTATTACAGGTGCTACCTCTGGTTTTGGTAAGGCTATAGCCACCAGGTTTGCACAGAATGGATATACAGTTTGTATCACAGGTCGCAGGGAAGAAAGGCTACAGGAGCTAAAAAATGAGTTGGAGACAGCCTATAATGTAAAAGTAATAACACTCGCCTTCGATATCCGTAACAGGAAGCAGGTGGAGCAGGCCATTACAAATTTTAAAACACAAGTATCACGTATAGATATACTGGTGAATAACGCCGGGCTTGCAGCTGGCCTTGCTACCATCGATGAAGGTAACGTTGATGACTGGGAAACCATGATAGATACCAATGTGAAAGGCCTCTTGTACATAACACGACAAATAGCCCCTATGATGCGAGACCAGGCAAGTGGGCACATAATAAATATTGGCTCCACTGCAGGTAAGCAGGTATATAAGAACGGTAACGTGTATTGCGCTACAAAATTTGCAGTAGAGGCGCTTAACCAGGCAATGCGTATAGACCTGTTGCCTTACGGAATAAAAGTGACAGCAATAAACCCGGGCATGGCGGAAACCGAGTTTTCCCTTGTACGGTTTAAGGGTGATGAGGGTAGGGCAAAGAATGTCTATTCTGACCTGAACCCACTAAGGGCCGAAGATATAGCAGATATAGCATGGTACTGCGCTACACTGCCACCACATGTATGCATCAACGATCTTACTGTTACCTGCCTTACACAAGCCAATAGCTCAAACTCAATAAAAGAAAGTGATCGTATAAGGGCGGCTAATTAAGTCATAATCAAAAATGAAGAAGCCCCTAAAGGGAGATGAAGTTTATGTTTACATCCACTACACAGATAAGAGTAAGATATGGGGAGACGGACCAGATGGGCTACCTGTACTATGGTAACTATGCCTTGTATTATGAGGTAGGCCGTGCAGAAGCGATTCGTCAGTTGGGTTTCACATATCGTCAGCTCGAAGAGATGGGTATCATGATGCCTGTTGTAGCACTTAATGTACAGTATTACAGACCAGCCTTATACGATGACCTTATAACTGTAAAGACCATTTTAAAAGAGTTGGACAGAGGGTCTAAAATTGAATTCCATTCAGAGTTGTATAATGAAGAGGGTACGTTTTTAAATAAGGGCGTCACTACGCTCGTATTTTACGACCCTATAGAAAAGAAGAAGACCGATCTACCACAAGTATTACTTACACGATTAGAACCATTTTTTACCAAAGACCATGAGTAACATTGCAGCATCCATCATCACCATTGGTGATGAACTATTAATAGGACAAACCATCGATACTAATTCTGCATTTATAGCGCAGCAGCTCAATGCTCTGGGGATAGACGTGCTACGTAGGGTAGCGGTAGGCGATACTAAAAAGGCAATTACCGATGCACTCGATGAAGAATTACAAAAAGCGACGCTCATCTTTCTTACTGGCGGCCTCGGTCCCACCTCTGATGATATTACAAAACCATTATTGTGCGAATACTTTGGTGGAAAGATGATTGTTGATGAAAGAATATTACAGCATCTTACAGATATTTTCACAAAAAGAAATCGTCCTGTTATTGGCCGAAACATTAAGCAGGCAGAAGTGCCGGATAACTGTACAGTACTTTTTAATCGTATGGGTACAGCCCCGGGTATGTGGTTCGAGAAAGATGGTAAAGTAGTCGTCTCTATGCCGGGTGTACCATTTGAGATGATGGCGATCATGGAAGATGAGGTAGTGCCAAGACTGCGTAAGGATTTTGTAAGTGATGCCTTACTACATCGCACTATTTTTACAGCAGGCGAGGGGGAAAGCTTTATTGCTGATAAGATACAGGATATAGAAGAGGCATTACCGGTACATATAAAGTTGGCTTATCTGCCGGATTCAGGTATGGTGCGCCTGCGCCTTACCGGCCGCAGCGCGGATAAAGAACAACTTGCAGAAGAACTACATACGTGGCAACATAAACTGGCAGAGCGTTTGGGCAATATAGTCGTTGCGCTCGAAGACCAGCCTATGGAAAAAACATTGGGCGATACATTAAAAGCCATGCACAAGACAGTTGGTCTTGCTGAAAGCTGCACCGGTGGTTTCATAGGCCATCACATAACGCAGGTAATGGGCGCTTCGAAGTATTTTTTAGGTAGTGTGGTCTCTTATGATAATAAGGTAAAAGAAAACATATTGCATGTAAAGGTTGACACTATTGCCAATTATGGAGCAGTAAGTGAGCAAACGGCAAAAGAAATGGCGCTTGGCGCATTGGATGTACTCAACTCCGACTATGCGCTTGCGGTAACAGGTGTGCTTGGCCCTGGTGGCGCTACAGAGCGTGTATCAGTAGGTACGGTGTGGATGGCAGTCGCAGACAGGAATACGGTTATTTCGAAAGAGTTTCATTTTCATTACGACCGACAGCGCAATAAAGAAATGGCTGCTAAAATGGGTATGCTATTCTTGTGGAAGTTCATTACAAACAGGCTATGAGTCTTATATTCCTGATAGGTATGCCTGCAGTTGGTAAGTCATATTGGGCGTCGTGCATTGCTGCGCATCATGGTTATACCTATGTAGATACAGATACAATGCTCGAATTACAGCAAGGATTATCCATACCTGAAATATTTGCTACAAATGGCGAAGCTGGGTTTCGCATGCTGGAGCACGAATTACTAAAGCATATTATTGAACACAATGCCACGGACACGATTGTTGCATGCGGCGGTGGCACACCTTGCCACCTTAATAATATCCGGTTGATGAAAGAAGCAGGATGTGTGATCTATCTTGAAGCTTCCACATCATTACTAATGGAACATTTATCAACGGATGGTAATGCCCGCCCTCTATTAACAGCAAACGACACAGTATTGAATACCTTATCCGGACTATACCTCGATCGAAAGGCTATCTACGAGCAGGCGCATTATATTTTACCTGCCGAAAACGTTTCACTCACTACCTTTGACAAAATTATTTCAACATGTATAAGCGGGCACTGATATTAGGAGCGTTCTTTGCAATGATAGCGGTAATGCTGGGTGCGTTTGCTGCTCATGGATTAAAAGATATGTTGCCGCCCGAAAAAATAGAGATTTTTCAGAAAGGGGTAACCTACCAGTTCTATCACAGCTTTGCTTTGCTAATAGTCGGAATTATTTATGCTTCTTATCCTTTTAAATCAATAAGAGTAGCTACCTTATTTTTCGTGTTAGGCATAATATTCTTTAGCGGGTCATTATATCTATTCCCCATGCTTGAGGTTAAGAATATAGATATACCGGTTATTGGGCGCCTCATCACGCCTTTAGGTGGTTTATGTTTTATTGTTGGCTGGATATTATTATTGATCGGATTTTTGAAAAAGAACTAATTCATGAAAGTTATTGCACTTATACCTGCCCGCCTCGGGGCTACGCGTTTCCCATCAAAATTACTTGCTCCTATAAAGGGCAAAAGCGTAATCAGCCGCACCTATCATTCTGCAAAAAACACTGGCTTATTTGATGAGGTTATAGTAGTAACGGATAGTGATGAAATATTTGCTGAAATAGAAAAACAGGGTGGGAGGGCAGTAAAAAGCAAACGCCCCTACGAAAGTGGTACCGACCGTATTGCCGAAGTGGCGCTGGATATGGAAGGTGATGTGTTTGTGAACGTGCAGGGTGATGAACCTTTTGTACAAAAGGAACCTCTGGCAGAGTTACTCAACCTGTTCAGGAACAGTGATGGAGATAAAGTGCAGGTCGCGTCACTGGTGCAAAAGCTTACGGAACCGGAACTGGTGCAGGACCCTAATTACGTAAAAGTTGCTCTGAGCCTCGATAATAATGCGATCTTTTTCTCACGCAGCATCATCCCGTATGCACGCAATAAGGAACTGGATATACCGTACTACGAGCACATTGGTGTATATGCGTTCCGCAGGCAGGCATTGATGGATTTTACTAATTGGCCTATGACACCGCTCGAAGCCGCTGAAAAAATAGAATGTCTTCGTTTCCTCGAGCACAACGTACCTATAAAAATGGCCATTACACAATATATGGGTGTGGAAATAGATACCCCAGAAGATATAATACGTGCTGAAGCCCTGATGGAAAAGAATGGCTGGGAATAATTACTTTTGAACTTGATTTAAACTACTGAATATATTATATGAAGTTCCGCAATTTTAAAATGGTTGATTACGTCGTTTATGGACGTGGCTGTTTCGATCAACTGGATGAGATAATAGCGCCGCACCGTAAAGACGGTGCACCGATGGTGTTTCTGTTAGACCATTATTTCGGGAACAATGCTGCGCTGAAGGCGCGTATCCCATTAAAAGGTAATGATGTACTGATAATAGCAGATGTAACACACGAACCAAAGACTACCTATATAGATGAGTTGTCGCAGGGATTAAAATCGAAGTTCGGTGCAGTATCGGGCGTTATAGGTATTGGTGGTGGTTCTACTATGGATCTCGCCAAGGCAGTATCTATTATGATGACCAACCCGGGTAATGCACATGATTACCAGGGATGGGATCTGGTGAAGAACCCATCTGTATACAAAGTAGGTATTCCTACCTTATCCGGTACAGGTGCTGAGGTTTCCCGTACTACAGTACTAACAGGCCCTACGCGTAAGTTAGGCATGAACTCAGATTTCACTCCTTTCGATCAAATAGTACTTGATCCTGAATTGACGAAAAATGCGCCTGTTAATCAGCGTTTCTATACCGGCATGGATTGTTTTATACACTGTGTAGAATCTCTGAATGGTACGTATATAAATGAGTTCAGCCGTTCTTATGGAGAAAAGGCTCAGGACCTTTGTGAAGAGATATTCCTGCACAAAGACACCTGGGATGACGAAAGCGATGAGCAATTGATGATGGCATCTTATGCCGGTGGTATGAGTATTGCTTATTCGCAGGTAGGTGTGGCGCATGCGGTTAGTTATGGTCTCGGTTATTTGCTCGGCACAAAACACGGTATTGGCAACTGCATCGTCTTTAATCATCTGCAGGAGTTTTATCCGGAAGGTGTGGAGACATTCCATAAAATGGTAAAAAAGAACAACATTCATATACCTGAGGGCATCACTAAAGATCTTACCAATGAGCAGTTCGAAAAAATGATAGACGTGTCGCTTGGTATGGCTCCGCTTTGGGAAAATGCACTTGGTAAAGACTGGCAGACCATCATGACGCGGGAACGTCTCCGCAAACTGTACGAGAAATTATAAGCCATTCATGAGGCCTTTTCAGATAGTATCTATAATAGCATGTATACTAATGCTTGCCTGTGCATCCGCACAGGCACTTTTGCATTGGTCATGGTGGTGGAGTATTTTAGTGTTGTTTGTATGGATAAATCTATTAGTGCTTGGCGCCATTAAGATCAGGTGGAACTTCTTCATAGTATCCCTCAATAAAGGGAAACACGATAAACACATCGCTCTCACATTCGACGATGGTCCTGCCAATGAAACTACTACTATCCTTGATATACTGAAAAAGTATCAGGTGCCTGTTACATTTTTCTCCATAGGGAAGAATGCAGCAGCACATCCCGATCTTGTAAAACGCTGGCATGACGACGGGCACCTTATAGGTAACCACAGCTACGGTCACGGCTTTAATTTCGACTGGCAGTCGGTTCGAATAATGGAACACGAGCTACAACAGACAAATGAGCTTATTGAGCACATTACAGGCAAAATGCCAAAGCTTTTCCGCCCGCCGTATGGTGTTACCAATCCAAACCTTGCCCGTGCCGTAAAAAGGCTGGGAATGACCTCTATTGGTTGGAGCCTCCGCTCATTCGATACGACAGCAAAAAATAAAGAACAACTATTACAGCGTATTCTTGGCAGGCTGAAGGGCGGTGATATCATTCTTCTGCACGACAGCATGACCATAACATGTGAAATTTTAACTCAACTGATAACTGAAGCGCAGAAAAAGGGCTTTACCTTTGTTCGCGTTGATCAATTACTTGATATAGAAGCTTATGCGTAGTATTATTTGTATTTTTTGTTTTTGTTTGATAAGTGTAGGCATACATGCTCAGCCCAAAGGCTATACTGCTGTAAAAAACCTTTCTGCCTTTCAACAAAGCCTGTCGCAGGCAAATGCAGGTAAGCAAACCATCACCAGCGATTTTACACAAGTAAAAAATTTATCCTTACTGTCTGATAAAATAAAATCAAAAGGCAAGTTCTATTTTAAGAAAGACGATAAGGTACGTATTGAATACACTTCCCCATATTCTTACCTGCTTGTAATGAACGGCGGGCAGATAATGGTAAAGGACGAGCAAAAGACAAGTAAGATAAATACAAAGAATAGCAAGACCATGCAATCTGTGAATAGGATAATGATAGATTGTATGAGGGGTACAGTACTCCAAAATCCTGATTTTAAAGTTACTGCATATGAAAATGCGCAGGGTTATTTGCTATCCCTTGCGCCGGCCAACGATGCCATGCGCAAAATGTTTAAACAGATAGATGTGATAATGGATAAGAAGACATACGATGTACGCAAGTTCACCATGACCGAACAGAACGGTGACTTTACTTATATGGACTTCATAAACTCAAAACAAAACGCAGCCATCAATGACGCGCTTTTTAAAGTTAAGTAGCTGCCTGCTTTTTGTAGTATTACTCGGTGCCTGTTCTCCATACAGGCATTTGACTTTTCATACAGATGCCACAGAGTCGGCAATGAAGTACAAGCCCGTCTTCGATAAAAAGCTTTACAGGTGCGTGGTCGATGGCCATTTTCTCTTTAAGAAATTCCACCTTAGCGGATTGCTATTCTTTAAGAAATTAGAAGATAAATCTACTCGCGTCGTTTTTCAGAACGAGATGGGCTTTGCGTTTTTCGATTTCGAATGGGATAAGAACGACTCTTTTAAAGTAAATCAGATAATACCCCAACTCGATAAACCTGCGTTAGTAAAGACGCTGCAAAAAGACCTGAGCATATTTCTCTTCAAAGACCTTGATAAAAGCTCAGAAGTAGTAGCAGAAGCAGATGGTAATGTATATAATAGGTTCTCCCTGGTCAAAGGTTTCGCCTACTATATCTCAAAACATAACACACTACAACGTATAGAAAATACGGGGAAGAGAAAACGTGTTACTACCATTGCGATGGATGGTAAAGAAACGGTCTCATCACTTCCCGATACTGTGTTGTTCAACCATCACAGAGCACATTTTACCATACAGCTCAATAAAATTACACCGCATGCTGATGAATGATCTTTATACCTGTCGCGACGTACAGGCAACTGAAAACGACAGTACTTGTACGATCGATTTTAATGCTAACCACGATATATTCAAAGGGCATTTTCCCGGCCAGCCTGTAGTGCCCGGCGTATGTATGATGGAGATGGTGAAGGAATTATTTCAGCAGCAGACAGGTAAGAATGTGTGGTTGCGTAGCGCAGGAAATGTAAAATTTCTGCAACTCATAACTCCTGACTTAAGCCCTTTGGTGAAAATAAACTGGAAGGAAAATGGAGACAGTTATGATATCAACGCTTCGTTTCACCTTGATACTGCCGTACTATTTAAAATGAACGGCACTTACGATAGGTTGTAATTATTCGGGCAGGTCCCAGTGTCCGTTTAGCTTTAATACCTTTTCTATCACATCACGTACACAACCCTTACCACCATCTTTGGGAGATATATATTTGGCCACCTGCCTTATTTCATTAACAGCATCATTAGGGCAGCAGGGTAGGCCACAGGTCTGCATAGCGGCATAGTCGGGTATATCGTCGCCCATGTATAGCACGCTGCTATAGTCGGTCTTGGATGCGATTATAATGTCGTGCAGAAATTCTTTTTTGCTTTCAATACCTATATGCACCTCGCTGATGCCCAGCCTGTTCAATCTTTGCCTTACAGCCTCTGATTTTCCGCCTGATATGATCCATACACCGTAACCTTTCTTCACAGCAAGCTGCATAGCATACCCATCCTTTATGTTCATCGTGCGGAGCATACCACCTTCATCAGTTAGTATTAATGATCCATCGGTCAGCACACCATCCACGTCAAATACAAAGGTCTTTATGGGAGCAAAAAGTTCCAGCAGGTTCATAAATGATATTATTATTGGTTATCGCGCCATTCATATACCCATGCCGACTGTATCATTTCCAGGTGGCCTTCTGTGCTTTGTTCACGCGTGCCTTCAAAGTTGGGTATTTCCAGTATCCACTCTAGCAGCTGGGTAAAACGTATCCTGTATATCTTGCTCTCACCAAAATCACTGCCAAAGCGCTCATACAGCTTCATGGCAATATCTTCGTGGTCATTCCATTTTATCGGTGGTTCGTAATGCGACATATTAACTTTTACCTTTTGAATTTTACTTTTTAATTTACTCTCCGTGTATCAGCGATTGGTCAGGTATTGTTACCTCTATCACACCGCTGCCGTTATCCAATATACACTGGCAACCCAGCCTTGAGTTTATTTTAGGGTTCCGTGCACGGTCTATGAAATCTTCTTCCCTGTCAGATATTTCAGGTACATGTTCCTCGCCTTTTTCAAGATATATATGGCAGGTGCTGCAAGCGCATACCATGCCGCAGTTATGATGGAGTTCTATGTTATTATCCAGCGCCACTTCCAGTATGCTCTGGTCGTGTGCCACGTTTTCTATTGTTACAGGTGCTAATCCTTTTTGGTCAAACTTAAAATGTATAGTGTACATGCAATAAATATCGAATTTGGCGCAAAGTTAAGCGTTCACGTCCGTTTCTCCTTTTTTATTCCCATACATGTTTTCTATGGAGGCAGTTATACTTTCGTAGATGCGCTGCCGGTGCGGGTGCTGGGCTAAAATGGCGAGGTGATCTTGTATCGTGTTATTGTCATGCCGCCTTGCGGGTCCCGTTTGCAGGGTATATGGCGAGCCATGCTTTATTCTGTCAAAAGTCTGCTCTATAATAGGATAAATGGTGCTGAAGGGTAGGTCATTCTCCTTGCATATCTGCTCGCAGATGGTCACTAGGTGATTTATGAAATTATTACTGATCACAGCCGATAGATGCAGCCATTTGCGTTGTTCACTCTTAGCTTCAAAAAGCTCATCTGTTATGGCATGGCCCATACTCAGTACCAGTCGCTCCGCCTTCTTACTTGATGCCTCCCAGGCACAGGGTATATTTCTGTGATAAGGAAGGTCGGCTTTCAGGATTGAATATACAGGCCATAGTACTGCACAGTCCTTCGCGGCATGCTCTATTGCTTGCACACTTACCGAACCGGCCGTATGTACAAGCACGGTATGTTTTAAAGATAATTCAGCAGCTACGGTAGGTATCGCATGGTCTGCAACTGCTATAAAGCATACATCTGCGCCTCCGTCAACTATATCCGTTACTGCCCCGTACGTAACACACAGTACTTCCTCTGCTAATAGTTCCACAGCCTTCTTATCGCGGCCATATATGCCGCTGCATGTATGGCCTGCTTCGCGTAGCCGCTTTGCAAGGAACCATGCTATATTACCCGTGCCTATGATGCTGTAGGTCATGCTCGTCTTTTTAAATGAGCCACGTAGTAGTCTTCCATTATTTTATGTACGCGTTCTTTTAGGTCTGCAGCATCGCTAAGCGCCAGCCCGGTAGTAGGTATTGCCTCCAGGAAATGAATGTGTATAGGCATTGGCCTTGCCCACAGTTTTTTGTTGTGCGGTAACACCTTATTTGTGTTAAATATCAACCCCGGTATTATAGGCTTCTGCGCTCTTATGGCGGTTACAAATGCGCCGTCAAAGAATGGCTGCATCGGCTTATCCGTTTTATTGCGGGTACCTTCAGGGTACAGGCACAGGTTTATGCCTATGTCCAGCGTTTCCTGCATTTTCGTAAAGCTTTCCCTGCGACTGTTTTCCTTCTTTCTGTCCAGCAGTATCGACCCTGTTTTGTATATCATCCCGAACAGTGGTGTTTTAGCCATTTCTACTTTTGCCAGTGTCTTATTGGCGCCTGGTATCCATGGTGATGATACAGGTATATCTGCTAATGAGTTGTGATTGAGCACAACTACATAGTTCTCGCCTTTCTTAAAATTTTCCTTACCCCTGCGTATCACAGGGCAACCCACAAACGGCATAAAGAAGCCCATCCACGCCCTGAAAACACGGTGCAGCGCTCTTGCCCGCCGAGGTTCCGGTAGTGATGATATGATCCATATAGGTATGTACACGATCATTACCGTCAGCATAAAAACAGTCATCCCGTATATCAGGTACACCCGCCCCAGTATGTTCTTAATTACTTTCATTTGTTTAGTCTTCCCCGCTTACGTTTAAGTTCCAGTCTATAGGCTTCATGCCATGGTCGCGTAGCCAGTTATTGGTTTTGCTGAAATGCCTGCTCCCGAAAAATCCGCTGTGTGCGGAGAATGGTGATGGGTGTGCTGCTTTCAATATCAGGTGCTTTGTAGCGTCTATGAGGCCTTCCTTGTTCTGTGCAAATTTACCCCAAAGCATGAACACCACATGTTCCTTATCTGCAGATATATGCTTTATCACCTCATCTGTGAATGTATGCCATCCTATCTGGCTGTGCGAGTTGGGTGTATTTGCTTCTACCGTTAGCGATGCGTTCAGCATCAGCACGCCTTGTTTCGCCCACCTTTCCAGGTTGCCCGTACGTGGTATCGGTATATCCAGGTCTTCGTTTATTTCCTTGAAAATATTTACCAGCGAGGGTGGGGGGGCTACTTTATCCGGTACCGAAAATGATAAGCCATGTGCCTGTCCTGCACCGTGGTAAGGATCTTGTCCCAGTATCACCACTTTTACATGGTTAAAAGGCGTCCATTCAAAAGCGTTGAATATCTGCTTGCCCGGCGGATATATTGTTTTCCCTGCAGCTCTTTCCTGTTTTAGAAAGTGTACTATCTTTTCAAAGTATGGCTTGTCAAATTCGTCTTTAAGTTCCTTCTTCCAGCTTGCTTCTATGTTTACGTCCATGGCCACGGGCTATTGGTGTTATAAAAAAGAGGTCTTTATTTCTTCGGTGGGTGCTCGTCCGATATTGGCAGCGTTTCAGTTCCTTCCGGCAGTTCCATAATGGTAAAGCTGCCACATACCGGCTGATTGCCTTTTACCTGCTGTGTAAGCACTATAAGATAGGTATCTGTTTCCTGTGGCGAAAAAGGGTAGCTGATATATTGCGGATCATCACTCTTAGTAATTATCTTTTTTGTTATCAGCTTATCATCACCATCATACAGCTCCAGCCACGCCTTGCTTGCGTCCTTGCTGTTTACAAACAGTAGTTGATAAGTATGATGCTTCTCAAATTTTATTTCTATCGGAAATGGTACTTGCGGATCCATACTGATCATTGCATCACGTAACACGGTCATCCCTTGTATATCTGTAAATGATCCTTTTATATCCTCTGCACGTACGCGCAGTGCTTTATCAATGCAGCCGAGACTGGGCATTTTTTGTTTGGTTGGCGGCGCGTCTATGGTGGTTTCTTTAGTGTCCTGCGCATATGTCGCACAGCAGAAAGTGAATGACAATAACAACAGTAAAGTAAAACGGTGCGACATTAATTATTTTTATACTGACGAAGGTAGAAAATAATGTGGTTGTACACAATCATTCATACATTGCCATTAGTTATTATTTTATATCCACTTCCAGCACTTTTTCGCCCATCAGGTAGCCTTCCAGTTTGTCTTGCACGGTTACCGGGCCTACGCCGGCGGGGGTACCCGTATATATCAGGTCACCTATATTTAGTGTGAAGAATTTAGATACGTACGCCACTATCTTATCTATGGTAAATATCATATCACTTGTATGCCCATCCTGTACTATGTTATCGTTTAGTTTTAGTTGAAAGTCGATATTATTCACATTCATATCGTGTGTAATAGGGGCGAAATTGCCCACCACTGCCGATCCGTCAAAAGCCTTTGCTATCTCCCAGGGCAGACGCTTTTCCTTCTGCTTGTTTTGCAGATCGCGCGCCGTAAAGTCTATACCCAGCGATACTTCGTTGTAATATTTGTTGGCAAATTTCTCACTGATATACTTACCGTTCTTGCTTATTTTCACCACCACCTCACATTCATAATGCAGGTCATCAGTGAATTCAGGGTAATACAGCGGCTTGCCGCCCACCAGCAGCGCGCTTTTAGGCTTCATGAATATCACAGGATCCGTAGGCACTTCATTCTGTAATTCTTTGGCGTGTTCTGCGTAATTTCGCCCGATACATATTATTTTCATAAAGACGGTGTTAAGTAAATGATATAGAAAACTATTGATTTACTGATTTTTTACTTTTTAATTTTAACTTTTGACTTCCTCCTAATGCGAGTAAAATTAAAATTTCCTGATGACAATCCATTGTTCACCGCTACTATTTCTGTACGTATTGGCGATATAAACTATGGTGGCCATGTAGGCAATGACGCCGTGCTGTCCTTCATCCATGAGGCGCGTATGCAGATGTTGCGTAGCTGGGGCTTTACAGAGCTAAATGCTGGTGGCAATAGCCTTATAATGGGCGATGTGATGATCGCCTATAAAGGAGAGTCTTTCTACGGCGATGAGCTAAGCATAGCCATGTATGTCAATGAGATAACCGGCAACTCCTTCGATATCATGTACCATATAACCACCATGCGCGATGGTGTAAAGAAAGACATTGCACACGCTAAAACAGGTATGGTTTGCTTTGACTATGAAACCCGTAAAATAGCGGAATTACAGGAAGCTTTACAAATGCGTCTGGAACGCATGGTTTTATGAAACTTTCATCTTACCTTTGCCATCCTAAAAAACGGCTATCTTGGTAGCTACCACATTTAGGATATATTTTTTGGCGAGGTAGCTCAGGTGGTTAGAGCACAGGATTCATAACCCTGAGGTCGGGAGTTCAAGTCTCCTCCTCGCTACATTTTAAGAAGCCAATCATTTCTGATTGGCTTCTTTTTTATAACTCATTAATCTTTTCCACATTTTTTTAAAGAAGTTTGGAAATGATTTTTTCTTGTTTCCTTCAGTAATGCTTTCTGATTTGTTTGTTGTTGTAAGTGTATTGTTTATTTTATCATCTCCTTTCATAGGATAAATTGCAAACGTATCAGAAGCTGTTCCATTATAAACGCCGTCCCAGCCTCTTTTACCATTGTCAATGAATGTTTGTAATTCGATCTTTTCACCAGTTGGTGTAAATATTTCAAACTCATCAAACCAAATCTTTATATTGATATGTTTGTTATGACCATCCTGAAATAGTTCAATAGTATGTTGCATACCATGAGTGTGTTCAGAAATAAATTCGCAACTTAATTTATTTAGCCACATAGAATCAGTTTTTATTTTACAGTCGATAAATTCCCACCCATAAATTGGACATCCTCCAAATTCCTGAATTTTCTGTAAAATTTGTTCTGGTTCAAACTTTATTATTGGAGCATCTTCATCATTCCAATTACCAAGTCTATAGGATGCAATGAATTTCCCTATGTGTTTAAAAATGAATTGTACTCTATTGTCATCGGGAATTTGCCCTTTCTCATCGAGAGCTATTGGTGAAAAAGTTGCGGCAATCACTTCATCTTCTTTATCAAATTCTACCCCAAGAAGTGTAGCCTCGTTTAGTGCTACGTTAATGCCATTTATAACTGATTCAGAATAGATTGCCATCTTGCTGTTTGGTTAGTGAACTTAAAGATATTCAGACAACTCAATTATTAGATAATAATCCCGTATTAAGTTAGATATTGGACTGTTCTCGCTAGCAACGGAAGTATTAAAGAAGATCTAATTATAAATTAAAAATATTATTCTTATTTTTGAAACCATAAATTCATCCTACTAAATTTTCAAATGAAGACTTATTTCCTCGCTGCGATAATTGTTTTTTTCTCCCTGATAGATAATACTACTACTTACGCACAGGGTTTAAGTGTAAATACGGATGGCTCAGCTGCAGATACATCTGCTCTGCTTGATGTAAAGTCAACTGCCAAAGGTTTTCTGGCGCCCCGTATGACATCTACCCAGCGTGGGGCGATCGTTACGCCTGCAGTAGGTTTATTAGTTTATCAAACGACTGCCCCTGAAGGGTTTTATTACTATACGTCCGGTGGCTGGGGTATGATACCTACTACCGGCGCAACAGCACCCTCTTATGCGGATTTTTTCGCGTTGATGCCACCGGATAATGCTGCAACAGTGGCGCCAGGCACAGATGTGTCATTTCCTCAAGATGGCCCTAACTCAGGTGATATTTTCCGCTTAGACATGTCGTCCTTTTTTTTACCTGCTATAGGCACGTACCAGGTAACGTTTAACGTAAGTGTAACAGAAGCGGGGCAACTTGGGTTAACACTCAATGGTGTTACTCTGGATTATACAATTGTTGGGCGTGCAACCGGCACTTCTCAAATAACAGGATCCTTTCTTGTGAGTACAACTTTGATTAATTCTATACTTGCGGTAGGTAACCCCGCCGGCAATCCTACTGCTTTGACTATAACACCGTTTGCAGGTGGTAGCTCTGTTAATTCCGCCCATCTTGTAATAACAAGAATTCAGTAAACACGGTTCGATATAGTTGGCTAGTCTCTTAAGGGTTCAATTGAGTTCCTATCCTCGCTAATATGGGTTTCTTATTTGAGAGACCATTATTTTTTATATTTGTACAAATAATCCTTCCTCTGAAAAACCTCATTCCCATACTCGCTACAGTGGCTGTCTTCTTACTGTCCTGTGGGTCGGGTAATGGTAAGCAGGTTACTACTACAACTAAAGATACTGTTGTTGCAGTAACTACTTTAGCCTACGACAACACACTCACTAAAGGCAAAGTAACCGACAGTATATCATGCAAAAACAATAGCCAGAACTTTGCCCTCTATCTGCCATCTTATTATACTGCCGATAAACCCTTTCCTTGTATTTACTTCTTCGATGCGCATGCCCGTGGCGCTATGCCGCTCAATATGTATAAAGATATTGCTGAGCGTTATGGCTTCGTCTGTATTGGCTCCAACCTGTCAAAGAACGGCACTGCATGGGATATTACGAATGAAGGCATAAAAGTCTTGATGGCCGATACCCGTGCCCGCATCAATATAGATCCTAAACGCATCTACACCGCTGGCTTCTCCGGTGGCGCTCGTGTAGCAAGTTCTGTAGCCATCCTTGATGGTGGTATAGCCGGTGTCATAGGCTGCGCTGCAGGCTTTCCACATATTGATCAGCCCTTTGGTATACGCTTCGATTACTTTGGTATGGTAGGGGAGTACGACTTTAATCTTACCGAGATGCAGGCACTCGATGGTTCATTGCAGCAAAATAGCTTTCCCCATCAACTACTCACTTTCGATGGTATCCACGGCTGGGCGCCAGCAGCCGACTTTCAAACAGCCCTTTTATGGATGCAGGTAAACGCAATGAAGGAAGGCCTGCAAAAGAAAGACGACACCATCATTGCTTCTTTAAAGACAGATTACGACAAGCGCATCACGGCCGCAAAGTCATCACACGATCTTATAAAGCAGCAACAATTATTAGATGGTGCATCAAGAGTGCTTAGTACAGTAACTGATATAGCTTCTTATCAAAAACAGATCACAACCCTCACCGTGGGTGACGACTATAAAAAAGCCATCGCACTACAAGCGCAGCTGCAACAAACAGAGCAGCAGACGCAACAAGAGCTGCAACAGCAATTCACAACACACGATGAAAAATGGTGGACTGCAAAGATCGCTGAGCTGAACAAAAACAGCCGTACCGCAAAGGCACAACAGGAACAGCAGATGTATCGCAGGCTTGTCAATTACCTCGGCCTCATTTGCTATCTCAATGCCGATCATGCCCTCAAAACCGGAGATCTAGATCATGCCATCACTTACATAAATATATTCAAAGCTGCTGACCCCAAGAACCCGGACCACAGCTACCTCGCAGCCGTCTATTACATAAAGAAGGGGAATACGGGACAAGCCCTCACAGCCCTCAACGAAGCCGCCACCCTCGGCTACAGCGATCTGTCACAACTACTCACCGACCCATCATTTGCCTCGCTCCAAAACGATCCTGCGTTCAAAAAAATACTCATAAAGGTCAGCAACGCAAAGGCTGCAAAATAAAAGGGCCACCACAGACGGGTAGCCCTTCACATTCAAACAAAGGCGTTTTAAAGTATTTCCATTTTATATTCTTCGGTAACATTGCCGTTCTGCAAGTACACTTTGTATTTGCCTTCTTCCATACTGCTGATATCGATGCTGTTTGTAGATCCGTTCACCTTACCGGTATACATAACGTTGCCTTTTGAGCCAACGATACGCACATTTGCTGGAGTGCTGCCCGTTACCGACATTTTTTGTGTTGTTGGGTTGATCTGCATTCCCCATTCCTGGCCGGTTATGCTTTTGGCTGGTGATACAGCAAATGTATTTGCAGAACATAAAAGTATCATTACTGCAATCAGTGCGCCGAAAATTGATGTTGTCTTTTTCATTTGGTTATGTTTTTTGTTTGAAGATTAAATTCTTCCACAAAGGAACATCACATCACAGGCGCTGTAAAATTAATTAGACCAACGCCTCCAAAATTTAGACAACCATCATCAATACCCTGAAAACAAATTTCGTCGAAGAAAACCGCACTTTCGTCTAAGGCGCGATATAGCCAATAATACTTAAGGACTACATACAGCAGCAAATAAGCTAATCATAAAAGCATCAGCTCATCATTCCTCAACTCTCTTCAGATTATAGTCAGGTATTGCAGATACAATTATAGGATATTTTTCAAGCGTCACATCAGAGGTATCAAGCCCGAAACCGCGCTCTTCCGACAGGCTGAATTTTTTAAGGATAAAATAGCCTCGCATCATCAACCGCTCCCAGAAAGGCAGCGCATTATCGCGCGACAGGAATTTCTCCATCACTATGAACCTGAAATCGCCCATCACATTATTCTTGCTAAGCGACTCATAACGGCTCACCACATTCACTTCCTTGTTGTGCACCATTTCCTCAACCACCTTGCGGAACATGTACTGTATCCTGTGCTCCACACGGAAACCGAGGCGGAATTCTACGCGTATTATCTCGTTCGGCACAATGGTTTGCACTGCGTACTCCATAGTATAGGGGTCATCCAGCACATCCACGTGTACAAACCAGTAAATATCGGCACGCTTTGGTTTACGGTAGAGGATGGAGAAAAGTATTTTATGTTCTATTTCTTTAGGGTTGTTCGCACTCGTCATGTATACAAGGTGCGTAGAGTATTTCTGTATCGATGAGTCGTTGCTAAGCTCCTGTATAATAGGCAGGTAGTTTTCCAGCCGCACAAACTCCACATACCTGTTCTTTATCTTCCGCGACTTGAACCATACGATCATTATCATGAACAGTCCGCCTGCTACTACAAGCGTAGCTACGCCACCTTCCACAAATTTTTCTACGAGGTTAGCATACAGGAACGATAGTTCTATCGTAAGATACACTGCAAGGTAGGTAGCTATCCATACTATCGGCACCCGCTTCACAAACATATAGTAAGAGAACAGGAAGGAAGTCATTATCATGCATATCGTAATAGAAAGGCCATAAGCCGCCTCCATTCTCGATGAGCGCTGGAAATACAGCACAATGGCTACACAACCGCAATACAGCAACAGGTTTATCCCGGGTATAAAGGATTGTCCGCGCTCTACGGTAGGGTAGTTGATCTTCATTTTAGGCCACAGGTTCAGCTTTATAGCCTCGCTGATAAGCGTAAAGGAACCGGATATCAATGCCTGGCTGGCAATGATAGCAGCTACCGTAGCTATTACGATACCCGATATAAGGAACCAGTGTGGCATTAGTTCAAAGAAAGGGTTCTTTGCCGTTGAGTGCCATTCCTGTCCGTTCATACCCAGCAGGTAAGCTCCCTGGCCCAGATAATTCAGTATAAGACATGTTTTTACAAATACCCAAGATACGCGTATGTTACCCCTGCCACAGTGTCCAAGATCTGAATAGAGTGCTTCGGCTCCCGTGGTACACAGAAATACAGCACCTAATATCCAGAAACCTTTAGGATAAACAGTAAGCACTTTTATAGCGTAGTAAGGATTGAGCGCTTTGAAAATATGCCAATCATCACTGATGTGGTAAAGGCCCAATGTACCCAGCATTAGGAACCATATAAACATAATAGGCCCAAACGCCTTACCTATATTAGATGTACCCATCTGTTGCAGAAAGAACAGCAGTGTAAGAATGGAAAGTACAATATATACAATGGTAAGGTCGCTGATATGCTCTAAATGCGGCATAATACGCAAACCCTCAATGGCCGATGTAACTGAGATAGGGGGCGTTATCATACCATCGGCCAGTAGTGCCGCGCCACCTATCATTGCGGGGAATACGGTCCATTTACCATGCCTGCGCACCAGTGCGAACAAAGAGAATATCCCTCCCTCACCTTTGTTGTCAGCCTTCAGTGTCAGCATTACATACTTTACAGTGGTCTGCAGGGTCAGCGTCCAGATGATGCACGACAATGCGCCTATGATCAGCAGTTCGCTTATTTGTTTGCCATTACAAATGGCGTTCATTACGTAGAGGGGGGAGGTACCGATATCGCCGTAGATGATGCCTAGCGCTATCAAGAGGCCTGCGGTGGATACCTTATTAAGATTCTTTGCCAAGGTAGATACTTGTTAAAATAATATGCGGATGCAAAGTTATGAATATTCTATGCCTGTTAGTTCACTTTTATAAATTAACGTCAATGTATTTAAATCGTCATTTGTTTGGCTTTTAAAAGGTTACATGGGTTAACCTTCGTAACTTTGCCCACTTTCATGGTAAAAATAGCAAACATAGAGATAGGGGAGTTCCCGCTGCTGCTGGCTCCGATGGAGGATGTCAGTGATCCGCCGTTTCGTGCGGTATGTAAGCAGAATGGTGCTGACCTTATGTATACGGAATTCATATCATCCGAAGGATTGATACGTGATGCCATGAAAAGCCGCCAGAAACTCGACATTTTCGACTACGAAAAACCCATTGGTATACAAATATTTGGGGGCGATGAAGATGCAATGGGTCTTGCCGCAAAGATAGTTGATGCCACAAACCCTGATCTGCTGGATATAAATTTCGGCTGCCCGGTAAAGAAAGTAGTGTGCAAGGGTGCAGGTGCAGGCGTTCTGAAAGATATTGAGCTGATGGTACGCCTTACAAAGGCGGTCATCAATTCTACCAAATTACCTGTTACAGTTAAAACCCGCCTCGGCTGGGATGACGAGACAAGGAATATAGAAGAAGTGGCCGAACGGCTACAGGATATTGGTGTACAGGCATTATCTATACATGGTCGCACACGCGTGCAGATGTATAAAGGAGATGCCGACTGGACACTAATAGGCAAGGTTAAAAATAATCCACGTATACACATACCTATCTTTGGCAACGGAGATATAGACACACCACAGAAAGCGCTGGAGTATAAGAACAGATATGGAGTGGATGGCATAATGATAGGCCGTGCAGCCATTGGTTATCCGTGGATATTTCGCGAGATAAAACATTTTATGGCAACGGGCGAAGAATTAGCGCCACCAACCCTGAGCGAGCGCCTCGATGCCTGCCGCAAACATCTATACGGTTCCGTAAGCTGGAAAGGACAAAAACTAGGCTTGCTGGAAATGCGCCGTCATTATGCGAGCTATCTCAAAGGGCTATCACATGTAAAAGAGTTCCGTACAAGGCTGGTAAGCACCGAAGACCTCTCAGAGATAGAACAGATACTGCAAGACCTTGAAGCGCAATATTCTAATGAAGGTATCTTCGCGTAATCACAGGTAAACATAGCGCACTTTTTACTTTTTAATTTTGACTTTTGAATTAATAAATGACCCGCATCGGCCTTATATCAGATACGCACAATTATCTCGATGATGCGGTGTTTACCCACTTTGATAAGTGCGATGAGATATGGCATGCCGGAGACTTTGGTACTGCTATAATAGCAGACAAACTAAAAGCCTTTAAGCCGCTGCGTGGCGTATATGGTAACGTTGATGGCTACGATATACGTAGTGAGTATCCTGAGAAACTACGTTTCACGTGCGAGGATGTAAATGTTATGATGGTACATATAGGTGGTTACCCCAATCATTATGCACCCGCAGTACGTCCCGAATTATTTGCAAACCCGCCACAATTATTTATCTCCGGCCACTCACATATCTTAAAGGTCATTTACGATGAGAAGATAAAATGCCTGCATATGAACCCAGGTGCAGCCGGCAAGCATGGCTGGCACAAAGTGCGTACGCTGATTCGTTTTGTAATAGATGGCGCTAACATGAAGCAATGCGAAGTGATAGAACTGGGCGCTAGGTAAATAGTCCATCGAATTTGATATCCATTAATGATTACATTTTTGCGCATTCAACCTTAATGTATATATAATGTGTGTATAATATAACTCTATACCAGTTCATTTCTAAATGAATGGGCTATTGTTTACCTTTGCATCCTCATTTATAAATTTATAATCACTCCATAATGAATAACGCATATTTCGAGTTTCCTGCACCCAAAAATGAACCGGTTCTTAACTATGCACCACATAGTGCTGAGCGTAAGGCTTTGCAGAAAGCCGTAGCAGATCTTAAAGCCACCCCGCGCGATATACCGATGTATATCAATAACAAAGAAGTGCGTAGTGGTGATAAGAAAGAAATACGTCCACCGCATGAAACAGCGCATCTGCTCGGTCATTTTCACGCAAGCAATGAAGAGCACGTACGTCAGGCTATTGATGCGGCACTTGCAGCGCACAAATCATGGGCGGCTACAAGTTGGGAGCACCGTGCATCTATATTTTTAAAGGCTGCAGAATTGCTGGCTACCAAGTACCGTTTCAGAATGAATGCGGCTACCATGCTGGGGCAAAGTAAGAATGCTTACCAGGCAGAGATAGACAGCGCATGTGAGCTGATAGATTTCCTACGTTTTAACGTACACTTTCTTACAGATATTTATACACAGCAGCCACAGTCATCGCCGGGCGTCAACAACCGCATGGAGTACCGCTCGCTTGAAGGGTTTGTACTGGCGGTAACACCGTTTAACTTTTCTGCAATAGGTGGTAACCTGCCTACATCGCCGGCTATGTGTGGCAATGTGGTAGTATGGAAGCCTGCCAACACACAGATATACTCTGCGAGTGTATTTATGGAGATACTGATAGAAGCAGGATTACCTGCTGGCGTTATCAACCTCATCTATCCATCTGGCCCTGTAGTTGGTGATATTTGCTACAACCATGCTGATTTTGCAGGTGTGCATTTTACAGGTTCTACTGGTGTATTCCAGAGCATGTGGAAGAGCATAGGCAACAACATAGCCAAGTATAAGTCTTACCCGCGTATAGTAGGGGAGACAGGCGGTAAAGACTTTGTGTTCATACATCCTACAGCACATGTCGATGCTGTAGTAGCGGGATTGGCACGCGGCGCTTTTGAATACCAGGGACAGAAATGCTCAGCTGCATCAAGGGCTTATCTGCCATCAAATCTTGCTACAGAAATAAAGGATAAACTCATTGCAGAATTGAAGACAATGAAGATGGGCGTGGTAGATGACTTTACCAATTTCATCAACGCTGTTATCGACGAAAAATCTTTCAACAGTATCTCTAAATATTTAGACAACGTAAAGAACAGCAATGGTGCTGCTAAAATACTACATGGTGGTAAGTGCGATAGTTCAAAGGGTTGGTTCGTTGAGCCTACTATCATTGAAACAACCGACCCATCTTATGTAACCATGTGCGAAGAGATCTTCGGCCCGGTGCTTACTATCTATACATATGATGCGGATAACTGGATACAGACGCTTGATGTACTGGATGCAACATCTCCATATGCACTTACAGGTGCTATTTTCGCACAAGACAGGCATGCTATAGAGTTCATGACCAAGCGACTGGAACATAGCGCGGGTAACTTCTACATCAACGATAAGCCAACCGGTGCAGTTGTAGGCCAGCAGCCATTTGGCGGCGCACGCGCATCAGGTACTAACGATAAAGCAGGTTCTATCCTTAACCTTTTCCGTTGGTTAAGTGCAAGGACAATAAAGGAAACATTTGTACCACCTGTAGATTACAGGTATCCGTTTACACAGGCGGACTAAGAGGTATGACCCGTCCTAAAAAAACGATACAGGTTATTAAAGAATAAATGTAGAATAATTAAACAGTAGCTGGTTCATTCCTGCTACTGTTTTTTCGTTTATATGTTCTCATCTGTATCTCACTTTGATTATG